>Ga0102943_1000477_pt1 | contig 26858 bp, 14 predicted proteins | sample SalPonC_black_MG_FD_78174 | JGI IMG/M metagenome (GOLD analysis project Ga0102943, IMG submission 78174) | Salt pond soil microbial communities from South San Francisco under conditions of wetland restoration - Salt Pond MetaG... | ecosystem: Environmental > Aquatic > Marine > Intertidal zone >...
AATTTTTCCTCAATCGAGGCGCTGCGGAGCCTCGTAGCCTAAGCTACGAAGGCGAGCACGGAACGAAGAGTGAGGGAAAAAGAGCCCTTCAAAATGTTGAAAAATTTAGTACACAGTGTACTAAGTAGCGTTGTTAAAAAGTAACGGCGCTGGTCACTACTGGCTTCGGCACTAGGAGGCTGTTTCACTTAGTTCCGAAGCCGCTACGACCAGCACGCATGCTTTACCTAACCTGGGTTATTCATGGGTTATAGTGCCGGATAGCATTATTCGAGTGGGTGGGGACTAAAAGTTTTTTTCCAGAAAATAACGCGCAAATTTAATAAATATTATTTCATACCGGGTAGTTCGAAAGTGTCGCGATCCGCCAGAAAACGGAATTTGCGTCGAAACTGCTGCAGCGGTTCTTTGCTCAGCCGTGTGGTAAAGACATTCTCCAGGTGAGCGGTTTCGTAGAGGCGCTGTCCGGCGTAGTCATAGAGGCTACTGTGGCCAGCGTAATAGACTTCGTTACCATCTTCCCCGACACGGTTGACTCCTACCGTGTAGGCCTGGTTTTCGATGGCCCGCGCGCAGAGCAAGCTGCGCCATGCCCGCGTCCGCCTTTCCGGCCAGTTGGCCACGTAGAGCAGCAGGTCATAATCAGTGGTATTGCGGCTCCATACCGGGAAGCGCAGGTCGTAACAGATGAGCGGACAGATACGCCAGCCCCGGAGCTCGACGCTGAGGCGCTGTTGGCCGGCTGCGTAATGCTGGTGTTCTCCGGCCAGAGTGAAGAGGTGGCGCTTGTCGTAGTATGCATGGCTGCCGTCGGGGCGCATCCATATCAGGCGGTTGTAACAGTTTTCCCCTTCCCGCACAATGATGCTGCCCGTCACGACCGCCCCGGTCTGCCTGGATTGTACTGACAGCCAATCCAGGGTGGGGCCCTGCATGGGTTCGGCCAGATTTTCAGCAGCCATGGTAAAGCCCGTGCTGAACATTTCCGGCAGGATGATCAGATCGGTTTCTCCGGCCAGACCGGCCATTTTTTCACCCAGATGCCGGCGGTTAGCCTTCGGGTCTTCCCAGATCAGCTTACTCTGGACCAGCGTGATACTTAAATTTTCCATGGTTCAATGATAATTTTTTTCCGGAGTATTAAGAAATATCAAATAAGGTTTCATTTTATCTTAAAAACGGTATCTTTGGGGAAAGATCGGAGTTTTCCGGTTTGCCCTTTGCCTGAGCCTGTTTTTTCCGTCGCTAAAGCTTCCGGGATGATGCGGGCTAAAAATTCATATCCTGTTATTCGCCTCTCGCGAGTTTCTGCCAGAAGCTCTGTTAAGCCTTAGTTTTAGTTGGTCAAAAGTATACGGTCAAATTCATTTGGCCGAACCCATGAATATTTTTAAACAAAAAAAGAGAAAACCAGACCAAAATTTATTGAAAATGAGAATTATAATCCCACTACTGCTAGCCCTCCTCGCTGTGGGGAAAACGGGGCTAACACAAACGACTATTAACCACCCCGCTACCGATGAAACCAGAAACCTCGATGCCGGAACTTATTTCTACTTCGATTCCGGCGGCGAAAACGGCGATTATTCCGCTGATGAAAATACCACGCTTACCCTGTGTGCTTCCAATCCTGATGAAATAATCCGGGTTCTTTTTTCGGAAGTAGAGCTGGAATTAGGCCCTACCGATGCCTGTCTGGACTTCATTGACCTCAGCGGTGATGTCAACAATAACAATGGTAGCTACTGTAGCAATTCCCAACAGGGCGATCCTTCCACCCCCTTCGCAGCACTGGAGCCGGGGCAAATGTTCGAAAGCGCGCCGGGAGGCTGCCTGGAGTTCCGTTTTGAATCGGACGACACGGGGCAGTTTGCAGGTTGGAAGGCGGAGGTCGATGTCCGGGGGCCGGCGGCCTGCACCTGCAGCTTTTCCACTGGCTCAACCCTCATTTGTGAAAGCTTTGAATCCTATGCCCCCTGGGAGTTGACACCACAAACCGATCGCTGGCGCCTGAAAAACGCCTCCTCGGGTGACGGCATTGTGACTACTGAGAATTCGCTCAGCGGGAGCCAGTCGCTACGGATAGAAAATGTCACTGAAAAACCAGAGGTAGGGCTCCTGCTGGGTAACCGCACCCAGGGACGCTACCGCCTCTCCTGGAATATGTATATTGACGGCGGCAGCCAGGGAGCGTATGGGGTGCATCATGCGGAAAGCCTTAATCACTGGGCCTTCCAGGTAAAGATGGTACAAGGCACCGGTCAGCTCTTTGTACCGAATGACAAAAACCAGAATCCTGCTACCGGTAGTTTTTCTTACCAGCCCAACGCCTGGACTTCCATCGTCCACATCATTGATATGGATGCCGATCTGGCCGAACTGTGGGTCAACGGGCAGTTTGTCGCCGACTGGCAGTTTAGCCTGGGCGATAATGAAGGAGGTATCTCGGATTTACTCAATCAGCTGGGAGGCATCGAGTTTTCAAGTTTGGTCACCTATTACCTCGACGAGCTGTGCGTGACACAGGTGAGTTGCCCCTCCGGTTTCTGTGACGATGGCGATCCCTGTGCCGTTACCGTCAATGGTCAGCTGTATGACTCCCAGTGTGCGGCTACTTGTGCCGGCTACACGGCCGGTGAATGGGTGGAACTGCAAGAAACACCCCGCTTTTCCGGTGATTTCAGTAACAGCCGCGAGTGGGTAGATCAGGGGGATGATATTATGTTATCGGTTATCGAAGGAGATACTATGTTGTTTGTCGATATCAGCGCCATCGATACGCTCGACTTCCGCCCTGGCGATATCGAGCTGACCAATTACTGCCCGGATGGGCTGGAGGTACAAGTGGACGACCGGCGTCCGGTAGGAGAGGATGAGGCCTGCTACGTTTTCGACGTCGTCTGGCGTGTATTACTCGACGACAATCCGGTAGACAGTGTCACCCTCGAAGTCAACGTGGAATGTACAGAGGCTTCTTCCATCGACTCCCTGGTCTACCTCACCGGGATGGATACGCTGCAAAACGGCGATACCCTGCGCCTGGCGGATTGCCCCTCCGTCGATACCTCCTCCTTTGATGTATTCAGCAGCGGATGTTTGGGACGGGTGGATATCACACCCGATCTGCAAAGCAGAACCTGGGTGGGTGCCGACCCCCAAAGCGGCGACGAGCCCTGCTTTCGGGAGCATTGGCGCTGGCAGTCTTCTCAGTGTAGCATCCCCGGCGGCGTTTTCGAGTTCTACGTGGAATATCGCGACGACTCGCCGCCCGGCTTCCTGCCGCCGCCCGATACCAGCGTAAGCTGTATCGCTGAACTGGCGGATACTTCCCTGACGGGCACCCTGCTTTCGGTGAGCGACAGCTGCGGCATCCTGAATACGAGCTATATCGATGACCTGTCTCAGTTCAGCGATTGCAGCGGCATGGTATTGCGCACCTGGACGGTGAGCGACAGCTGCGGCAATACTGCGAGTGCGGTTCAGCAAATCAGTGTGCAGGATACCCTGGCGCCGACGTTTACCGCTCCGGCGGATATCAGTATCGACAGCCTGCAGAAACTCGACGACCTGGCTGTCACCGGCATGGTCAGTAATGTTCAGGACAACTGCGGCATCCGCGATACCACTTACACCGATGACCGGAGCGGACTGACTGGCTGCACCGGCACTGTACTGCGCACCTGGACGGTAACCGATTCCTGTGGCAATGCCACTTCCGCCGTACAGCAGATACAAGTACCGGATACCGAACCGCCGGTACTGACAGCGCCCGCCGATGTCATGGTCAGCTGCCTCGACAATATTGACGATCCGGAACTCGTCGGTGATCTATCCGGGGTCAGCGACAACGCAGGGGTGGCGGATACCACCGTGATGCTGGATCTCAGCAGTTTTAACAACTGCACCGGCGACGTGCGGCGGATCTGGACCGTGACCGACAGTTGTGGTAATAGTGCTACAGCGATACAGTCTATTACGGTCCGGGACAGCATCGCGCCGACTTTTGTCGCGCCCTTCCAGGTGACCATCGAATGCAAGGAGGACCTGGATAATCTGGATGTTACGGGCCAGGTACTCTTTGTAAGTGACAACTGCGGTATTCAGGACACCACCTACCGCGATTCGATCACCCAGGTATCCAGCTGTGTACTGACGGTTCAGCGATTCTGGACGGTTCGCGATGAATGCGGCAATAAGGCGACCAAGATGCAGCGCATACAGGTAGCCGATACGCAGGCGCCCACCTTCAATCCGCCGCCGGAGGTTCAGGTGAATGCCTCTCAGTTGCAGAATCTGGCTGTGACCGGTACTGTGCTCAACGTAGTCGAAAACTGCCAGGTGGCCGATACCACTTATTCCGATACCGTGGTGCGGGAGGCCGACTGTGATTCGGAAGGCTGGATCGTCCGCACCTGGACCGTGACCGATGCCTGCGGGAACTTCAATCTGGCCAGCCAGGATATTTTCTACACCCTCGACATTCCCGAAGCCGATGCCGGATCGGATAAGCAGATCAGCTGCCAGGAGCCCGCCGTCGAGCTCGACGGCTCCGGTTCTTCGCTCGGCGGGGGTTATGAGTATCAGTGGACGACGCAGACTGGGAATATCGTCTCCGGTGCTTCCTCGCCTTTGCCCATCGTCAATGCGCCCGGCAGTTACACGCTGCTTGTCCGGGATACCGGGAACGGATGTACGAGTACCGATGAAGTGATCGTCACCCAGCAGAATGACCTGGAGCCCAATGTGACCAGCAGCACCGACGTGACCTGTCACAGCGCCCGCAACGGCAGCATCAGCATCGATCCGCAGGGAGGGAATCCGCCTTACACGGTCAGTTGGTCGAATGGCGAAAACACCCTGAACCTGAGCCGCCTGTCTGCCGGGCAGTATACGGTGACCGTTACGGACGAAGGCAATTGCCAGGCGACGACCGCGGTCGTCATCAGCGAGCCGCCGGCATTGGAGGCTTCGGTCGAGGTGACCCGTGGATCCAGCTGTATCAGCACCAATGGTACGGGCAGGGCCACGCTGGAGGTCAGCGGCGGCATTCCGTCTTATACCTTTGACTGGGACAACGGCGATACCACCCAGTCGGCATCAGGGCTCACCACGGGTAGTCATATGGTCACCGTACGTGATGCCAATGGATGTGCCCTGACGCTGAACTTTACGGTGGGGCTGGAGATTCCGGAAGTGATGATGACTCCGCTGCCCGATCTTTGTGAAGGAGATACTCCGCTGACCCTGAGCGGCGGCAGCCCGGCCGGCGGCACCTTCCTGGGGACAGGCGTGGTAAACGGCCGCTTCGATCCGGCGCTTGCCGGTACGGGAACGCATACTGTCCGCTACGCCTATACCGCGCCCAACGGCTGCAGCGATACAGCCAGCACACGCCTGACGGTTAATCCGCTGCCGGTGCTGAGCGATATGGGATTCGATCCTGTTTGCATCAATCAGGATTCCGTGATCCTCGATTTTGTGCAACCGGCCGGAGGTACCTACAGCGGAGCAGGCATCCGGGGTGGAGTGCTCTATCCCGCAGAGTCGGGTGCCGGAAGTTTTCCGGTGCTGTATAACTACCGTGATCCCGCTACCGGCTGCTCGAACAACCTGGCGACGCTGGTCACTGTCAACCCGGCTGCCGAAGTAAGCTTCGATATGCTGGCCTCCGATACGGCGCTTTGCGAAAACGAACTAATCGAACTGACGGCCTCCATCCGCAACGGCGGCCCGGATCCCGGCTTCAGCTGGATGATCAACGGACAGGATCAGGCCCTCGACAGCTCTGTGCTGGAGATGCGTCTGCCGCCCGGGCAGTACACCGTTACCGGCAGCTTTACCTCCAGCCTGACCTGTGTGACCGCCCGCACCGTGACCGATACGCTGCGCATCACGGTTGATTCGGTAACGATAGCGGTGACCGCGCCGGACAGCGATACGGTTTGCACCAGTCAAATCAACTACCCGCTGGATGGCGCCATGCCGGCCGGCGGCACCTTCTCCGGAGATTTTGTGCGCGATAGTATGTTCAAACCCGCCGAGGCCGGCGCCGGCGTCTACACGCTGACCTACACCGTCATCGATACCGTGACCGCCTGCCCGGTATCGGAGCGCTTCGACATTGCCGTGGAGGTATGCACCGATGTATCGCTGCCGCCCTCCGTAGAGGAACTGAACGTGTATCCCAACCCGGCGCAGCACGCCTTCCGCGTGGATTTCGCGGGTGAGTCGGCCGGTCCCGTGCTCCTCGAATTATGGGATAGCCAGGGCCGCCCCGTGCGGAGGCAAATGGTGCAGGAAGGCAGCAGCAGCTGGAGCGCCGAAGTGCCGGTGGCGGGTTTGCCGAAAGGCATCTATCTGCTCAGCACCCGGGGTGAGGACTTTCAGGTGTGGCGGAAGGTGGTCGTGCAGTGATGTTGCCTGGAGAAATATTCTGAGTCGGAAATTGAGGATTCAGAACTGCGAGGGTTTTAAAAACGAACGGATTTGGCCGCCTCCACGCCAGATCCGTTCTTAAAAACCGGCAGTTATTTCATCTTTTTTCTTATTCGATAATTTATATTATCTTAAAGTCGCTTTGCACTGGCATTTATCCACTTTTCAAATGAAAACGAATGAACACCCCGAGCCCCCCAGTGCTGGTATTCGCCTTTGCGAATGACGATGATGCCCACCTCTCCCTGCTCAAACAAGAAAGCAGTCAGGTCAACGGAACTTTCTCTCCACTGCACGACAAAGGCGCCATTGAATTGTACCGCGAAGAGAGTGCAACGGTGGGAGAACTCTCGCGTATTTTTCAGCGCTTCGACCGGCGTATCCTCCTGTTCCACTACGGCGGTCACGCCGGCGGACAGGGGTTGCGGCTGGAAGAGGGCGATGCTCAGGCGGAAGGACTGGCCCGCTTCTTTCAGCAGCAGAAAGACAATCTAAAGCTCGTCTTCCTCAACGGCTGTTCTACCTTGCCCCAGGTTGAGCGCCTGATGGACCTGGGTATAAAAGCGGTGATCGCCACTTCTTCACCCATTGAAGATAGCAAGGCAGTGGAATTTGCACAGGAATTTTACCGCGGACTGATCGTTCGCCAGCCGGTCGGGCGTGCTTTTGAAAGCGCTTCGGCCATGCTGCGAACCAAATACAGCGGAGTAGAAGCGCCGGCCATCATTGAATTCCGGGGAATCAGGCGAAGAACGGAGCAGCCGGCATCCATCCCCTGGGGATTGTATATTAATGAGAAACACAAGGATATTCTCGACTGGCGGCTGCCGGTGAAACCCCGGCGCCTTGAAATGACCTTGCAAAACAGCGATTATCAGCCCAATCAATACCTCAAGTACGTCCTGGAAGCCATGTTTTTTATCGATGATGATCTGCGGAAGGCGCTGACGAACGAAAATGGCCTGCTCGTCGATGCCAACGGCAACCCGCTCAACGAGCAGCAGAAATTTTACATCATCCTGAAGCACCTCCCCTGGCCGATCGGGGCTCAGTTTCAGAAGCTGATCGCTCTGCGCACCCTTAACAAAGAGCGGCTCAGACAGATCGCGAGTACCTACCTGGTGACTTCCCAGACCCTGCTCTGTCTGATCCTCGCCCAGTTTTTTGACCATGCGGAAAAAGAACCGGACGAGGACTGGTCCCTGTTGCAGGAGGTCTTCGATCTGGACCGGAAGGCCTTTAAGGTTTTCGATTTTCTCGGTCACATCAAAAAGCTGCATGTCAAAGACTTCCTCGACGGTGAATCGGCCCCCTTTGTGGAAGAAATCATCCCCTTTCTCAAAGAACTCCAAAACGAAAAAAGCGACCTCTATAAAGCTTACCTGGAACTGGAGGAACTCCGGGACAGCATTCAGGAAGACCGGATGGACTGGGAGCAGGCTGCCGACTTCTACGAAGACGCCGAAGCCAGCCTCACTATCCTGCTCAGCCGTGTGGCTTTTCTGGTACGCTACAAGCTGCTTGCCGTCAGGGATATTCAGATCGTCAATTACCGGCATTCCGAAGTCAGGTATCAGCATCGCCTGGGCGAACTGAACGGCATCGGCGATATGCTGGGGCTGAGCCCAAGGGAGCTGCGCCGCTTTACCCATTGTGATTCCATACTGCTGGTGCGGGATATCGATGATCTGGAAAATGAGGAGCGCAGTGCAAAAATCATCAATCTGACGCCCCTGATGATTGATGAAAATGCCTTTCTCAGGTATTCCACTGACGTACTCAATATCTATATGTATGCTTTCCGGGAAGGGGACACCTACTACTATTATAAAGTAAACAGTAATATATTCAGTGTAATGGATAGCGAAAACGGCTTCCTTGCTGTCCACAACAGAAGAGAAGAGGAGGAGGATGATCTGTTCCGGCGGTTTATTCCGGTTGAGCAAACAGCCTTTCTAAAAGGCCATGATGCAGCCGATATCGAATTAAGCCCTATTCGCACTCGTGAGCACCGCAACCCCTACGCCCGCGTGGTAGAGCAAATGGAGGCGATCCGTAATAAATTTGCCGGCCGGCCGGGAGTGTAATCGCTGACCCGTCGACCTCCCTGTGTCTTGCCCAAAGAGCAGGCAATACAAACACCTAAACTCCAGTCCCCATGGTGGAAAAAGCCCAGCAAAGTATCCGTAATTTTTTGTTATGGGAATCCTTTGGAAAAAAGGATAAACCCTTGTTTTTCGGCCGCGACCGGGAAACAAAATTGCTATATGACAAGACCTTCGCCTCTAATTTATTGCTGCTGTACGGTCCTTCGGGCGCTGGTAAGACCTCCCTGATGCGCTGCGGGCTGGGCAATATGTTCGAAGAAAGCGATTGGTTTCCCATCCTGATCAGAAAAGGCGACAACATCATCAAATCCCTCTCGGTAGCGCTGCGCCGCGCAGCCGATGATCCGGAAAAGCTTCGCAACAATTCCATTGCGGAAAAGGTGCACTACCTCTTTCTCGAAAAATTCCGACCTATATTCCTCATTTTCGACCAGTTCGAGGAGTTATTTATCCTTGGTGACCGCCGGGAACAAGACCAGTTTTTCAGACTCCTGATGGATCTGATGGCCGCCAATTTTCAATGCAAGATCATTCTAAGCATCAAGGAAGACTATCTGGCCGACCTGGATCGCTATGAGGAAGCTATTCCGGTGTTGTTTTACAACCGGATGCGCGTAGAGCGAATGCGCACCGAGCAACTGGAAGAAGTGGTCCGGGGGATGACCCGTAATGTGGGTATCCATCTTGGCGGGCCCGATGATGGACCGATGGAGCAGGAGGAGATTATCCGTGATATTTTTGGCAAGGTAAGAGACGACACCCACCGGATCGATTTGGGAGAATTGCAGACCTTTCTGGACGAACTCTTCCTGAAAGATGAGTTGCGCCGCCGGCAGGAAGAAGAGCCCCTCCGCCCGATTTGCTTCGACCGGCCACTCATTCAGGATATAGAATACGTTGACGTCGTCATTGCCAGGCGGCTTCAAAAAAAGCTGGAAGACCTGGATCTCAGGTTTAAGCACGAGGCCGGCGTAGATCGCCTGCCTTACCTTATCCTGAGAGAATTGGTTACCGAGATGGAAACCAAGCGGACGCGGACAGTGGAGGATATTGAGAAACACCTTTTTGCGCTGCAGAAAGTTCCGCCGGATTACATAGACAAATGCATCGATGCGCTGGTGAACGGAGGTATCCTGAGAAACTTATCGAAGCCCGTCCGGGAAAAAGAAGTTTCCCCTGTCAGTAAGAAGAACAAGGTCGAAATCATTCATGACAACCTGGCCAAGAAGCTCTATCCGCTCCTGTTCAGTGAGGAACGCAATATTATCCGGGTCAAGAACTTCATTCTCATTCAGTACGAAACCTATTTGGAAGCAGGCGTCAAGCTCAGCAAGGAGGATCTGGAATACATCCAGCCTTTTCTGACCCAGATTAGGGATGAGATTCCCGAATCGCATATGAATTTTATCAAAACGAGCCGGCGGGAGGTGAACAAGCGCCAGTTGCGGTGGGTGGCCTTTTTGGTCGGCATCAGCCTTTTTCTGCTGGCCAGTTCGGTCATCGCTATTTTTCAGTGGTCGAGCTCCAACCGCAAATCTATAGCCAACCACATCAGCGCCAAGGCCCTGGACGCGCTTTCTTACGACCGCACCCTGGCCTTGCGCTATGCAGAGGTTGCCCTGGAGAAAGATGCCGGGAATACGTCGGCAAAAAATGTGCTTCACGATGTACTCATTGACGCGGCCAAATTCCCCTTTTACCAGGAGGTATACGAAATTGGCGTCCGGGAGTTGAGCAGGATAAACGATATGGACGTTTCCTGGAAAGATAAATACCTGCTCGCCGGCAGTCTGGACGGCGGCATCCATATTCTGAATCTCTGGAGCCAGGGTGGTCTCAAAGAAATTCAGCTGGACGAGGAGGCCCGGCACAAGGAAGAAGTGACGGATGTCGATTTTATCGGTGACCAGGAGGGGATTAAATACGGCTTTTTGACAGGCAGTAAAGATGGTACGGCAAAATTTTGGCGAATCCTCCGGGATACGTCGGTAGAACTGCTGGCTACGCTGAACCACGGCTCACCGGTCTACGCGGTTTATTACGATCCTGATGAGAATGCGGCTATCTACTCGGCCGGAGAGAATTGTATTTTCCGGTGGGGGCAAAGCGGCCCGGGAGCACCATGGGGTAAACAGGACAGCTTTCCCTTCTCCAACACCAATGCCTTTGAAATAGCAGAATATGGCCAAAGCCAGTTTCTTCTCGCCGCCGGACGCGACTCCAGTTTGCGGATTACTGCAACCAGGGGAACGGAAAAACGCATTCATACGTACCGGGTTCCGGGAGGGGCTATTATCAGTATGGACTATATAAGTAACGGTGAAAGGGCGGGTAAACTCGTGGTGGGACTCGATGACGGGCAGCTGATTACCCGGACTTTGGACGAGCGCTTTTTTTATCCGGACGAGACCGGAACGGATCTATTATTCGCCAATTACGATAAGGCCCGGGAAGCGCATGCGCAGGCCATTAGAGATGTAATTTTTATCAACAACGGCACGCAAATCCTGAGCAGTAGTGAGGATAAAAGCGCCAAGCTGTGGAATAGGGAGCTGCAGCTCTTAAAAACGTTTCTGGGGCATAACGACGGAGTGCAAACGATCACCAGTTCCGACGAGGGAAAAACAATTTACACGGGCGGTGAAGATAAAACGATAAAAAAATGGGAGCTGGATCAGCTGGAGAAAGTGTCTCTGGATCAGGATCAGTATTCCATTTCAGCCATCGCCTTCGCACCGCAACAAAAAAAGCTGCTGGTCAAAACCCGCCAGGGTGCTGTTGAACAGCTAATCCAGTATTCGGGAGATGATTACACCCAAAAAGAGACCTTTGAACCGGAATATTTCATCGGCAGAATAGCTGCATTCGCCTTTTCGCCGGAGAAGGAAGAGATCCTGGTCGCTTCGGCCGACAGCCCCGATATTTGGTTGCTGAACAGTAACGGAGGGCTTATCGACAAGCTGATGCACGATGGGAAGCAACCCGCCGGCAGTGTGGCTTTTTCCACAGAAGGAAAATTTATCGTCGCGTCCGTAGCGGATTCCGCGATCGTCTGGAAGGCATCCGGAAGAGGGAAGCCTTATCGCATCTTGTCCCATAGGGAGGAATTGAAGGCGGTGGCGCTCGCTCATCCCGCGGAAGGAAATTTACAATTGTTAACGAAGGTCCGGGACAGTCATAAAGCTTATCTGTGGGATGTGGAAGCCGGACAACTGATCGACTCCATCATTCATGCCGACGAGGTGCTCTGCGTCGCCTTTTCTCCCGACGGCAGGCATCTGCTAACGGGAAGCAGGGACAACAGCTTTATTCACCGCTGGAAGAGCTCCTCTTTTTTCGGGTTGGGAAAGCGGGAGCAGGTATTTCAGGATTCGAGCCGGGAGCGGAGGCATACCGCTGATGTCAACTTCGTGGCTTTCTCCTCGGGGGAATCCCCCTCGGGCTTCCTGACAGCCAGCAATGATGGGACCCTGCGCCTCTGGAATATCGACGGCCGGGAAGAGAAAAGCTACATCGATCACGGGGCTCCTATTATCCAGGCCCTTTTTCTGTCCGATACCGTTGTACTCACCCTGGGGGCCGACGGCCGCGTCAAAATATGGGATACGGATAAGGTCGCTGAGTTTATTCAGCAAAAGGAGGGTGATGAAAAAATTTACTCCCTGAGCGAAGCGGAGAAAGGGGCCCTGCTGAAGGAGTGAGGGACGGCACGGTTACCAGCATTTTCGTCGATAGTCGATGGTCCACAGCGCCTGGGCGGGGGGGGATAGGCGTAGGGTAGGAAACCGTTCAAGGTTCAAGGTTCAAAAATTTTATGTCTCGAACAATTTCGAACCAACTCAAACAATCTCGAACTCCTTTCTTTCTCACTGTTTCTCCCAATGTCTTTTTCTAAACAAGCGGTACAGCCCGTACAGGAGCGTCCCGTGCAGGGACAAACCGGCTGCGAACATCCCCCACGCCGGCGCACCCGCTTCGGCCGAGCTCAGGAACTGAAAGGTCCAGAACAAAGGAACCGGAGCAAAAAGAAACCTGGCTGCCGAGTCGATAAACAGGCTGAAAGCCGGCAGCATCAGGATGAGATTGAGCCCTTTGAAAATGGCCAGCCCTTCCACCTTGTTGCGGGCGAAGGTGGCCAGAATGAGGGCGACGATGGGCATGGTGAGGGCGAAGTAGAGGGCGCCGCCCAGGGTGGGCCCTAATCCGAAGGAAACCAAACCGGTGCCGGCGAGCATACACCAGGCGTAGAGGGCCGCGATGAGCGAGCCGCCCAGCAGGCGGTAGCCGAGGAAGGACGCGGCGCTGAGCGGCAGAACCCGGATAGCGCTAAGCACCTGCTCGTCTCTTTCGTCCAGCATCATAGAGGACAGCACGAAGCTGATGCTGGCCACCACCTGTAAGGTCATCAGCATCAGGATCAGGGCTTCGTAAGGGGCCAGGACGGGAAAGGCGCCGGTCAGCCAGGGCAGGGCCAGCCGCGCGATAATGAACTGTAACAGAGGAGCGATCAGAAACATCACCCACAGGATCTTCTCCCGGAGGATGTTGCGCAGGTCGTTGAGGCTGAGGTGGAGGAAGTGGGACATTTTTTCTGGATGCTTGATGCTGGATGCTGGTTTCTGGTTGCTAGCGGGAACGTTGAGTTATAAAATGATGCAAGGCGATCCGGAAGGCCAGGGCGTTCCAGAGTAGCAGGTAGATCAGGGCGTATATCAACTTCCAGGCGGCGACCGGTGCGAAGGCTGCCTCTGTCAGCAGCAGGCCGGCCTGGGAGGGGATGAAGTACCACCACAGCGTATCGGTGAGGCCGAAGAGGTTAAAAAAGGGTAGAATGACCGGCATCAGAACGAGGGCGATGCGGAGGATATAGTCATTGAAGGAGCGGCAGTGGACCACCAGGGCCAGGCCGAGCAAAGTGAACAGGGAAGCGCTCAGGCCGATACCGGTGATGAAGTAGCCGTAATTAAAGCCCCAGCCGTAGCCGGCGACGGCCATGGCGATGGCCGACAGGGTAGCCAGCAGCGACAGGCTGATGGTTTTGGACCAAATGTAGTGGGCCGGAGGAAGCGGCACTACCGAAAGCGCCTGCAGGGTGTTTTCCGAACGTTCCATGAGGTAGAGTGCGCCGATAAACAGCATGCCCAGCCCGGCCGGATCGTTAAAGATCAGGGTGACGAGCAGGGGGATCTGCTCGCTCAGGGAGAAATACAGAAAAGACAACACGTACAGCAGCGTGATGACGAAGGCGGCGGTAAAAATCTGGTAGCGTTGTTGTCGTAGTATATCCCACTGTATGGCGATCCATAGTTTTTTCATCTCGATTTTGTTAATTCTATTCAACACTATCCAGTTGTTTGCCGGTCACCTCGATGAAGATATCGTCGAGCGTAGCTTCTTCGGTGTGGATGGTTTCGATATTCTCCTCACGCAGCAGGCGCAGGAATTCCGGGTTAACGCCGAGCCCGTCGAGCGGGAATTCCCGGCTTGCGATCTGGCCGTTGCGGTACTCCACGCGCACCAGGCGCCGCCCGTAGCGCAGCTTGAGCGCTTTGGGGCTGTCGATCAGTTCGATGCGGCCGTCGGCGAGGAAAGCGATGCGATCGCAGAGCTGATCGGCGTCCTGCATGTGGTGGGTGGTGAGGAAAATGGTTTTGCCCCGGGCTTTCAGGTCGAGGATGATATTCTTCAGCAGGCGGGCGTTGCCGGGATCCAGGCCGGCGGTAGGCTCATCGAAAAACAGCAGTTCGGGATCGTGCATAATGGCGCGCAGGAAGTTGAGGCGCATCTTCATGCCTTTGGAAAAATCGCTGACGCGTTTGCGGGCGTGATTTTCCAGACCGACCATAGCCAGCAGTTCTGCCGGTTTTTGCACCGGCCGGTCGTAGAAGGAGCCAAAGAAACGCAGGTTTTCCTCCGCGCTGAGTTTGTGGTAGTGGTTGGGCAGCTCGAAGCCGACACCGATGTGGTTGTAGTATTTGACACCCCACCCTTTCAGTGTTTTGCCCAATACGCTGACCTGGCCTTCAAAATCACCGAGTAGCCTGGTCAGCACCTTTTGCGTCGTGCTTTTGCCGGCGCCGCTGGGGCCGAGGAAGCCAAATATCTCGCCGGGCTGTACCTGAAAGCTGATTTCCTTTACCGTAGGCGCGGTCTGACCGGGATAGGTATACAGGAGGTTTTGAACGTCAATCATCGAAAAGGTTTCCGGCAAAGATACTTCCCTTTACTTCCCGGCGCTAACCAGTTAATCGAAAAGACCGGCCATTTGATAGAATAGGCAGGCCGGGTCGGGCAATAAGTGCAGGGACACGAAATTTTGGGGGATGGTTTTAGGGGGGGGTAGGGGTTCTAAAACAGGATGATTATCATTTACACGGAGCCGTTATTTACCCAGCCTCTGCGCCTATGCCGGCCATAGGGGCCTTATGGGCCGCTACGAGTTGTACATATCTTTCCGGCAGCCTGCCCAGACGGGTCCGTATGGAAAGGGCTGCCACAACCAAGCCCAGGGCATCGCCCTGGGTGGGATTTTTTTGATTGTGTCGCCCTTACAGGGCTTGCCCTCAACACGTGTACCTATAACCTGGGGCGTTGCCCCAGGCTATTATGTGTTTGCCCTTCAGGCAAACCCCGTGGCGAGCCCAGAGCCCTGAAAGGGCGACACAATTCGTCAAAGTAGAGATGTGTCCAAACTGTAGCCGAAAGGGGGTGAATATGAAACACAAATTTAGAGCAGGGCCTAAGACGGGGCTAAATTCAACCCCTTCGGGGTTGCCACTACCTCCCCATCATTTTTCCCCGGATTTCATCCGGGGCTATTCAAGTTGAATCCTTTCAGGATTCCTCGCATTCAGGCTACTCCAGGGTGCGAGGATTATTCCGGGAGGATGAACTGCCTTTCTGCTAACGCGAAAGAACCGTCGGAAGGGGAAAACCCGTCCCGAGCCACGAGGGGGCGAGGGGCGGAGGAGGAACAGAGGAACAGAGGAACAGGGGAACAGAAGAAGTGGGGAACAGAGGAACAGAGGAAGTGGGCCATACGGCTCTTCGCTTTGCTCCGAGAAAGCGGCCATACGGCTCTTCGCTTCGCTCCGAGAAGTGGGAAGTGGGAATGGGGAGAGCCGGGGTGGTCCGATGCCGGCCGGGCGGGAGCATGGGGAACAGGGGAACAGGGAACCGCAGAACAGAAGAACAGAGGAACAGAGGAACAGAAGAAGTGGGGAACAGAGGAACAGCGGAAGTGGGCCATACGGCTCTTCGCTTTGCTCCGAGAAAGCGGCCATACGGCTCTTCGCTTCGCTCCGAGAAGTGGGAAGTGGGAAGGGGGAGAGCCGGGGTGGTCCGATGCCGGCCGGGCGGGAGCATGGGGAACAGGGGAACAGGGAACCGCAGAACCGCAGAACAGAAGAACAGAGGAACAGAGGAACAGAAGAACAGAAGAAGTGGGGAACAGGGGAACAGAGGAACAGAGGAAGTGGGAAGGCGGAAGGCGGAGTTTGGCTGGGATGAGCGGGGCGATGCCGGGCGGAAGTCCGGGGGATCGAACCAACTCAAACCATTTTCAGAACTCGATATTTCGGATCACCTCGAAGGGATTGAGCCGGTGGAAGTCGATGTTAAAGCTGATGCGCGACCAGTAGTTGCCGCGTTCTTCCAGGCGGTTTTGGAGATTGCGGGAGTTGAAGAAGGGGAAGTAGACGCCGAAGGCGCCGTCGAGGAAATCGATGGCGAGGCCGCCGCTCCAGAGCAGTTGATCCTGGAAGGAGTCGTCCTGGCCGGTGGGCTGGGCGTTGTCGAAGAAGCCGATGTCGAAGTAGGGTTTGATGGGCAGGGGAAAAGGGAGGTTTTGCGGCAGGTCGGCTTTGAGGTTGAGGGCGAGGATGAAGTTGTTGCTGCGGCCCAGGCCGAAGGCGCTGCCGAGCGGTGTTTTGAAGGCGCCGTCGCGCAGGCTGACCTGTTGTGACCAGAGGCCCTCGTTTTCGGTGCGGCCGAAGTAGAGGTCGTCGTAGCGGTAGTCGTTGAAGCCCTGGGAGATGAGGTTGAAGGCGCCCGGGAAGAGGCTGCCGCCCTCTCGCTTGGTATTGATCAGGAAGCCGCCGGCGAAGAGGCGGATGTCGATATTTTTATGCTCTTTATAGGTCAGGCTTTGGTTCCACTCCAGCGAGGCTTTGAGGTAGTGTTGATCGCCGCTGATATCGGTATAGCTTTGCTGTTCCAGGGCGGTGCGGAAGGTGAAGGGATTGATGGCCCGCCGGTTTTCCCCAGTGTAGCTCAGCTCGTGGATGAGTTGCTCTTCGGTGCGCAGGCCGTTGAAATTGGCGTCGGTAAACTGCGCCTGCTCCTCGGCTATCCAGAGGCTGCGCCACTGCAGGCGATGGTGGAAGGGGTGGGCGGCCTCCCGCCCCAGTTCTACTTCCAGATAGGGCATCAGCCGGGTGTAGCGTCGCCGGTAGTCGAAGGTTTCATTTTGGTCGAAGTGAAAGCTGCGGGCGCTCAGCCCCAGGGTGAGGCTTTGCACGGCTTCGGTATTCAGGTACCAGTGGTAGGCCAGTTCGCCCAGCCCCGTCAGTTCGCGGCTGCCGAAGCTATAGAGGGGCGCCAGACTGAACTCGAAGCGTTTGGCGGGGACCAGGGTGTTGTATAGCACTGCTCCGAGCATCGTCTTATCGTAGTTGTTCCAGGCGGGCAGAGGCAGCGCGTAGAGCTGGCTGCGCCGGTCGTTTTCCAGGGAAGGCAGCACGCTGATCAGCGGCTTTTCCACGCGGGGGAATAGCCCGCCGCTGCGGATGCGGTTGTTTTGCCGGTACAGCTCCGGAGCGAGCCGCCGGGCATCGAGCACGATAGCGTCGTAGTCGCCCGTGGGAAAGGAGAGGGCTTGTTTGCCCGTGAAGCCTTCATACCAGCGGGTGGTAGCTATTTCGCCGTCTCGCATGCCCGAAAGGGCGAAGGGGGCGGCGATACTTCCCTGGTTTTTCACCGTTACCTGGAAGCCGTTGTCTACGTTTTTCATTCCTTTTACGGCGTAGTCCATTTTCTCATTGGAAGACAGCAATCCTTCAAAGAGCCAGCCCAGGTTTTTGTCCAGGTCGTTTTCCAGGGCCCGGCGCAGGTCGGCCGGGCAGGGGTGGCGGAATTGCCATTGCCGGTAAAAGTTTTGCATAGCGGCATCCAAGGCGGTTTTGCCCACGTAAGCTTCCAGGTAGCGGAAGGCTACGGCGGGTTTCTGATAGGCGCCCAGGAAGTAGTTGAGTTGGGAAAATTCGGCGGAGGGTGTGTCCGGCGCCTGGTCGCGGTGGCGGCGGGCCTGGTACAGGTAGGCCAGTTCTTCCAGGCTCATCTCCGACTGACCAAGCAGGAAGTCCGGCAGATAATCTTCAAGGATATCTTCTTCATAGTAGCGCTGCATATAGCGCTGCTCGTAGTAGGTGGTGAGGCCTTCATCCATCCAGGGGTGGCGCCGTTCGTTGAAAGCCAGCACGCCGTAGAACCAGTTGTGGCCCACCTCGTGGTTGATCACCTCATCCAGTGCCTTTGCCGTGCCCGCCGGCCCGATGACGGTGATCATGGGGTATTCCATGCCGCTGCCCGCGCTGAGGGCGCTTTGTACGGCGGTGGCCTGCGGATAAGGATAGAGACCGGCGGTTTCGGAATAAAAGCGCAGGGAACGGTCCACAAAGTGGATAGCTTCCTGCCAGAGGTGCTCCTCGTATTTGGTAAACATGACCCAGGTGTCGACCCGCCGGCCGCCCGGCAACACCGCCATAGAGCGTTGCACCTTGAAGCGCTTGTCGGCAAACCAGGCGAAGTCGTGCACCCGCTCCGCCGTGTAGCGTATAGTCTTGAGCCGCTCGCTGGAGGGCGGGAAGGGTTCCTCGTCCTGGTAGCTGCGCTCGACGCCGCGGCTGAGGTAGTCGTTGGTCTCGCTCACCTTCTTTTTCAGAAACATTCGCTCACTTTCCGTTTGCAGTACGCCGGTGGCGCCCACCACGTAGTTTTCCGGCAGGGTGATGCTCACCTCGTAGCTGCCGAATTCGGAATAGAACTCGCCGAGGTCGAGATAGGGCATGGGATGCCAGCCCGTTTCATCGTAGACGGCGGGCTTGGGGTACCATTGTGTCATCTGATAAGACTCCTCCACGTGCCCAAGCCGGGAAAAGGAAGCCGGAATGTTGAGTGTAAAAGGCGTGCTGATGCGCAGGCTGTCGCCGCTGCGCAAGGGCGTACGGAGCAGCAGGAAGGCGATGTCGGGATGCTGCCGGTGCAGGGCCCAGGAAGCCGGCTGCCCGTTCACCTGGAAGGCCAGCCCGGAGTAGTAGCCCAGCGCTTCTGGTTCGGCGAAGTAGAAGGCCTGCTCGCCTTGCTGCAATTGCTGTTTGGCGAAAGCCGTCCTCTGGTCGCGGAAGGCATTGGCCCACAGGTGCAGGTAGATGGTATCGAGCTCATCGGGAGAGTGGTTGAAGTAGGTCATCCCGATCTCTCCCTCCAGCGTGTGGTTGAGGTCGTTGAGCGTGACGTCGATGCGGTAGTGGACTTCCTGCTGCCAGTAGTCGTTCTGGGCGACAAGGAAGAAGGGGAGGAGGAGTACCAGGGTCGTTATCAGGGGTTTCATGAGATGGGTTTAGTTGGTTTGGGGTTGTTTGAGATGGTTTGAGGTTGTTCGGGGCCAAGCCTGAAGGGACCGGCACCGTAATTTCTTCGAACCTATAGTCTGCCAAGTCAGGATTCACAAATCTTGGGTTGGCAGACTATAAATAACGGTAAGGAGCGTAGGCAAAGTGTGCGGATGAGCGGCAAACTCCGTCGAGTGGCGACTTCGCGCTAAATTCATCAAAATAGTTGCTATTTTTAGCATCAAACCGAGGTCAATGCCAAGCAAGACACCTTTTACCCACCGGAACCAGGCAGGATTGATCCTGTTTTTGTTTGTGCTGCTGCTTCCGGGCTGCCAGTCTGAAGAAGTGGCGGTTCCATTTGAGGTCCATTGGAAGCTGGAGCGGAATTTTCAGCAAAATAAGCGGACCCTGCACGAGATGGTCTTTACGCTGACCAATAGCTCCGGGGAGGGCATCGGCGACAACTGGGCGCTGTACTGGAATCAGGCGCCGCGGGACATTGTTGAGCTCGACTCCAGCCAGGGCGTCAGGGTGCGGAACATTAACGGCGACTTCTACGAGATGCGCGCCCGGCCCGGCTTTTCTCTGGCGCCCGGCCAATCGGCTGAGATCAGCATCCTCGCGGAAGAGTGGATGATTAAGGAAGCCGATGCGCCGGTGGGCTTGTATCAGGTTTTTAAACAAAACGGTCAGGAACGTATTTTCACCATAGAAAATTACCGCATAGCTCCCTTCGAAGCGCCGGAGCAGATCAGGCGTTCCCCGGCCGATGCCGAGCTGCTTCCGACGCCGGAATATCTGTACCGGGAAAATCAAAAAGTCAGGCGGCTGAGCGAGCAAGAGCTATATCCCTTTATTCCCTCTCCCGTCACCGCCGCTCGCTTGTCCGCTCGATTCTTATTTAAAGACGGTACGGCGATTGCGGCGCCCGGCGCGCTGGCCCGGGAAGCTGCTTTCCTCGGGCGGCAACTGGATGAGCAACACCAGGTCAAGGCTTCTTTTGAGGAAGAAGACGTCGGTACCCCGGTCATTCTTCTACGGCTGGACGCCTCCCTGGAGAAGCCGGAGTCCTATACCCTCAGTGTTAAGGGAGACCGCATCGAAATCGCCGGTAAGGATCCGGCGGGTGTTTTTTACGGCATACAGTCCCTGCTGGCCCTGGTGGAGCAGGACGGCGATCAGTTGTTCGTGCCGGGTTATGAGATCAGCGATCACCCCGCTTTCGCTTACCGCGGTATGCACCTCGATTTGGGGCGCAATTTTCAATCCAGGGAAACCATCCTGCGTCTGCTCGATCTGCTGGCCCTGTACAAGGTCAATAAATTTTTGTTTTACCTGAGCGAGGACGAAGGCTGGCGCCTGGCTATCGAAGAGCTGCCCGAGCTGACGCAGGTCGGCGCCCGGCGCGGCCATACGCTGAGCGACAGCCTGTACCTGCAGCCGGCCTACGGTTCCGGGCCTTCCCCGGATGATCCCGCTTCCAACGGCAACGGCCATTACAGCCGGGCGGATTACAAAGAGATTATCCGTTACGCCCGGGAGCGCCACATCGAGGTCATTCCCGCCTTCAACATGCCGGGGCACGCCCGGGCGGCCATCAAAGCCATGGAGTACCGCTACCACCGGCTGATGCAGGAAGGCAAGGCGGAGGAGGCCGGGCGCTATCGCCTGGCCGACCCGGAGGAGACTTCTACCTACCGCTCGGCCCAGTACTACACCGACAATATCGCCTGCGTGTGCCGGGATCAGATCTACCGCTTTTACGAAACCGTTCTCGAGGATGTCGCGGAGATGCACGAAGAGGCGGGTGTCCCCCTGCGCATGATTCACACCGGCGGCGACGAGGTGCCGGCCGGTCCCTGGACGAAATCGCCCATCTGCCGGGAATACCTGGAAGCCCATCCGGAGATCGGAAATGCGCGCAATCTGCAGACCCACTTCTTCGAGCGGCTGACCAGGATGATCGCTGACAAAGGGCTGAAAATCGGGGGCTGGGAAGAGGTGGTCATGGATTACGATGAGCAGGGGCAATGGGTAGTGAATACCGAATTCACCGGCCGTCAGGTCTACCCCTACATCTGGAACAACCTCTGGGGACAGCAGGACCTGGGCTACCGCATCGCGAACCGCGGCTACCCCGTCATCCTCTGTCCCGTTACAAATACTTACTTCGATCTGGCCTACAACAACGAACCCCGCGAGCCGGGGCTGTACTGGGCCGGCTTCGTGGATACGCGCGACGCTTTCAGCATGATGCCTTACGACCTTTTCCGCTCGACGACGGAGGACGATATGGGCCGCGCCTACGATCCCGCTGTGGATTTTGCCGGCATGGAGCGGCTGACGGCGGCGGGCAGCGCCAATATCGCCGGGCTGCAGTGCCAGCTGTGGAGCGAAACGGTCCGCGGCCGGGATATGCTCGAATACTACGTGCTGCCCAAACTCCTCGGCTTCGCCCAGCGGGCCTGGGAAGGATCGCCCCCCTGGGCGCAGGAAAGCAAGCCGCAACAGATGCAGGAAGCGCTGGATGCAGCATGGAACCGCTTTGCCAATACCGTGGGGCGGAAGGCCCTGCCGGTGCTGGACGAACTCAACGGCGGCTACCCTTACCGCATTCCACCGCCCGGCATACGGCAACAGAACGACAGCATCTACCTGAATACCGCTTATCCCTGCCTGGAGATCCGCTACACCACCGACGGCTCCGAGCCGGGGGCCGCTTCGCCCTTGTACCGGAAACCCTTCATTCTTGAAGGCAGTACCGTGACCGCCAAATGTTTTAACTCAAAGGGTCGAAGCGGATTTTCGTCACACCTTACAAATGAACTGAAACAATGACCAGAGGATTGACTGACCGGCTTATCTCCCTCGATGCGCTGCGGGGGTTCACTATCGCGGCCATGATCATCGTCAACGATCCCGGCAGCTGGGAGCACGTATATGCCCCCCTCTTGCACGCGGAGTGGAACGGCATCACGCCGACGGACTACATTTTCCCATTCTTTCTGTTTATCGTCGGGGTGTCTATCGCGCTGGCTTACCAAAAACGACTGGACGAGGGGACAGATAAAGGGCCGCTGGTCCGCAAGATTCTGATCCGCAGCGCCAAGATATTCGGGCTGGGGCTGTTTTTGTGGCTGTGGCCGGATTTCGACTTCAGCGGCTTGCGCTGGGCCGGCGTGCTGCAGCGCATCGCGCTGGTCTTCCTGCCCTGCGCCCTGTTGTTTCTGTATACCGACTGGCAGACGCAGCTGAAAATCGGCGCCGGCATCCTTCTGGCCTACTGGATCATCATGGCCTACATGCCCGTGCCGGGCATCGGCATGCCCGACCTGTCGACCCCCGGTAAAAACTGGGCGCACTATATCGACAGCATCCTGCTGCCGGGCAGGATGTGGCAGGGAACCTGGGACCCGGAAGGCATCCTCAGCACCTTCCCCGCCATCGCTACGGGCATCAGCGGCATGCTCATCGGCAAACTGATCCTCAATATGGAGAAAGATTATAAAAGGGTGACCTGGATCTTCTTCTTCGGAGTGGGGATGGTGCTCCTCGGCGGTATCTGGGACTGGTTTTTTCCCATCAACAAAAATATCTGGACCAGCTCCTTCGTCCTGCTGACTTCCGGTTGGGCGACGCTCTTCCTGGCGGGCAGCATGCTCATCGTGGATATGCTCGGCTATACCAAATGGACGACCCTGGGGCGCGTCTTCGGCGCCAATGCCATCAGCGCCTACGTGCTCGCCGGCATGCTGACCACCGTTTTCTACACCGGATGGTTCGGGATGGATGGACTGAATGACTTGTTTATGAATGGAATGACGGGTATGGGCGTACCGGCGAAACTGGCTTCTCTGATTTATGCTATTATCTATACCTTGATCATTTATATTCCGGTTTACATTTTGTACCAGCGGAGAATATTTATAAAAGTCTGATCTTTACGTTTACGAAACCTCTGAGGTTTCGTAAACGTGTCAACTATGTTCGAATATTACGAAAAGGTAACCCAACACTTCCACACGCTGGTGGAAAGCCAGTCAGGCGCCCTGGAAAAAGCGGCAGCCTGGATTGGCGAAGCCATCGTCCAGGATCACCTTATCCACACCTTCGGCACCGGGCATTCCCATATGATCGGGCTGGAGCTCTTTGTCCGCGCCGGCGGGCTGGCTAATGTCAACGCTATGCTCGACAGCCTGGTGATGACGCAGGAGGGCGCCCGCAGGAGCGCGGAAATGGAGCGGGTGGAAGGCATCGCCGACATCATCTGGGACCAGCACCAGACCAGCCCCGATGATCTGATGATCGTCATCAGCAACAGCGGCCGCAACGCCATGCCCATCGAGATCGCCATGTGTGCCAAACGGAAGGGAATGAAGGTCATCGGCATCAGTTCCATGATCCAGACAAAGGAATACCCCTCCCGGCATTCCAGCGGGAAGAAACTCTACGAAATCGCCGATCTGGTGCTCAACAATCACGTGCCCAGCGGCGATGGGATCCTGCGCATCGCGGGCAACCTCACCGGTCCGGTATCTACCATCTCCGGCCTGCTGCTGGTGCACCTCATCACCACGGAAGGGATGAAAATCGCCGCCGCCCAGGGAACAAAACTGCCGATCTATTACAGTCAGAATATCGACGGGTACAGCAATGAGGAGTTGTACGAGCTGTATGCGGGGCGGATTAAGCACCTGTGAAGGGGAGGGGAGGGGAAGTCGGAAGTGGGAAGGGGAACCACAGAATCCCGCTTTTTTTGAAAAAGCGGGAAACTGAGGAACCGCAGAACCGTAGAAGTGGGGAGGGATGGGCAAGGGTTGGCATGGGGCAATCAGGTCTTTGTCTGAGATGCCAAGGGATGGGAAGTGGGGAGGTATGGGGAACCGCAGAATCCCGCTTTTTTTTGAAAAAGCGGGAAACCGAGGAACAGTAGAACCGCAGAAGTGGGGGAGCGGGGCAGAACAGGGGGAAGCAAGTCGGAAGTCGGAAAGCGGACGCCATTTCGGGTAAGGAATCATCCACTTCCGAGAAAACAGTATGTAGAGAACTCATGACTGTCGGAGTGTCCACCCCTAAATCCCCGCCGGTGGCTGCGAGTTGTACACATCTTTTCGGCAGGCTGAAAATGCCAATACAAAAACTTAGGTACAACCCGTAGCCTCCGGCCCTACGGCCCGTCCGGGCGGGGGACACCGCGCTAACAGGCGTCTTCTGACTCCGGAATGCGGGGGTAAAGACCGAAGGCTGGCCCAAGCCTGCAAAAGCAGCATGTCAGAGCGGCATGTCAGAGCGGTATCCCCCGCCGGGGGCTACGAGTTACACACATCTTTTTAGGCAGCCTGAAGGGCTGCCATAACTAAGCCCTGGGCATCGCCCAGGGTGAAAAATGATCGTTTTGTTCACGTCAGAGCCCTGTAGGGGCGACATAATTCTTGCGCCCCTTCAGGGCTGCTCGAAAAAAACCCGGCGATTCAATCCTAGGGCGATGCCCTAGGCTATGATATTTCAGCCCTTCAGGCTGAAATCACCCCACGGCCGATTTATGTGTAACTCGTAGCCGCCGGCGGGGGCGCAGGGGGTGGACAAATAAGGGCCCAGTATAAAGGATAAGCCCCTGTTTTCCCTGATGAAGTTGTTTTCCCCTTACGCGAAACGGCCGTCGGAAATCGGAAGCCCTGACGCTTGCGGTCAGGGTCCCGGCAAGGCAAAGCCTTTGTCGGGATGGAAAGGGGAAACCCGACCCGGGGCAACGAGGGCTCCGGGCCATGGTTCATGTTTGATACCCTCGAACTTTAACGCCTTTTTCAGTTCTTTCCACTTTCCAGTGGACGAAGGCAGCCAGATCGCCCGCGACTCGGCGGGAGAGTGGATGCGCATGTACTTTGAGCAGCCTTCTTTTGACGGTTACGGCAACAACAGCGACGTGAGTCCGGTACTGCTGGGCGCAGCCGATATGCGCGTCGATGCCGGCGAGGATTTGTGTGTTCCGGTCTACGCCAAAAATTTCAATAGCGTGCTGGGCCTGCAGGTGGGATTCCAGTGGTCGCCCGATATGATGCAGTTCCGGGGGATTATCGATGAGCACCCGGCGCTTCCCTTCCGCCGCGCCGACGGCAACTTCAACCTGAGCGAGGCTGGCAAGGGACGCATCATTTTCCTCATCCTGGACGTCACCCCCCACTCGCTGCCCGACAGCAGCATCCTGTTCCGCCTCTGCTTCCAAACGGCGCCGGTAACCGGCAAAACCGGCCTTCGCGTGACGAGCTATCCGCTGGAGGCGCTGGTCATCGAGGAAGCCGGCGGACAAGATGTGGAACGGGCTCTGCGCACCCGGACGGGCCGGATCAGCCTGCTCAACCTGGGGCTGGAACCCGCCGGCCCCGGCAACCCCGATCCGCTGGCGCCGGCCGCCGCCGCCGGCAAGCGCGAGGCAGCCATCCAGCCCGTAGCTCCGGTACCCTTGCAAGAACAGAGGCAGCCCCCGGCCGCCTGGCGCGTCTACCCGCAACCCGCTGCCGATCGCCTTTTCCTGGAACTGCCCGCCGCGGAATTGTAACAGGTGGAGGTCCTGGATCTGCATGGACGACAGCATCCCGTACGCCGCCAAGGCAACGAGCTCGACCTGCAGGGCCTGCCCGCCGGCGCCTACCTGCTGCGCGTACAGACGGAGGCGGGATGGTCGCAGCGGCTGATCCTGCTGCAGTAGGGGATTGTTTGAGGTGGTTGGCTGCCGGGCTTTTAAACCTTTGAACTTTTGCACCTTGAACAAGCCCCTCCCTCGGCAAAGCCCCATTCCCCCCGTCTCCTGTCCGACCATAATATCCTGCTTTTCAAGAACTAACCTGCCGTTTTTGATGTATTATAAGTGCATAAACGCCCCATTATCAATTAAAAGAGAAAGCTATGAGATTACATAAAATAATTCTGACCGCGCTGTTGGCGGTCCTGCTGTCCGCCGGAACGGTTTTTGCGGCGGGCACGCCGGTAAATTCGCCTGGTGACGGCATTGTCAAGCCCTTGCAGACCCTGAAGGCCGAGCGGCTGAAAACCGATCTGGACCGTAGGGATCTGATCCAGCTGAGTCCGGACATGAACGTCGGCTTCCGCAGTCTGGCCGAGGTCCTCATCGGACGAGTGGCCGGTGTGCAGGTAACCGGTTCTTACTACGACTACCAGATCCGCATCCGCGGTGCGCTGCGCCCGCCGCTGATCGTCCTGGACAATATGCCTTTCTACAGCTACAACGACGATATGATCAATTCCCTGTTGCAGAGCATTTCCATTTTCGACGTCGCTTCCATCGAGGTGATCAAAAATATAGCCCAGGCCGCCATTTACGGCCCCGGCGCCGGCAACGGCGTGATTCTGATCGAGACGAAGCCGGGAGAGGTGGAGTGATGGGAAAGCGGAAGTCGGAAAGCGGAAGTCGGAAAGCGGAACCGCAGAATCCTGCTTTTTTTGAAAAAGCGGGAAACTGAGGAACAGTAGAACCGCAGAAGTGGGGTAGCGGAAGTGGGAAGTGGGACGGAGGGTTCGCGTAAGAAAAACAACTTCATTAGGAAAACAGGGAGATTGTCAGTTATACTGGGTCATTATTTGTCCACCCCCCGGCCCCCGCCGGCGGGGGAGACCGCTCTAGCATGCCGCTCTAACTTTTACCCTGGAGCAGGCAGGCCCCGGCGCCGCTCTGGAAGACGGTTGT
>Ga0102943_1000478_pt1 | contig 26843 bp, 21 predicted proteins | sample SalPonC_black_MG_FD_78174 | JGI IMG/M metagenome (GOLD analysis project Ga0102943, IMG submission 78174) | Salt pond soil microbial communities from South San Francisco under conditions of wetland restoration - Salt Pond MetaG... | ecosystem: Environmental > Aquatic > Marine > Intertidal zone >...
TCATCAACGGTGACAATGCCCATCACTCGATTGTCGTCGTCCACCACCGGCAAGGCAAGATAATCATACCATGAAACCAGACGGGCCACCTCTTCCCTGTCTGTATAGGGTTTGACCGAAACAATATCCGTGGCCATGAAGTCTTTCAAAGGCTTGTCCGGAGATTCCACCACCAGCTGTCGCAAAGAGGAGACCCCCACCAGGCGGCCATAATCGTCAATGACGTAGATATAAAATGGCATTTCAACGTCAAGGTATTTGTTCTGAAGGGCCTCAATGACCTCTTTGGCCCGGGTCCCCTGTTCCAGGGCGACAAAATCTTTGACCATGAGGCTTCCGGCGGTGTCCTCGTCATAACTCATGATCTGCTCGACATTGTCCGACTCTTGCTTTTTCATCTTGGAAAGGATTTTGTCGGACACTTCTTCGTCCAGCAGCCCCAAAAGATCTGCTGCATCATCCGAGGGCATATGATCGAAAATGGTGACCAGTTTGTCTAATGCCACATTCTTGACAAACTCAACAAAGACATCGTTATCCAGTTTGGAAAAAAGAATACCGATCTGTTCGGGATCATCAATCAGCATGAACAATTTTTGCTGGTTCAAGGGGGTCAGATCCTTGAACACGATACTCAGGTCCGCCATGTGGGTCTTTTTGATAATATTGACCAGCTGCTTGTTGGCCCCTCGGCGCAACAGCCGCTTGATGCTGACCATCAGTATCTGGATCTGATCATTTGGCATATGCTTTCCCTTCTTGGATAGACCGATTAGAGCATTACTTTGATATGGGCATTCTTCTTAAGGGTTTTCATCCATTCTTTGAACTGTTTTTCCCCCTGCTGTCTGAACAAAATTTCCCTGATTTTGTCTTTGGCCTCGTCCAGGGTCTGGCTGCCTTCCATGACAATGTCTTCCACATAGATAATCTGGTAGGCGGATCCGGTCTGCAGCACCTGGGTGCGCTGACCTTTTTCAAGTCCTGTGACGGCGTCTTTGATCTCTTTGCTGAAACTGTCAATGTCAAACAGCCCCAGATCACCGCCTTGGGAGGCATTGGACCCCATGGAAAACGCTTTGGCCACAGCGGAAAAATCCTCACCTTTATCCAGGCGGGCCACCACCTCGTTCATCTGATCCCGGGTGCGGGTGAGTATATTTCTCAAGCGGTACTTTTTCAGGCCTAAAAAGCGCTTCTCATTGGCCTTATAATAGGCCTTTATGTCTTGATCTGTAATGATGACCTTTGACCTCACAGCCCGATTGATGAGCATGGACTGGGTAATCTGATCTTTTAATTTGGCGCGGTAACCTGCCATGGTCAGCCCTTCTGCAGCCAGGCCGGCCTCAAGGCTGGCATCGTCCAGATTGTTCTTTTTTTTCACGTTTTCTATGGCCTGATCCACTTCAGCTTGATCCACCTGAATCCCATGTTTCTGGGCTGCCTGTTTGGTCAGAGACTGCTCTACCAACTGGGACAGCATATCTTTATCCAGCTGAGCCAGCAATTGGGCTTTCTTTTCCTCTGACTGCTGGGAGGCTGCAATTTTTTCCCGATAGGGCTGGGTGGCCTTGTTGAGCTGTCTTAGGGTGATAATATCGTTGTTGACCAGTGCCACGATACGATCCACGATCTGGGCACCGGCATTAAAACTGACACTCAGCACCAGCAAAATTCCAAGGATGGAAACCGCATTCCGTCTTTTTAGCATAATGTGTTCCTTCTCATTATTTTGTCTTTTCCAAAAAAGCTGCCACAGCCTCTTTGTTAATCTCAACCCCATAGGTTTTTTTAAGGGCGGTCATCCAGTCTTCATAGGCGGCCTGGCTTTTTTCCACGCGCAACTGCCGGATCAGCTCCTGCTCATCCATAGCCGGAGAGGGCGCAGCGTTTGCCGGTTCAGCATGCTTCTGGTAAAAAGTCATGACATCATCAGGGGTGATTTCCTGGGCCCGGATCAGCTCAGACCGGATAAATTTGTCGATGACCAGATCCTTTATCAACTTTTTTTTCCAGACCGCATATGGGATGGCATTTTCAAGCAGCATCTGTTCAAAACTATCCTCTGGATAATCTTCCCTGACAGCGGATTCAGCCCGGGCTATCTCATCATCACCCACCAAGATCCCCTGAGCCCTGGCCGCTTCCAAAATCAGGATTTCATCGGACAGCACTGAGATAAGATCCAGCACCACAGCATTGTACCTTTCAGGATCGGTCTTGAGATTAAAGGGATAGGCTGACAGCTTCAGGTCCAGTTCATCTCCGAATTGCGCCTTGGATATCATGCTGCCGCCGCATTGGATCACATAGGTTTCCGGGGCACTGGGCGGCGGCTGGTTACAACCGGTTACCCCAAGTGACAACAAAAGGCCGGCGAATATGGCAATGGCCCGTCCTCTCCGGCTGGATCTTGCTGTATTTGTGTGCAAAACTGATTTCATCTCTCTCCTCTTTCGAAACAGGAAACCTATCATCCTATCCCTTTTTTAGCAAGGAGATTCAGCCCTTGCCAGCGGTCTTTAGCACCGCCCGGGCCAGGGTCAGGCTGAAATCCGCCAGAATCCGATTCATGGCCATCACAATCTTGTCCTTGTCCCGGCCAGACGCTTCAGCCGGCCGCTGAAAATCAGAAATCTCTGAAGCCAGCAGATCATTGGAAGCCCCGCTGAAGATCCGCCATTGGGCCCGAAGGATCACCCGGCCCAAATGATCCGCCTCAAAAGCCATGACCTCGATCTTTATGCGGACATCGGGTGAGGTATTTAACACAAAAGGCGGAGAGGTGACATGGGGCGTGGCAAGGATAGCGCTTAAATTCTGCTTTAACACCCGGATGATATTCTTCCTCAGATTCCCCCCCCATTGATGGTACTCGGCCAGTTCCAGCCGGTTGGCCGATGTTCTGATGACAATCTGGGGTTTTTCAAGATATTGGGGCAGATCCAGGGACCGCAGCTCAATGGCCATCTGCTGCCCGGCAGTTTCCAGCGGTTTGCCCAGGGACAATGGATCTAGCAGGTAAAACCGTGTGGGTGCTGCCGGATTGTTACCCAGGCACCCGGGCAAAAGCACGAGAATAAACAAAACAGCCAGTCTAAATTTTCCATTGGTTCCCATGATCGCGTTTGCCTCCTTTTTGGGGGTTACCCCTGGGGTCAATCCACTTTGGCCGGGGCTGGTTTGCCGAAAATCAGGCTGTCCGGATTTCGTTCCAGCATGTCCACAAGGGTTCGGATGGACCTGGCTGTTTCACTCAATTCCCCTGACAATTCAATGATGCGGAACGATAGCGGCGCTCCGGGGTCCAGGGCATGGCCCAGCAATCCCATGGTCTGCTGGGTTTTTTCAAAGGCGGTATGGCCGGCGGTGATGGCATTTTCCAAATTCGCTGCAATAGGCTCCACCCGCCGGTCCAGCTTATTCAGGACCTGCTTCAGGGCAGACAGGGCTGCTGTGAAATCAGCCACGGCAGTTTTCATCTCCGGTGTCTGTAAAATGCGGCCGGCATGGTCCATGACCTTTCTGGCCCCTGAAAGGGTGCTGATAAGCTCGGTATTGATCTGGTCAATGTTTATATTTTCCATTTTGGCCAGAATGGTTTTCACCGAGGTGACCATCTGGGCCATCTGGGCCGGCAGGGTGGGCAGCTCCGGATAATCCTGACCATTGCCCCTGAAGTTCACCGGAGCATCCGGGTGCATGCCCAGATCAACAAACAACTGGCCTGTGATCAGGCTGCCCGTCTGAAGCCTGGCCTTAAGCCCCATGGCCACCAAATCCTCCAGGGCCTGTCTCAGATCAATATCCTGGTCGCCCGGGTCTGTTAAAAACCGATCCGGTTCCAGTTCTACCACTACAGGTATCTGAAAAATCCCCTTGTCCTTGTTGAATTTCAGCAGAATCTGTTTGACCTGCCCCACCTTGATGCCCTTGAACGTCACAGGCGCATCAGGTTTAAGTCCACGCACCGATTCTTCAAAAAACAACACGCAGGTCAGCTTTTTGATGAATTCAGACCGGGCCGCATGCGCCCGGTCATCGTATAGGGTAAAGGTAAATCCTGAGACATCTGCCGGCACAGGTTCCCCGGGTTCCGGCGTCTCAAAGGCAATCCCCCCGTAAAACAGGGATTCTAAGGATTCGGTTTTCAGGGAAAATCCATTGGCATCCATGGACAGATTAACCCCGCTGATATTCCAGAACCGGGTATTGTTCTGGACCAGACTGTTATAAGGGGACTTGATAAAGGCATGAATAAGTACGCGTTTCTTATCGCTTCCCAGTTCCCAGCCCAAGACTTCACCGGCCAGGATGCCCTGATAATAAATGGGGGAGCCCGAGTCAAGTGAGCCCAGGCTTCGGGTCTTTAGCATGATCTTTGTTCCTGACACATCACCTTTGACAACCGGGGGGCTGTCCAGACCGTCAAACCGGGTTTGCAAATCCCCCACCCCGGGTTCAACTTCAATATGGGACCCGGCAAACAGGGTACCCAGGCCCGATGCCCCCCGCAGGGACAGCCTGGGTTTGACCACCCAGAACCGGGCACCACGGCCCAAAAATTTTTCAGTGCCCTTGTCCATTGAGACATACAGCACCACAGAAGAAAAATCATTTGAAAATGCCACCCGGCTGACGATTCCGATGTCGATGTCCTTGAATTTAACCTTTGTCTTACCAGCCTCTATGCCCTCGGCCGTCTTAAAGGAAATCTCAATCTGGGGCCCTTTTTTTGACAGGGTATTGATGACCAGCCAGCCGCCGATCAGGGCGGTCACAACAGGAATCAGCCAGACCAGGGAAAGCCCCGTGCCCTTTTTTATATTTGGCTCAGGCGGTTTGTTTTCATTCAAAAGTTCACTCATTTCGCCCCTTTGGCATTGTCCCAGATCAACCTGGGATCGAAATTATGGGCTGCAACCATGGTGATGACCACCATGGCCCCGAAAAAGACCACACCGATTCCGGGACGGACCGTGGACAGGGTCCCAAGGTCCACAAGTCCCACCAGAACAGCCACCACATAGACGTCCACCATGGACCAGGCACCGATCAATTCCGTGACCCTGAACAGCAGGGTCCGGTCCCTGGGCCTGAAATCAGACCCCTTGCCCACAGAGTACAGCAGCCACGACAAAATAACCAACTTCAGCACCGGCACCATGATACTGGCAAAAAATATAATCATGGCAAGCACCCAGGTTCCCCCCTCAATGAAATGGATCACCCCGCCGAGGATGGTCGAAGACTGTTCCCTGCCCAGCTGGATCACGGTCATCACCGGATAGACATTGGCCGGGATAAAAATCATGGCTGCGGCAATGACCAGGGCCCAGGTCCGCTCAATGCTTCTGTGTTTACGGCTATGAAGCCTTGTCCCGCACCGTTTGCAGCGGCCTGTCCTCGCGTTGGCCACAAGCCCGCAGGTATGGCAGGCCACAAGGCCATTGGCCCGTGCAGACCCGGTCAAAGGCGCACAGGGCGTCCTGGAGCCGACCATAGGCCAGATCAGGCCGGGATCAAAGGCCGCGCTGGCTGCGGCCAGAAACACCATGAGTCCGGCAAAGGCATAAAACCCAGGACCCGGGGTGATGTCTGCCATATCCAGGAGTTTGACAAAAGAGATCAATACCCCGAGCATGAAAACAGAAACCAGGGCCCATTGTTTCAGTGAAGAGACCATGCCAAACACCCTGGCCATTTGCCATGGCTGATATCCAAAAAAAACTGGGACCAAAAGATACAGCATCCCCAGGGTGGTCATCAAAGGAAATAAAAAACTGGTCAACAAGACTAAAATTCCCACCTCTTCCATGCCCAGATGGTACAGCTGAAAGGCTCCTGACAAAAAATAATTCTCAACCACCCGGCCGTGGAGTTCAAGGGATAAAAAAGGAAAGGCATTGGACAGGAAAAAAAGGATCAGGGCCGCGGTATTAAAGGCTATGGCCTTTTCAATATCTTTCGGACCGCGCCGGTATAAAAGGGCGCCGCACCGTCGGCACAGGGCTTTTCCCCAGAAGGCAAATCCTGTATCCCGGTGAATATAGTCGCATTCATGGCAGGCGACTAGGCTTTTAAGGCTTGCATCCCTATCCACAGCACTCCGGTTTGTACGGTATGGACTTGTATACGTTTACTGAACACCGCTTGTTCAGTAACACAGGCAAAGCAGAAGTTCAATTGCTTCATGCCCGAGAAACGCAATTTCAGGGGAATTTGGCCAGGGAACTCAAGCGAGGAGATATCAGCCGTGGTTGTCAAAGAAAAAACAGGCGGTATAATGATCCGGATGGTGCTTATCCACATTTAATTCAGGGGCTGTTTCATGACAGATCTTCTGGACATGGGGACACCGGGTGGAAAACCGGCACCCTTTGGGCGGATGCTCTGCTGAGGGCACCTCTCCTTTTAGGATAATGGGGGGGGGCTTGGATCCGGGATCAATGACGGGCACCGCAGACAAAAGGGCCTGGGTATAGGGATGATGCGGGGTTTGATACAGGGAGTCGGCCGGGGCCATTTCCATGACCTTGCCCAGATACATGACAATAATCCGGTCGGAAATATGCCGGACAACGGACAGGTCATGGGAGATAAACACATAGGTCAGGCCAAGGTCCTGTTGCAACGCCAAAAGCAGGTTGAGTATCTTGGACTGAACGGAAACGTCCAGGGCAGAGACCGGCTCGTCACAGATGATCAGTTCCGGGGACATGCTGACGGCCCGGGCAATACCGATACGCTGGCGCTGGCCACCGGAAAATTCATGGGGGTATTTGATCAGGTCGCCTGGAGAAAGGCCCACTGTTTCCATCAGGTGCGCCAGGTCAGCCTCGGCCTTTTGGGGCGCCCACCCATGAATCTGGTATTTTTCCAGTAGGATCTGCCTGACGGTCTGCCGGGCATCCAAAGATTCAAAAGGATCCTGGAAAATCAGCTGAACTGTCCGAGCAAACGCTTTTCGCCTGGGCCTGTCCTGCTTGCCCAGAAAGGTGCCATCCACCTGGATCTGACCTGATGATGGCGTGTAAAGCCCCATGATGCATCGGCCAAGGGTGGTCTTGCCGCACCCGGACTCGCCCACAACACCGAGGGTCTCTCCCCGGTTCACAGAAAAGCTGACATCATCCACGGCATGGACCCATCCTTTGCGGCGCAGGAAGATCCCGCCGGTGACTGGAAAGTATTTTTTCAGATGGGATACGGATAACATGTGTTAGGTATACACTAGTTTAACCCAGGCGCACAATAAGGCTTTATCCAGGCCAAGGGATAATTGTCCATTGAATACAACCGTGTTCTATTTTGGATAAAAAATTCGAAGACGAATACTAGACCATTTGCGATTAAAATATTTTTAGTAAAAAAATAACATAAAAAAAGGGTTTTTAGACTGACCACCTAAAAACCCTTGGAATAGATATCTTATTGAACAGTGACGTTGACTGCGGCAGGTCCTTTCTGGCCGTCTTCCACGTCAAAAGTGACCCGGTCACCTTCGTTCAGAGATTTAAAACCTGTTGCGTTAATGCCGGTATGGTGGACAAATACATCAGGCCCGTCTTCCTGCTCTATAAATCCATACCCTTTCGCATCGTTGAACCATTTTACGATCCCATTTGCCATGTTGACTCTCTCCTTGCTTTAAAATGATTAAACTTAGTTTCAAACCTCAGGTGCTACCACTTCAACAAATGGGTCCATCCCTTAGAACGAAACTTTAAAACCCTTTCATTAAAGGTTTTTCATGTATATTATTAGCTTTTACTTAAAAATCAAGGATTTTTTTTGAAACCTGGTTTTTTTTTGACCCACTATGCAAAATGGCAGGCCACATAACGGTCTTGCCCCTTTTTTCTCAAATCAGGAACCTGGGTTTGGCAAATGGGGGCTACCATGGGACAACGGCCGGCAAACCGGCACCCTTCAGGCATTTTCCCCAGGCAAGGCACCGTACCTGGAATGGTGGGCAGCAGGGTCTTCGCCGATTTCGCACGAGATGGTATAGAGGAAAGCAATCCTTGGGTGTAAGGATGCAAAGGGGCCTTGAACAACAGACCGGCAGGCGCTGTTTCAGCCACCCTGCCCGCATACATGACCACCACATCCTCACAATTTTCCGCAATGAGCCCCAGATCGTGGGTGATCAGGATCACCGACATCTGCTGGTTCTTTCTCAGCTCCCTGATCAAGGCCATGATCTGGGCCTGAACCGTCACATCCAGGGCAGTGGTGGGTTCATCTGCAATGAGGATATCAGGCGCGCAAGCCAGGGCCATGGCAATCATAATCCGCTGGCGCAGCCCGCCGGATAATTGATGGGGATACTTTTTAAGGACCTGGGCGGGGTCGGCAATCCCCACCCGCTCAATCAATGAAAGGCTTTTGTCGGTCCTTTCATTGGCAGGCATCCTTTTGAAGTGCAGTTCAAAAACTTCGGACATCTGCCGGCCAACCGAGTGCACAGGGTTCAGGGCGGTCATGGGTTCCTGGAAAATCATTGAAATGCGTTTGCCCCGGATACGGTGGATTTGCTCCGGGGGAAGCAGCAAAAGGTCCTCTCCTCTGTAAAGAATCTGTCCACCCATGATCCGGGATACTGGTTTTGGCAAAAGGCGCATCAAACTCAATGCCGTGACACTTTTACCACATCCGGACTCCCCGGCAATGCCCAGGGTCCGGCCGGAATTCAATGTGAAACTGACGTCATCCACGGCAGTCACTTGGCCCTGATCGGTATCAAAGGCAACGGCCAGATGCTTGACCGCAAGCTGAACATCATCTTGGGTCACGGTCCCCCCTGTTGTGTTTATATTGTCTGTCCACAATCAGCCTTTCGGGAAAAGAAACGCCTTCATCCATGGCTGCCAAGGTTTCCTGTCGTTTTTGCTCATCTATCCAGAACACCCCCCCGGTGGTGGATGAAAACGGGGCAAACAGGTTGTCAGACATCCGTGTTCCGTGAAAGTCTGGCAGAACCATCCACCGCCAATAGGCGATTCTCACGTAGGGAACCATAAATGTGGGCACATAGGCACAGACTTCATGAATTTTTCTTTGGATCGCCTTGGACAGCCTGATGCGCTCATCCTCATCCAGGCTGTCCCGGTACCGGTCAATGAGACGATCCAGTTCGGGATCATCGGTATTGGTGATGTTGTTGGTCTGGGGCTTGTGGGCATTGGCCGAGTGCCACCCTTCCCAATACTTGGGACGCATGCTGGTGGACCATCCCATCCAGGCCACATCGTGCTGTTTTTCCAGAAATTTTTTAAACATGGACGCCCCGTCCAGCTTCTCAAGTGCCAGGTCGATACCGGCCTTGAGCGCCTCTTCCTTGAGCACCACAAGCCGTGGCATGTGCTCGTCAGAAGAATAGGTCACTGTAACAGAAAACCGCCTCTCTTTTTTGGACCAGACCCCGTCATTGCCCCGGTGCCATCCGGCCGATGCCATCAATGCCTCGACCCTGGTAATATCATAGGGCCTTGGAATGACGGAATAGTCCGTGTAAGGACCATACCCGTAAAAGGCCTGGGGCAGCCTGAAATAATCATCCCGCAGCACCTCCTTGATCACCTTGTCCACATTCATGGCATGGGCAAAGGCCTGTCTGACCCGGATGTCTTTAAAAATATTTTTATCCTGGTTCAGCCACAGGCCCCGGGACGGGTGTTCAAGATCGTTGAAAAACCAGATCCGATTCACATAGCCCTTCCGGATCACCGGGGTATCAGACTTTACATGCCAATACTTGGGCAGGGTCAGGCCAAAGGTGTCCAACCGCCCCTTTTTAAAATACTCCCACTGCAGGTTAAAATCCCGGATCACCGAATACAACACCGTGTCCACATTAAACCGATGGGTAAAGTACCGTTTGTTCCGGGCCCACCAGTTCTTTTTCCGGGAGAATTTAATATACCGCCCCTTTTTGAACTCAGATATCTGGTAAGCGCCTGTATTGGGAACAATGGCCCAGTTATATCGGGCAATAAAATTTTTTCCCAGGGGATGAAAAAAATGGGTCGGGATGGGGCTGATCCCAAGTTTCAAGTAGAGGTCGGGCACGGCCTTTGTGCTCTTTACTCCGATGGTGTAATCGTCAAAGGCTTGGACGGACTCGATTTCCCGGGTGTAATAATCGTTGTACCAGGGGGCGATAATATGCTCGGACCGCATAAAGCTCAACGTGTAGATATAGTCCCTGGCTGTGACCGGCTGGCCGTCAGACCACCTGGCATCCTTGTCCAGCTTGAAGTACATGGTCTTTTTATCCGGGGCAAAGGCCCAGTGGGTGGCCAGCTCCGGAATGATCTTCTTTGTATCTGGATGGATATTGATCAAAGACAGTTGATTGTTGAGGATGGCGCTTCTGAACCCGCCGTTGGCATCCGGTCCCACCACCCGGAAGGTCATGGGAAAACTTTGCAGAGCCAGACGCATCATCCCGCCTTTGACCGCCTTTGGAGAGGAAAACACCGGGTCCAAATTGTTGGTCTGCCACTGGATATTTTCAGGCAGAGGGGCGTAGGTCACCGCCGGCAAGATCCTGGGTCCTGAAGATTTTATGTCCCGGGAATGTGAGTCAGCCGCCCCATCGCATCCGGCCAGGGCAGCACTGGCCATAAAAAAAAGGGCCGCAAGCCAGGCTTTCAAGGCCTGGTTCCTGCCTGTCCCAAAAAGCCGGGTGCGCTGAAGCGTCGTCATGATCATGGATTCGAACATACCAGATTCCCCGGCAAGTGTTCAATCTTTCTTTTGCCCAAAGGCCCATGCCCGAACTTGCGGCCATCTTTGATCCTTAAGCGCTTGACCCCCTAAAAAGAATATAATAGCATAAAGCCTTGTAACAGCCGTAAGTTTAGGCTGCCTGGCAACTAAAAACCAGCAAGTGGGCATTATGGACCTGGCATCATTTATCGGAATTATATCCGGACTCTCCCTGATTTTTTCGGCCATCCTGATGGGTGGTGAATCCTACAATTTTATCAATATCCCCGGACTGATGATCGTCTTTGGGGGAACCATCGCCACCACCTTGATCACCTTCCAGTTCAGGGATGTGTCTGCCGCCTTCAAAGCGGCCTACTTTGTTTTTTCCAAGGACAAGGAAGACCCCAACCAGGCCGTGGCCACCATGATCCGCCTCAGCCGGGTCAGCCGGAGCCAGGGCCTGATCCAGCTGGCCCATATCAAAACCCGGTCCTCTTTTTTAAAAAAGGCCTGCGGCCTCCTTGCAGACGGCTCTTCCGAAGAGGTCATCCGGGCGGCCCTGACCACCGAGATCCAGTCCCTTCAGATGCGCCACTTCATTGTCCAGGACGTATTCCGGAAAATGGGAATCTACGCCCCTGCCTTTGGGATGATGGGTACCCTTATCGGACTGGTCCAGATGCTGTCCAATCTCCAGGATCCCGGCAATATCGGCCCTGCCATGGCCACGGCCCTCTTGACCACCTTTTACGGGTCTTTTTTGTCCACCCTTTTTTTTCTGCCGGTTGCAGGCAAGCTGCGGTCCAGAACCGTTGCAGAGATCATCAACCTGGAAATTATCCGGGAAGGGGCCATCTCCATCATCAACAACAACAATCCGGTGATCATTTACGAAAAATTGTCCAGCTTTATCTCCTCCCGCCTGCGCCATCCTTTGGAAAAAATGGATATCAAGGGCTGAATCATGAGGGATACCGGTTACAACAGCGCGTTTATCACCTATGATGACGAGGCCACCTGGCTGGTCACTTATGCCGATCTTATGACCCTGCTGCTGGTCTTTTTTGTCCTGCTGTATACCCTGACCAGTTTTGAAAAAAACGAGTATGAATCCACATTGTCAGATGTAAAAAAGGCGGCGGAACAATACCCTGAATTCAACGAAATAATGGATGTGATCGGCACGCCCGACGTTCTGGGCAAAAAAATCCGCCTTGAGGATCTGACAGGCCTGAGAACCCGGGATACCGCCTTGTATTCCGCCCTTAACCGTATGGTTCAAAAGGCCCCGGGTTCCGAACACCTGGCACTGGATGCCAGGGACGGAAAACTCATTCTCACGGTATCCGGTCAAACCCTGTTCCGATCAGGGATGGCCCGGCTGAACCCTGCTGCGGTTCCCGTCATTGACCGGATGATTGATCTGTTCATGGAATTTTCCGAGTATACCATCAATATCAAGGGCCATACAGACAACATCCCCATTGCCACCCGGCAATTTCCGTCCAACTGGGAACTGTCTGCCATTCGCGCCACCACGGTTCTCAAGCATTTGATCTCCAGGGGGATTTCCCCTGACCGCCTCACTGCCACAGGATTTGGTGACGTTATTCCCCTGGTGCCCAATTCAACGGACGCCAACCGCGCCAGAAACAGGAGGGTTGAATTTGTTCTGGAGAAAAAAGAATAGACCTGTCTGCCCGGAGAATCTGACGGCATTGGAGGATCAGCGTGCCTGCTTCAGGTATGTATTCAAAAAAAAGCACCGGCCGACCATGTCCTATAAAGGACAGACCGTAAGCATCTTTGATATCAGTGCCGGCGGCATTGCCTTTGAAAATAAAGGATTTTCAAAGTACGATGCTGACCAGATCCGCCTGGATCTGAAAATACCCAACTTCCGGGGGGATCCTGTCCTGTCCGCACAGGTAAGAATTCTTCATCTTGCGGAAAACCAGGTCTGCCACAGCATATTTGAAAACTGCAGTGTGGATGAGTACGAAATGATTCACAAATACGTCCTTGAAATGCAAAAAAAGGACCTGGGCCAAGGATAGAAACATGATCCTGCACCTGGACATGGATGCCTTTTTCGCCTCTGTGGAGCAGCGGGACAACCCGGATCTGCAGGGCCGTCCCATCGTGGTGTCAGGACACTCTCGGCGCAGCGTGGTCGCCACGGCAAGCTATGAGGCCCGAAAATACGGCATCCACTCTGCCATGCCTGTTTTCCAGGCCAGGGAACACTGCCCTGATCTTGTCATTGTTCCGGGAAACCGGCATAAATATGCAGCAGACTCAAACGCGGTCATGGCCATTCTCAAAAAATTTTCACCCCATATCCAGCAGGTATCCATAGACGAAGCCTATATGGACATCCAGGGGACAGGCACCCTGTTTGGCACACCGTCCCAGCTTGCCGGCCGGATCAAAAACGACATCAGGGAACAATTGTCTCTGACCTGTTCCATCGGAATTGCACCGGTGAAATTTCTGGCCAAAATCGCCTCGGACATGAACAAACCCGACGGCCTGACCCTTATCCCCGCCTCAGACATGGACGGCATCATCTCAGACCTGCCCGTTGAAAAGGTGCCCGGGGTAGGAAAGCAGGCCATGAAACAGATGGCTGCGCTTCAGATACGCACCCTGGGGGATTTGCGCCAATTTGATACCCGGTTGCTGACCCAGAAATTCGGAAAAATGGGCATCCGCCTGTCCCAGCTGGCCATGGGCGTGGATCACAGCCCGGTTGCAGCCGGATCCGTTCGCAAATCCATCTCCAGTGAAACCACATTGGACCGGGATATTTCAAGCTACGAGGATGCAAAAAAAATCATTCTGGACCATTGCCAGCAGGTGGGCAGGGACCTGCGCAGGCGTGTTTGGGTCTGCCGCCATGTTTCAATAAAGATCAAATTTTCAGATTTCACCCAGATCACCCGGGCCAGGAAAACCCGTCATTGGATCAGCTCATCTAGAGCAATTTTTCATGAAGCCTTATGCCTTTACGACACCCTGGTCATTAAAAAAAAAATACGGCTCATCGGCGTCGGGGTATCGGAGTTCAGAGACACCAAGACCCCGGTCCAGCTCTCTGTCTTGCCCGATCCGGATGAAACCGTTGAAAAGCAATGGCAAACCGTTGATCATGCCGTGGATTCCGTGTGGAAAAAATTTGGAAGCCACCTGGTCCAAAAGGCCAGTTTAAGGCCGGAGCAGCCCGTTGATTCAACAAAAAAAGGAGGACCTTTTATGACAGACCAGATCGCAGTAAATGTCGTGATTCAAGGACGGGTCCAGGGCGTCTGCTTCAGGGCGACGACCCGGGATGCCGCCTCAGGCCGCCGGCTAAAAGGGTATGTGCGCAACCGGCCTGACGGATCGGTACAGGCCCTGTTCCAGGGCCCAAAGGCAGATGTGGACGCCATTTTGCAATGGTGCTGGCAAGGGTCGCCCGGGTCCAGGGTGGACCAGGTGACCCCTGCCGCTGTCCCAATGGATCCAAACCTTTCGGATTTCAGGATCAGGTATTAACCCATTTGTGCTGATCTGCTCAAATGCCAGGCGACACTAGAACCCGAGATCTTCATTCACCAGGATGATCTTTATCCGCCCCTTGGAAAAGCATTTTTCCGTGATGGTCCAATAGTTACAAATCCTGTCTGGACTTGCGCAGTCATGGCAGATCCCGGTTTTGTTGCATGGGGTTTTTTTATCCAGATTCATGCAATTTACCGGGGCTGCGTAATTTTTAATTCTGAACATTGCATCTTCCAGATCCCCGCACAGCTTGTTCCGGCCGATGATGAGAAGGACATGTTTGGGCCCCCACATCATGGCCGCCACCCGGTTGCCGATCATGTCAAGGTTGACCAGGTGACCGGATTCGGTCAGGGCATTGGTGCCTGTGATAAACAAATCCACCATCAGGGACTTACGACGCAACTCCAGCATCTGGTCCATGGCAAGACTCTTGTCAAAGGTGTTGAGGACCTCCATGTCAGGATCATCCTTCAAGGCATGGAAAAGACCAGTGCCCACAAAGGACATGGAACCGCCCCAGGACACACTTTTGGCCTTGAGCGGGGGAATGATCTTTTCCAGGGCCAGGTCCTTGGCCGCCTCTGCTGTATGGGCAATGTGCACCTCAAAATTGTTGTTTTCCAGGTTTTCCTTGACCGCGTCAAGCTTGAGTTGCCAATACCTGTCAATGGGATTCGCCATGATCTCTCCTTAAAGTTCGTCATTTTTAATGGGACTTACTATACACAGTTTGGTTTTTGCCTGGCAATGAAAAATTTGACGGATTCTCTGCCTGCGATTTCCCCGGCCATGGGGCAAAGCGTTTATATACCCGGCCGGGCGTTGTCCTGAAAATCTTCGTTCCGGATCAATTATCTCTGGAATTCTAGGCAGTTTAATTATATCAAACCATGTTAACACCATTTCAAAATGATTGTATTACACCACCTTAGCGCCGATACAGGTTTTTCAGGTTTCAGGTTTTGCCTCTGATTTTCCCCCGGCGTCAACAATTTCAAGAAAAGCCGCTTTTTTTTATTGACTTCCCCTCTGTATCTTAATAGTGGTTAATCTAAAGGCATAAATCAAATTCAGCAAATGACTGAGATTCTTCCTCGCTGCGATTTTCTTCACCACCTGCCCGGCGCTAACATTGCCAGTCCGATTATAGACCGGCTGACCATATAGCTCGAAACAAAACCAAGAACCTGTCCATGGCAAAAGGAGGTGGTGCCCCTAGCGCATTCTTGAAAATGTCTATGATTACAAATCTTAATTCATTTCAATAAGGAGATGCATAATGAGTAAAAAAGACGTCGTCGAAACCACGGAAGCCCAAATCGCCGTCCATTGGAAAGAGGAGGAGTATTATCATCCTTCACCCAAATTCGTGGGCCAGGCCAACTTGACTGACCCAGGAATTTTCGACAGATTCAGTCTGGACAATTTCCCTGATTATTTTACTGAATATGCTGAACTGCTGACCTGGGACAAATACTGGGATGAGGTCCTGGATACCAGTGATGCGCCTTGCTACAAATGGTTTAAGGGCGGGCTGCTGAATGCCTCCTACAACTGCATTGACCGCCACCTTGAAAACAACCGGAACAAAACCGCCATCCACTTTGTTCCCGAGCTTGAAGAAGAGCGTGTTGACCATATCACCTACCAGGAACTCTTTGTCCGGGTCAACGAATTTGCCTCTTTGTTGAAAAACGATGCCAAACTCAAGCGGGGGGACCGGGTCACCATTCACATGCCCATGTCCGCAGAACTGCCCATTACCATGCTGGCCTGCGCCCGGATCGGTGTCATTCACTCCGTGGTTTTTGGCGGATTTTCCGCATCAGCCTGTGCAGACCGGATCGTGGATTCCAACTCCCGGGTTCTGATCACAATGGATGCCTATTACAGGGCTGGAAACCTGCTCAACCACAAGGCCGCTGCAGACGAAGCCGTCAAAATCTCCGCCGATCAGGGCCAGACCGTGGACACGGTCCTGGTCTGGCAGCGGTATCCCGGTAAATACGCCTCTGACACCCCCATGCAGGACGGACGGGACGTCTTGGTCAACGAGGCCCTGAAATCCCACTATGGTGCCCGGATTGAGCCTGAAAAAATGCGCTCCGAAGACCCGCTGTTCCTCATGTATACCTCCGGCACCACGGGCAAGCCCAAGGGCTGTCAGCACGGAACAGGAGGCTATCTGGCCTATGTGACCGCCATGTCCAAATATATTCAGGACATCCATCCCAAAGACGTATACTGGTGCATGGCAGACATCGGATGGATCACCGGCCACTCTTTCATAGTCTACGGCCCCCTGGCCCTTTGCGCCTCCACCGTGATTTACGAAGGCGTACCCACCTATCCGGATGCCGGAAGATCCTGGCGCATCGCCCAGGAACTGGACGTCAACATCTTCCACACCGCCCCCACCGCCATTCGCGCCTTGAGAAAACTGGGGCCTGAAGAACCAGCCAAATACACCTATCATTTCAAACACATGACCACAGTGGGTGAACCCATCGAACCTGAGGTCTGGAAGTGGTATGAAAGTGCCGTGGGCAAAGGCGAGGCCATCATTGTGGACACCTGGTGGCAGACCGAGACCGGCGGGTTCCTGTGCTCCACGGTTCCGGCCCTCACGCCCATGAAACCGGGCAGTGCCGGCCCAGGCGTTCCCGGCATCCATCCGGTCATCTATGATGACGAGGGAAACGAAATCAATGAGGCCGGCATTGCCGGAAATATCTGCATCAAAAACCCCTGGCCCGGCATGTTCCAAACCATCTGGGGAGACCGGCAGCGCTTTGTTGACACTTATTTCGCACGGTATTGCACCAATCCCGACTCAACAGACTGGCGGGACTGGCCGTATCTCACAGGTGATGCAGCCATGCGCGCCCAAGACGGATACTATCGGATCCTCGGCCGCATTGACGACGTCATCAATGTATCCGGCCACAGGCTGGGAACCAAAGAAATCGAATCTGCGGCCCTGGTGGTGGACGAAGTGGCTGAATCCGCCGTGGTACCCGTGGCCCATGATATCAAGGGCAAGGAACCCGATCTTTACATTGCCCTGAAACCCGGTGTCGAGCCCAGCGAGGAACTGGCCAGGCATATCTCCGATACGGTCTGCGACCAGATCGGAAAAATCGCCAAACCCAGAAAGGTCTGGCTGGTGCCTGACATGCCCAAGACCCGGTCCGGTAAAATCATGCGGCGGGTACTGGGTGCCATTTCAAACCGCGGGGACGTGGGCAATGTCATGACCCTGGCCAACCCCGAGGTGGTTGAAGAGATCCGGAACATGGTCCAGAAATAAACCTGGACCCGGAACAAACAAGAGAACACGCGAGGAGGAAATCCATGTCCAATTCATACGCCGATATCTATGAACAATCCATCAAAGATCCGGATGGATTCTGGGGACCTGTTGCTGAGGACTGTTTCTGGTATAAAAAATGGGACAAGGTCCTGGATGACTCGGAAAAACCCTTTTACAAGTGGTTTGCCGGCGCCCAGACCAACACCTGCTACAACGCCGTTGACCTGCATGTGGACAACGGCCGCGGGGATCAGACCGCCATCATTTACGACAGCCCGGTCACCGATACCATAAAAACCTATACCTTCTCCCAGCTCAAGGAACAGGTCTCCTTATTTGCCGGCGCCCTTTCTGCCAAAGGGATCGTCAAAGGAGACCGGGTGATCATCTATATGCCCATGATCCCTGAGGCGGTATTTGCCATGCTGGCCTGCGCCCGGCTGGGTGCCGTGCATTCGGTGGTGTTTGGCGGGTTTGCCGCCAATGAGCTGGCCACCCGCATTAACGATGCCAAACCCAAGGTGATCGTCTCCGCATCCTGCGGCATTGAAGTCTCCCGGGTGATTGATTACAAACCCCTTCTGGATGAGGCCATTGACCTGTCCGATGCCAAACCCGACGCCTGCATCATCTTTCAACGGCCCCAGTCCATGGCCCAGCTTCAGGACGGCCGGGATTTTGACTGGGAAAATGTCATGGACCAGGCCAGCCCCCAGGACTGTGTGCCCGTGGCGGCCACAGACCCGTTGTACATCCTCTACACCTCCGGAACCACGGGGCAGCCCAAGGGGGTTGTCCGGGACAACGGCGGTCACATGGTTGCCCTGAAATGGACCATGAGTGCCATTTACGGGGTAAACCAGGGGGATGTCTACTGGGCTGCCTCGGACATCGGCTGGGTGGTGGGCCATTCATATATCGTCTACGCCCCCCTGCTGAAAGGATGCACCACCATTGTCTTTGAGGGCAAACCCGTGGGCACCCCGGATGCGTCGGTGTTCTGGCGAATCATCTCCCAGCACAAGGTAAAAACCCTGTTCACAGCGCCCACAGCCTTTCGGGCCATCAAACGGGAGGACCCAAAGGCCGAGCTCATGGGCGGCTTTGATCTGTCCGGGTTCAACTACCTCTTCCTGGCCGGGGAGCGCCTGGACCCCGACACCATGTCCTGGGCTGAAAACAGCCTCAAGGTCCCTGTGATTGACCATTGGTGGCAGACAGAAACCGGGTGGGCCATTGCGGCCAACTGCGTGGGGATCCAGCAATTTGACGTCAAACCCGGATCGCCGACCAAGGCGGCCCCGGGCTGGCAGCTGGATGTGCTTGACAATAGTGGCTCCCCCGTTCCCCGGGGGGAAATCGGCGCCATCGTGGCCAAGCTCCCCCTGCCCCCTGGCACCCTGCCCACCTTATGGCAGAACGACCAGCGGTACCAGGACGCCTATCTGTCTAAATTTCCGGGATATTATGAGACCTCGGATGCCGGGTTTATTGACCAAGACGGCTATGTCTTTGTCATGGCCAGGACCGATGACATCATCAATGTGGCAGGACACAGGTTGTCCACCGGTGCCATGGAAGAGGTCATTGCCGGCCATCCAGATGTGGCGGAATGTGCGGTCATGGGGGTGGCAGATTCCCTCAAGGGCCAGGTTCCCCTGGGCATGATGGTACTCAACGCCGGCTGCGACAAAGATCATGACGAGGTGGTCAAGGAGATCATTGCCCTGGTCCGTGAAAAAATCGGGCCGGTGGCTGCCTTTAAGACAGCCACCGTGGTCAAGCGCCTGCCCAAAACCCGGTCAGGCAAGATATTGAGAGGGACCATGCGGTCCATTGCAGACCAAAAAGAGTACAAGGTACCAGCAACCATTGACGACGATACTATCCTGGATGAGATCCAGGCCTCTTTAAAAAAGATCGGGTATGGAAAAAACGCATGAACCTGTTCATAAAAAAATCAAAGGGAAAGGGGGTGGTGCAGTATGACCTGATTATCCTGGATAATCATGTACTTTCCGATCAACCCAACAAAAAAGTACACAGGAGGTAACATCGTATGGATCCAAAAATGTGGGTATATATCCTTTTAGGGTTATACATTATTTATTGCTTCTGGTGGGGCCTGAGAGGGTTTTTCACTGAAAAGAAGGCCTCTGGCTACGCCATTGCCGGGCGCTCCATTCCGTTTATCGCGTTTCTCATGGCGGCCACGGCCGCCTCTTTTTCCGGCTGGACATTCATCGGGCATCCAGGTTTGATCTGGAAGGCAGGTCTGGTCTATGCCTTTGCCTCTTTCTATGTCCTAACCATTCCCATCACCGGCGCCTTTTTTGCAAAGCGGAACTGGCTTTTAGGCAAACGGTACGGGTTTATCACCCCGGGCGACATGTTCGCCTACTACTACAACAATGAGGCTGTGCGTTGGCTGACCGTTATCGCCGCCTTTTTGTATTCCATCTTCTACTCAGGCCTTCAGCTCATCGCCGCAGCCAAACTCTTCTACTGGGTGGCAGGGGTTCCCCAGACCGCAGGCCTTATCTTCATGGCCGCCATTGTCTGGTTTTATGTGGTGACCGGCGGTTTGAAAGCCTCTACCTGGGTCGGCGTGCTTCAGTTCTGTCTGCTGGTTGGCGGTATCATCCTTCTGGGCTTCTACACCATCACCTCGCCGCTGTTCGGCGGGTGGAGCGGATTTGTCCAGTCTATGGCAGGCGTTGAAGACAAGTACATGCAGGTGCCGGGTCTCATCCACTTCGGCCTTGGCACCGGCGGCTGGACAGCGGTCATGATCTTGACCTATATGTTCGCCCTCATGGGCATCCAGTCCTCGCCGGCCTTCACCCTGTGGAACTTCGGCCTGTCCTCTCCCAAACCCCTGGCCTGGCAGCAGGTCTTCATGTCCACCTTTTTGGTGGGCCTGTCCCTGTTCTTTTTCACCGCCTTCCAGGGCATGGGGGCACGGATCCTCATGATGGCCGGCGAACTGGCGCCCAAGGTGGACGGTGACGTGGTGCCCATGCTCATGACCAAGTTCCTGCCCGGACCGGTTCTGGGGCTTGTCTTTTTGGGCGCCATCGCAGCCATCCACTCGACCGCAGCCCCCTATATTGGCACCGGCGGCACCATCATCCAGAGGGATGTGTGGTGGCGGTATGTCAGAAAACAGGGCGGCTCCCACTCCGAGCAGATCTGGACCAACCGGATCTTTGCCACCATCCTTACCGTTGCTGCTGTTGTGGTTTCCTTAACCTCATCAGATGCCATCGTCATGATCGGCGGATTTGCCACAGCCTTTGGCACCATCATGTACATCTGCCTGCTCGGGGTTCACTGGGGATTTAAATATCCTTCGGTGGGCACTGTGCTGGGTCTGATCTCCGCCATTGTGGCCTGCTTTTTAACCTATTACGTCTGGAAGTATCCGCTGTCCATGCATACTGCTGGCTGGGGGCTTTTTGTGGGACTTGGCGTGGCCTATCTATGCCGCGGTTTAGGCATAAAGGACAGCGAAGAGACCATTGCCCGCCAAAAAGAGGTCAGAGAATGGCTGAACTCTGTGGACGGTCCGTCTGAAAACGGTAAAAAGTGGCGCGCACGCATGAAAATCGCCGTTCCCGTCTGGTACCTCATGGCCCTGGGTCCGGGCGTGCTCATCGGCAACTCAGCCATTTCCTTTTGCGGCTTTCCACCCATCTGGTCCTGGCAGATCATCTGGTGGATGGTGGGTATCGTCATGATGCATTGCCTGTGCTTTAAAGCGGAGATGTCCACCACCAGTGATGAACAGATCCGCAGGGCAGATGAAGAAACCCTTGATGTCACCAAGGAAGCCGATTAACTGCAACATTCAACAAGGAGAACCACCATGGCACTTGAAGACAAATATCTCATTGCAACCCTTATCTTCTGCGTTCTTTTCACAGCCTCTTTTGGCTGGGGATTGTGGGGATAACCCTGCCCAATCCTAACCCTTCAAACAAGGATTCCGGGGCAACCCGGAATCCTTGTTCCACCCAGACCAACCGATTCTGGAAATTCGTGCTGTCGAGCGCGGCCGGTACGCTTGCCATTGTGGCAGGACTTGCCACCATGATCTGGTTGCGACTGGTTCCCGGCCACAAGGACACCTTGCTGCACATCTGCCAGGACAATGTCTATATCCTGCTGGGCCTGGCCTTTGTGGTAATCGGGGCATTGTGGATGGTCTTTGACATCACCTACACCCGCTATATCCTTCCTTTAAAACGCATCTCGGCCGAAGCTGGTGTCATCTACGACTCCAACCCCTCCCACAGAATCAGGGTCAAGGGAAGCCGGGACATTGTCCAAATGGCCGGCATCATCAACGACTTTGCCGATATGTTTGAAAACCTGAACAAGACCATTACCCAGCAGATTCTAACGGCCCGCAAGGAGACCGAAAAAGAGCGCAACCTTCTGGCCGCCATCATGGGGGAACTGCCCCAGGGCATTATCATCTGCAATAAAAATGGCCGGATCATCCTGTTCAACTCCCTGGCCCGGCGCCTGTTTTTCCAGGACACTCCCCCGGGAAAGGGCGAAACCTACCTTGGGCTGGGCCGCTCAATATTTCATCTGATCGACCGATCTTTTATCAGCCATGCCCTGGAAGAAATCACCGAGCAGCTCAACACCCCTGAATCCTGGGTGGGCTCATTTTTCATTACCCCGATCCTGTCGGGAAGACTCATCTCTGCCCACACCATACCGGTGCTGGACACGGACAAGCAATTCACAGGCTTTATCCTGGTACTTGAAGACGCCTCGGAACAGATTAAAAAATACCAGAAGATCGACCGTCAACTGACCGAATTTTTTACCATTCTGGATACATCCCTGCCCACAGATGCCCCCTGCCCGGTTAAAGATGAATTCACGCTCCTGGGCACCCGGATCAGAAAGACCTTTTTCTCCACCCTCCCGGCCACCCGCATCACCCTGGCATCCTTTCTGCCGGCCATCCAGAAAAAAACCGGCTATTTTGAAAATATCCGGGTAAACATGGCCAATCCCTTTCCTGACACCCGGTTTCTGGCCGACACCTACTCCATGACCCAGGCCCTGGTGTTTATCTTCAGGCAGATGGCCCTTTATACCGGATCCGACGAGTTTGACCTGAGCGTCAGCCGCAGCGACACCAAGATCACCTTTGCCATTGCCTGGACCGGGGCCCCCTGCCCCAGCCACCGGGTCCGGACCATGCTCAAAACCCAGCTCAACGGCCTGCCCAGCCTGGGATATGTCCTGAAATTCAACAATACCCGGCTTGTCCCTGTAGAAAAAGACCTTGACCATTGCACCAAACTGATCCTTACCTTGCAAGCCGGCGCCACCCCGTCCCAAAGCCGTTCCGGACAGGCCGCCCCGGTGGTCTATGATGCCAGGCCGGAGTTTTACGACTTCAACCTATTTTCCATGGAAGAGGCCCCTGACAATATGCTTGACACCCCCATCAAGCACTTGACCTGTACTGTTTTCGATACAGAGACCACCGGGCTTCGTCCCGAAGAAGGGGATGAGATCATTGCCATTGGCGGGGTACGCATCGTCAACCAGCGCATTGTCTTTCAGGACTTTTTTGACGAACTGGTCAATCCCGGACGGGACATCCCACTGGAATCCTATAAGATCCACGGGATCAACTATGAAATGGTCAGAGAAAAACCCGGCATTGAAACGGTGCTGCCCCAATTTGCCCGGTTCGCCGGGGAGACCGTGCTTGTGGGGCACAACCTGGCCTTTGACCTGAAAATGTTCAAGGTCAAGGAAAAACCCACCAAGGTCTGCTTTACCAACCCGGTTCTGGACACCCTGCTTCTGTCCGCCCTGCTGCATCCGGTCCATGAGCAGCACGATATGGAGAGTATTGCCAGGCGCCTGGGCGTTGATATCCTTGGCAGGCATTCTGCCCTGGGTGATGCCATTGCCACGGCGAAAATCTTTTTAAAGCTTGTGCCCATACTCAACGCCAACGGCATATTAACCTTGAAGGATGCCATAGCCGCATCCCGCAAGTCCTACTATGCCAGATTAAAATATTGATCATCCCGGCACCGGGATGGTAAAGATAAATAATCCCATTTTAAAAAGGAGGCCATCCATGAAGCATCCTTGGATCGCATTTACCGCCATCTGCAGCCTGGTTATGGGCATTGTTCTGATTTGCGTCATCTTCGGGGGGTACAGCAGCCTTGTGCGGTGCCAGAGCAGAATCAACACCGTAAAACAAATGCTTGCCGACCCATGCACCGCCCAGGTCGCGCTTGCCCTGCGCCTGACAACCCTGGCCCATGACTTTGGCCGGGAAAAAACCGATCTGGAGCGAACCGCCCAAAAGCTCAAGGCTGTTTTAATCAAGATGGCCGCAGCCAAAGACCCGTTGAGTCGGGATCTGATCAAAGAATTTGAGACGGCTCAAAACAAGATCACCCAGGGCATTGAAATCCTGGCAGCCCAGTTGAAAGACCGCCTGCCTTCAGAGAAAATAGACCCCATCCTACTGGAACAAGAAGAGTTGAATACAACAATAATCGTGATGGTCAAGCAGTACAACAAGCAGGCCTCCTATTTCAATACCCGGTCCAGGCAGTTTCCCGGGATGTTCATTGCAAAATTGTTCAGCCTGGATCATCTACGATTTCCCGAAATCATCCCCCCCCCACTCACCCAGGAGGAAACGGCCAGTGCATCCTGATTCTCTGCCCCTGCCCTTTTCCCATCTGAGCCCAGACCTTAAAAAACAGGTGTCCGGCCACCTTGAGCCTTGGGACCATTTGCCAGGATCCCTGATCGTTACCCAGGAAATGTCAAAACTGGACCGCCTGCTCATGATCATGAGCGGCCAGGCCGACTATTTTTACCTGCGCGGCAAAGAACGCATCCTGGCCGGTACCCTGGGCCCGGGAGATCTTTTCGGGGGAATATCCATCCTCTACAATGACCGCATGGCCGTCCATTGCCTTGAAACCGCCACCAACACCCGGTTTATGTGCCTGGATGCCTCGTATTTTCTGACACTTGCCGCCGGCAACCCAGCAATCAAGGACTTTTTTGCCCTTGCCCTTGGACGGTGCATGGGCCATCGGGCCTTTGCCGACATCATGGCAGCCAGGGTCTGGGACAGAAAACTGACCCTGCCTTTTTTCAACCAGCCGGTCTCAGCCATTTTCAGGGCCAATATTATCACCTGTGACCACGATGACCCGGTTTCCACTGCCGTTGAAAAAATGGACCGGCACAAAACCTCGGCTCTGCTGGTCAGATCCCCGGATAAAACCATCACCGGCATCATCACCGATGCTGATCTCAAATCCAGGGTCATGGCCAAAGGCCTTTGCCGAACAACCCCTGTCTGCCGCATTGCCTCCTCGCCCCTGGCCACAATTTCCTCCCAGTCCCAGGTTTTTGAGGCCTTTTTAACCATGATCAAGGCGGACAAGCGCCACCTGGTTGTCACAGGCAATGCCGGGGATATCTCAGGCATCATTTCAGAAAAAGATCTGATCGCAGCCCAGACCCGGGCCACCTTTCTTCTGATCCGCTCCGTGACCACAGCCAAGAGTATGGCAGACCTGTCCGGCATCCACACGGATCTTGAAAAAATGCTGCTGGACCCCATTGGCACCGGGGCGTCAGCCGATTATCTCACCCGGCTCATTGCGGCATTTTCCGATGCCATTATTGACAAGGCCGTGGCATTCAGTATTGATGAGGCTGGACCTGCTCCCTGCCGGTTCGTCTTCTTAACCATGGGATCCGAGGGCCGCCAGGAGCAGACCCTGATTTCCGACCAGGACAATGCCATTGTGTTTGAGGATCTTAAGGATCCAGCACAGGCTGCGGCTGCCAAAACCTATTTTGACGGACTGGCCCGGGGCATCTGCAGCCGTCTGGATCTGGCCGGTTACAAGTATTGTGACGGAAACAACATGGCCCAGAACCCGACATGGTGCCAGCCCCTGTCCGTATGGAAGGACTATTTAAAAAAATGGATACGATCCGCAGCCCCAGAAGACTTGCTGCATTCAAGCATATTTTTTGACTTCAGGGGTACCTGGGGAGACATGGCCCTGGCCGCTGAACTTAAAACCTATCTTCTGGATGCCATTGACAAGTGGTCTGGATTTTTAAGAAATATGACTGAAAACACCACCCATTTTAAACCGCCCATCGGGCTGTTCGGCAAGTTCATCCTGGAGACAAAAGGCAAACACAAAGATGCCATGGATATCAAATATGCCATCCTGCCCATCATTGATTTTGCAAGGATATACGCCCTTCACAACGGCATCCCCCAGACCAACACCCTGGACAGGCTATTCAGGCTTTACACCCGCCATGCCCTGACCAGCAAAGAGTACACCGATCTGACCCAGGCCTATCATTTCCTGATGGGATTGCGCTTCAGGCGACAGATCACCGCCATCATGGACGAGCAGCAATCCCCTGATAATTATATTTACCCCGCCAACCTGTCCGCCCTGGACCAGTTGATGCTCAAAGAAGCACTTAAGATGATTGAAAAAATGCAGCAGAAGATCACCATCGAATTTACCGGGGTGGCCTGATATGGCTGAACAGGACAACCACCCTGTTTTAGGGGCTCATTTTTCCGTGGCCGGCGGCCTGGAAAAAGCACTGACCACCGCATGGGAACTCAAATGCCGGGCTGCCCAGATTTTCACCAAAAATGCCCGGTCCTGGAAGGAGCCCGACCTTTCCGTGGACCAGGTGGCGCGCTTTCAGGCCATGCGGAAAAAAACAGGGATGGTGTTTGTGGCCTCCCATTGCTCCTACCTGATCAATGTGGCCTCCCCGGACACGGACAAGCGTACCCAATCCATGGCATCCCTGGTTGGGGAAATGAAACGATCCGGCCGCCTGGGACTGGATGCGGTGGTGCTTCATCCCGGCGCCCACCTGGGACACGGCATTGAAGCCGGGCTGATTGTTGCCGGGCAGACCCTTAAAGATGCCCTATCCAGGGATGAAGGCGATTTTCCCCAACTGCTGCTTGAAACCACGGCAGGAACCGGTACCAGCCTGGGCAGTTCTTTCGAGGAGCTGGGGGCCTTGCTCTCGGCTCTTCCCCCCCGGGTGGGGATCTGTCTGGACACCTGCCATATCTTTGCCGCAGGCTACGACCTGAGAACCCCAGAGGCATTGGACCAGGTCATGGATGAATTCCAGCGTCATATGGACATATCGTGCCTTGCCCTTGTTCACCTCAACGACGCCA
>Ga0102943_1000479_pt1 | contig 26832 bp, 29 predicted proteins | sample SalPonC_black_MG_FD_78174 | JGI IMG/M metagenome (GOLD analysis project Ga0102943, IMG submission 78174) | Salt pond soil microbial communities from South San Francisco under conditions of wetland restoration - Salt Pond MetaG... | ecosystem: Environmental > Aquatic > Marine > Intertidal zone >...
GAAGGCGATGAGGGCGAGGCGGCCGTCGTCGGCCAGCGCGTTCACGTCGCGCGGGATGTAGTCGCCGCCGACCATGTCGAGGATCAGGTCGACGCCGCGACCGTCGGTGAGGGCCTTCGCCTCGGCGACGAAATCCTGCTCCTTGTAGTTGATCGCGGCCTCGGCGCCCTGCTTCTTCGCGAACTCGGCCTTTTCGGCGCTGCCGACGGTGCAGAAGGCGCGGGCGCCGAAATGGCTGGCGAGCTGGAGGGCGGTGGCGCCGATGCCGGAGGAGCCGCCGTGGACGAGGAAGCTCTCGCCGCCCGTCAGCCCGCCGCGCATGAAGACGTTGATCCAGACCGTGAAGAAGGTCTCCGGCACCGCCGCGGCCTCGGTCATCGAGAGGCCTTCGGGGACGGGGAGGGCGTGCTCGGCCTGGGTCAGGGCGTATTCGGCGTAGCCGCCGCCGGGCAGCAGCGCGGTGACCGCGTCGCCCTCCTTCCAGCGGCTGACGCCGGGGCCGACGGCGGCGACGTGGCCGGCGGCCTCGAGGCCCGGAAGGTCCGAGGCGCCCGGCGGCGGGTTGTAGGCGCCGGCGCGCTGGAGGCAGTCCGGGCGGTTCACGCCGGCGGCGGCGGTCTTGATCAGGATCTCGCCCGCGCCGGGGCGGGGGACCGGGCGCTCGGCCGGGGTCAGGACCTCGGGGCCGCCGGGCGAGGCGATCTCCACGACGCGCATGGTGGCGGGCAGGTCGGACATGGACGGCTTCCTCCTCTGTTGCGCGCGATTGTGTCGCGCCTGCCGGCGCCGAGGGCAAGGGGGCGCGCGGCCCCGCGGATCAGCCGCCGACGGCCTCAGCGGCGGCGGCTGCGGCGTCCATCTCGGACATCCAGGCCCAGTAAGCGGCGTAGGCCGCCGCCTCGACGTCGCGCACCCGATCGCGCGGGCAGAACAGCATCGCCTCGAAGCCGAGCTTCGCGAGGTCGGTGGAGCGCAGGCGCACGCGGGGCTCGGTGGGCGGCAGTTCGACCCCCATGCGCTTCTCGATCAACGCGGCGTAGCGCGAGGCGACTTCGGCCTGATCCTGGATCGCGGCCGTCAGAGCGGCCTTGACGGCCTTGCGCGCGGCCTCGGGGTTGCGGACGGGCTCGGACCAGATGGTGAACTGATGGATCACGTAACGTTTGCGGAAGCCGTGGTTGATGACGCGCTGGGAGAGGAAGACGCTGTTCGGCACGGTGATCGTGCGGCCGGTGAAGCACTGGGCGTAGAAGTCGTATTCGAGGATCTGGGTCGCGACCCAGGACTGGTCCGAGACCTCGCCCGCCGCGTCGCCGACCTCGATCCAGTCGCCGGCCTGGAAGGCGCCGGAGACGGAGCGAACCAGCCCGCCCGCGAGGCACATCAGGAACTCCTTCGTCGCGATCACGATGGCGACCGCGAAGGCCGTGATCGAGAGGGCGAAGTCCTGGATTTCGGGCAGCCACAGGCCGATGACCGCGACCACGGCGAGGAAGAGACCGCCGTTGCGGACCAGCGACATCGCGCGGCGCTGCCAGTCGGAGACCCGGTCGGCGCTGCGGCGGATCGCGATCAGCAGAATCCAGCGCAACGTCATGATGATCGCGATCACCGCGGCGGTGATGGCGAGCTTCTCCCATTCCACCCAGCCCATCTCGCCCGGCAGGCCGAGATCGGCTGGCGTGATCGTCCGTCCGTTCATGGAACCCCTTGACGCCCCCGCTTCAGACGCCGGCCTCCGCGGCGATCTCCGCGCGGCTCTTGCGGGCCCGCTCGGTCGCCGACTTCAGCTGGCCGCAGGCGGCCATGATGTCCTGACCGCGGGGCGTGCGGACCGGCGAGGCGTAGCCGGCGCGGTTCACGATCTCGGCGAAGCTCTCGATCCGCTCCCAGCTCGAACGGGCGTAGGGGGCGCCGGGCCAGGGGTTGAAGGGGATCAGGTTGATCTTGGCCGGGATGCCCGCGATCAGCTGCACGAGGCGCTTGGCGTCGGCGTCGGAGTCGTTGACGCCGTCGAGCATCACGTATTCGAAGGTGATCCGCTCGGCGTTGGAGAGGCGGGGATAGTCGCGGCAGGCCTGCAGCAGCGCCGCGAGGTTCCATTTGCGGTTGATGGGGACAAGCTCGTCACGCAGGTCGTCCCGCACCGCGTGGAGCGAGATGGCGAGCAGGCAGCCTATCTCCTCGCCCGCCCGCGCCATCGCCGGCACGACGCCGGAGGTCGAGAGGGTGATCCGGCGGCGGGAGAGGGAGAGGCCCTCGCCGTCCATCGCGATGCGCATGGCGTCGCGCACGTTCTCGAAATTGTAGAGCGGCTCGCCCATCCCCATCAGCACGATGTTGGATAGCAGGCGCCGATCCGTCGGGCGGCCGCCGGGTTCGGGCCACTCGCCGAGGTCGTCGCGGCAGACGAGGATCTGCTGCACGATCTCCTCGGCCGTCAGGTTGCGGACCAGCTTCTGCGTGCCGGTGTGGCAGAAGGTGCAGGTGAGCGTGCAGCCGACCTGGCTGGAGACGCAGAGCGTGCCGCGGTCCTCTTCGGGGATGTAGACGGCCTCGACCTCGTGCCCGCCGGCGAGGCGGAGGAGATACTTGCGGGTGCCGTCCTCGGAGACCTGGCGCGACGTGATCACCGGCCGGTCGAGGCGGAAGGCGGCGTCGAGATCGGCGCGGAAGGCCTTCGATAGGTCCGTCATCTGGGCGAAGTCGGTGGCGCCGCGCTGATAGAGCCACTTCCAGAGCTGGGCCGTGCGCATCCGACGCTGCCTCTCCGGCACGCCGGCCTCGCCGAGCGCCTCCATGAGCGCGTCGCGGGTCAGACCGACGAGCGGGCGCTTCGCCCCCGCGGCGGGGCGGGGCGTGAAGGCGGCGGGTTCGGGGCGCAGCGGAGTCGGCGCGGGCGCGGCGCGGTCGTCGGGCATCGTGAGCCTCCGGAACGGCGTCGCCCCCCCGCGGGGCGCAGGGGGACGGCTGAGCGTCATATAGCGAGGCGAGGCCGCCGGGGAAACCGGCGGGCTCGCCCGCTCCGTTTCCTCGGTCGGGATGACGGCGTCTCGATCGCGTTCGCGGTAGACGCCTCGCTCTCGTCGAGCGGCTCCGGCCAGCCGACCGTCGAGGATCGTCGCGCCGAAGCTCCGGGACGGGATCGCCTCGGCTTTCGACGCGGTGCGCCCGTCCGAGGGAGTTCGACGCCTGTCCGGCCGACGGCCGCTCAGCGGCAGCGGGCCTGTGCGGCCGTGAGCGCGTCGGTGAAGCCGAGCAGCGAGAAGCGGTCGGTCGTCGTGGTTCCGCGCGCGGAGACGCCGGTGACGACCGCGGTGACGCCGGCCTTCATCGATTCGATGAGCCGGCCGTCGTCCTCGGGTCGAGGCCACGCGTGCTCGCCCTCGGTGAAGAGCTCGAACCGATCGTCGCCGATCCGGGCCTCGACCTCGGAGCCCCCGCGATAGGGGTAGCCGGACACCACGGAGACCTCGTTCGCGACGCCCTGCTCCGGCCGCACGGCGACCATCATGTAGATGTCTCCGCGGCGCACGCGCACCGCCTGGCCGCCGCGGCGGGCCTCGGAACTCTTGGGTTCGGTCGCCACCCAGCAGACCGGGCCGTTGTCGTCCGCGGTGAACACGGACCAGTCGCGGAACGCCTCGACGCGGTTCGCGGTCTGCGCCGCGGCCTCGGGGGGCCGGACCGTGACCGCCGTCAGCGCCGCCAGGGCGGCGGCCGCCGTCATCAGGAGCCGTCGCGCGCCGCCGGAGCGCACGCCTGTCGCCATCGCCGTCATCCTCGTCGTCTCTCCCGTCCTGCTGCTCGCCTCGTCCGGCCCGGGCGCGGATCGGCGACGTCACCTGCGGCGCGGGACGGACGGGCCCCGGACGCCGCGGACGCGCCGCGTCTTTCATGTCCGCGCGATCGAGCCTAATCTAGACGCAAAGCCGGCGGCGGCGCCACCCCGGGAACGGGACGGCGCCATCCGCCAAGGACCGCGGGACCTGCCGCGGCGAGCCGCGAAGATCGAGCCACGGAAGCCGAAGCACGGATGGCCGAGACCGACCCGGGCGCCCTTTCCGGACAGGAGGACGCCGAGCTCATGCGCCGCGTGGCCGAGGCGCGGGACCGGGAGGCGTTCGTCGTCCTGTTCCGCCGCTATGCGGTCCGCGTGAAGGCGTTCCTGATCAAGGGCGGCGCGCCGCACGACGTCGCCGACGAGGCGGCGCAGGACGTGATGGTCTCGCTCTGGCGGCGGGCGGCGCAGTACGATCCCGAGAAGGCCAGCGTCGCCACCTGGATCTACGCCATCGCGCGCAACCGTCGGATCGACCTGATCCGGCGGCAGGCGCGGCCGGCGCCGGACCCGGAGGATCCGCTGTTCCAGCCCGATCCGGAGCCGGATCCGTCCGACACGGCCTCCGCCGCCTCGCGCGACGCGCGGGTGCGCGCGGCGCTGGAGGCGCTGACGCCGGACCAGTACGAGGTGGTGCGCCTCGCGTTCTTCGCCGGCATGACGCAGACCGAGATCTCCGAGGAGACGGGCGCGCCGCTCGGCACCGTCAAGTCGCGGCTCCGGCTGGCCTTCGGGCGGCTGCGGGCCGCGCTGGGCGACGCCTTCGCCGAAGAGCTCCGCGACGAGTGAGGCGCGGGCCGAGGTGGTGCGCGGCGTCTCGGCCGGGATGCGTGGACCCGTTTCGTCGTCGCCGCGACGCCTCAAGGCGCCGCTTTGGAAGGCTCGGCTCCGCCGGTGCGCGTCGTTCCGCCGCGCTTCGTGCCGATGTCGCTGAAGGCGTTGTTGGAGCGTGACGGCGCCGGGCGGCGGGGCACGCTCAGGTCTGCACCGCCCGTCGCGGCGTGGCGCTGCATGTCGGGCTGGGGCTGCGATGGCGTGAGCGACCGGGTCCGACGGCGGGGCGCCGACGGTCGCCGCCACGCCGTTCTGCCGGCCGCGTTCACCGTTTCGCTCAACCCGCGCTTCACGCCCGCCGGTTAGGCCGGAGACGGGTGAGGTGTGCGCCGGCGGGGACCCCCTCGGCGTCGAACAGACGGGGGAAGGATCATGGGCGAGGTGTTGCGGCTGTCGCAGCCGTCGCGGCCCGTTCGGGTGGATCGCGACGCGATGGACGCGCTGGAGGCGGCACTCGGCCCGCAGGCCTGCGCGGAACTGGTCGAGGACGCGGTGCTGGAGGCGGTCGACCGGCTCGGCGCGATCGAACGGGCGCTCGGCGAGCGGGACTTCACGCGGGCCGGACGCGCGGCGCGCGGGCTGGCCGACGGGGCCGCGCGGATCGGCCTCTCGCCGCTGGTCGCGCAGGCGCGGGCGTTGGCGGAGTGCTGCGCCCGGCTGGACCGGACGGCCGCGGCCGCGGTCGGCCAGCGGCTGCTTCGGACGGCGGAGGCGGCGCTGTTCGCCGAGCTGGCGGACGGGGCGGGCTGAGCCGGCCTCGGACGCCGCTGCGCGGGCGAAAGGGCCGCCGTGACCCGCCCGAGAGCCGCGGGCTCGGCGGGTCTGCCCGGAGACGCGCTTGCCAAGACCGGCGGCTGCCGCGAAGCTCAGCGGAGCAATGGACCGCCGGAGGCCCGCCATGCCAATCTCCGTCTGCGTATTCGACGCCTACGGCACGTTGTTCGACGTGGCCGCCCCGGCCCGGCGGTTCGCCTCGGAGCCCGGGCGCGAGGCGCTCGCCGAGGTCCGGCCGAGGCTGGCCGAGCTCTGGCGGCTGAAGCAGCTGCAGTATACGTGGCTGCGGGCCGCGGCGGGCGTGCATGCGGATTTCGAGCGGGTGACGCGGGACGGGCTCGACTGGGCCGCCGCCAAGCTGGCGCAGGAGGGCACGCCGCTGGCCGACGCCGACCGCGACGCGCTGATGGACATCTATTTCGAGATCGACGCCTATCCGGAGGTCCCCGACATGCTCGCCGGGCTGAAGGCGGACGGGCGGGCGACGGCGATCCTCTCGAACGGCACGCCGCGGATGTTGCGCGCGGCGAGCGCCAGTGCCGGGATCTCGGATCGGCTCGATGCGCTGCTCTCCGTCGAATCGGTGGGCGTGTTCAAGCCGGATCCGGCCGTCTACGACCTCGTCGGCCGGCGCTTCGGCGTGCCGGCGGGGGAGGTGCTGTTCGTCTCCTCCAACCCTTGGGACGCGGCGGCGGCGACCGGCTTCGGGTTCCGCACGCTCTGGGTGAATCGCTCGGGCGATCCGGCCGACAGGCTGCCTTGGACGCCGGAGCGGGAGGCCGACGACCTCTCCGGCGTGCCGGCGCTGGCCGCGGATCTCTGATGCCGGTCTTCCTCGCCGCGGACGGGCGGCGGCTGCATCATCTCGACGAGGGGGCGGGGCCGGCGGTGCTGTGCCTTGCCGGGCTGTCGCGCAATCATCGTGACTTCGACGTCCTCGCGGCGGCGCTGAAGGGGCGGTTCCGCGTGCTCCGGCTCGATTCGCGCGGACGCGGCGGGTCGGAGCGCGCGGAGGACCCGGCGGCGGAGTATCAGGTCCCGGTCGAGGCGGGGGACGCGCTGGCGCTGCTGGACCGGCTGGGGCTGGAGTCCGTGGCGGTGGTGGGGACCTCGCGCGGCGGGATCCTCGGGCTGGCGATGGCGGCGGCGCGGCCGGGCTCGGTCAAGGCGCTGGTGCTGAACGACGTCGGCGTCGAGGTCGCGACGGCGGGGCTGCGCCGGATCATGGGGTATCTCGGCCGTGCGCCGGAGGTTCCGGATTTCGAGGCGGCGACGGACCTGATCGCCGAGGCGAACGCGGCGGCGTTTCCGGGCGTGCCGAGGGCGCGCTGGGCGGCGCACGCGCGTGCGATCTTCGACGACGACGGTGCTGGGCGGCCGGTCCTCTCCTACGATGCGCGGCTGGCGGAGGTGACGGCGGCCGGGATGGCGGAGATCGGCGAGACGATCGACCTGTGGCCGCTGTTCGCCGCGGCGGCGGATGTTCCCGTGCTGGTCGTGCGCGGGGCGAATTCGGACATCCTGACGGCGGAGACGCTGGCGGCGATGCGCGCGGCGCGGCCGGACCTCGAGGCGGTGGAGGTTCCCGATCGGGGGCACGCGCCGTTCCTCGACGAGCCGGAGGCGGCGGCGGCCATCGAGAGCTTTCTGGAGCGGTGGGCATGACGGACATCGCGCGGGTGCGTGCGGCGGCGGCGCGGCTGGAGGGCGTGGCGCGGGAGACGCCGCTTCTGGAATCGCCGTTTCTGAACGAGATCGCCGGCCGGCGGCTGCTGGTGAAGGCGGAATGCCTGCAACTCACGGGCAGCTTCAAGTTCCGCGGCGCATGGGCGGCTCTGACGGCGCTGGACGAGGCCGAGCGGGCGCAGGGGGTGATCGCCTATTCGTCCGGCAACCATGCGCAGGGCGTGGCGCATGCGGCGCAGCTTCTGGGCATCCGCGCCACGATCCTGATGCCGCACGACGCGCCTGCGCTGAAGTTGGCGAACACGCGCGCCTACGGCGCGGAGGTCGTCACCTATCGCCGCGGCGAGGAGAGCCGCGAGGCGATCGGCGCCGGGCTGGCGAACGAGCGCGGTCTGACGCTTATCAAGCCTTACGATCACCCCGAGGTGATCGCCGGGCAGGGAACCTGCGGACTGGAGCTGGCGCGGCAGGTCCGCTCGGCCGGTGTGGAGGCCGCGGATGTGCTGGTCTGCACGGGGGGCGGCGGCCTCGCCGCGGGCGTCGCCCTGGCGCTGGAGGCCGAGGCGCCCGGCCTGCGCGTCCGCCCGGTGGAGCCCGAGGGCTGGGACGACTGGCGGATTTCGCTCGCCGCCGGGCGAAGGCTCGAGGCGCCGGGCGGCGAATCGATCTGCGACGCCATCGTGACCCCCGCGCCGGGGGAGCTGACCTTCCCGATCCTTTCGCGCCTGGGAGGACCCGGGATCGCGGTCTCCGACGACATGGCGCTCGACGCGGTGGCGGCGGCCTTCGGGCGGCTGAAGATCGTGGCCGAGCCCGGCGGCGCGGTGGCGCTGGCCGGGGCGCTGTACCGCTCGGAGATGCTGGAGGGCGAGGCCGTGGTGGCGGTGGTGACCGGCGGCAACGTCGATCCGGCGATGTTCCGGCGCGCCTTGTCGTGAACGAAAAATTAATGCGTCACGCTCGTGTCACGACGAATCGGCGAAGCAGGGTTCACCGGAGCGGTGCTCCGGGAGTTCGCCCGAGGCTCGAGGCCGCCGGCGCCGCAGGGGGGGCGTGCGACGCGGCCGGAGGTGACCGGGCGACGGAGCGGCCGGGCGCCGTGAGGGGGTCCGGTCGTGGTGGCAGGTGCGGGTCTGTCAGGCCCGCCCGTGTCGCCGGGGCCGCGTTCGTGGGGGGCGCGGCCCCGCCCTCGGCCCGCGCGCGGCGCGGCCCTTCGGCTGGCTTCGGGGAGAGCCCGGTCGGGAGTGCGCGCCCGCGCGGGCCGTTCGGCGCTCAATGAGCGGCGAGCGCTTCGACGAAGCGCTCGGCGCGGTCCGCGAGACGGTTCGCGCCGGCAGGGCCTTCCGGCTGCGGCACGGCCGAGGCGAGCCGGTCGTCGACGTCGCCGTCGATGAAGCGCATCTGCCACCGCGCGAAGCTGCGGACGCGGATCGGGCCGTCGATCATCATCCTTAGGTCCAGATGGCGGGGGTCCGCGGCGATCGAGAGCATCAACGCGTCGAGCGTCTCCCGCTCCCCCTCCAACGTCTGAAAGAAGCGCAGACGATCGAAATAGAGCGCGCCTGTGACGCCGAGGGCCGCGTTGCGCGCGAGGGAGACGCGCGCGATGTCCAGCAGGTCCGGCGACCAACCGCCGATCAGGGATCGGCTGAAGTAGGCGATGCGCGCGAGCACGAAGCGATGATCCCCCCGGCGGATGGCGGCTTGCCTACATTCTGACTGCGATATGTGTCGGCCATGAGGCGACAAGTGTGCCCGCAGCTGCGAGGCGTCGCGCGTTCCAGAGACGGTCAGCCGTCGAGGCGAAGCTGCGCATTGTCGGGATCGTGGGGTGAATCCCCGACCACCTCCGCATCGAGGAGTTCCCGGAACATTCGCAGCTTCAGCTTCGTGCCCGGAACGGCGAGATCTGGCGGCAGGTAGCCGAGCCCGATCTGCCGGCCGAGCGCCACCGACCAGCCGCCGGAGGTGAGGCGACCGACGCGCTCGGCGCCGTGGCAGAGCGCCTCGCGGCCCCAGGGGTCGGCGTCCGCCGGTCCGTCGATGAGGAGCGTCGCGCACTTGGAGCGGATGCCGGTCCGCTCCATCGCCGCCTTGCCGCGGAAGTCCTTGGCGAGATCGACGAAGCGCTCGAGGCCCGATTCGAGGGGGGTGGCGTCGCGCCCGATGTCGGCGCCGAAGGCGCGGTAGCTCTTCTCCAGGCGGAGCCAGTTCTGGGCGCGGGCGCCGAACATGCGAAGACCGTGGGGCTTCCCGGCCTCCATGAGACGGTCGAAGAGGTGGCGCTGCATCTCGATCGGGTGATGAAGCTCCCAGCCGAGCTCGCCGGTATAGGCGACGCGGATCGCCATGACGGGGACCATGCCGAGGTCGATCCGGCGCATGGAGAGCCACGGGAAGCGCTTGTTGGAAAGCGCGGAGGCCGGGTCGGCGTCCACGATCAGCTCCCGCAGCACGTCGCGGGACTTCGGGCCGGCGATGGCGAGAACGCCCCATTGGGTGCTGACATCCTGGACCTCGATCCAGCCGAGTTCCTCGCGGGCCTTGGCGGCCTCCTTTTCGAGGAAGTCCTGATCGTAGGCCTGCGCGGCGCCCGCCGTCACGACGTAGAAGTCGTCCTCGGCGAGACGGACGATGGTGGCCTCCGTCCGCACCGTGCCGTGGTCGGTCAGCGCGTAGGTCAGGTTGATGCGGCCGGTCTTCGGAAGCTTGTTGCAGGTCAGCCGGTCGAGGAAGGCCGCCGCGCCGGGGCCCTTGACGCGGGTCTTGGCGAAGGCGGTGGCGTCGAAGAGGCCGACGCCTTCGCGCACGATGCGGGCCTCGGCCTCGGCGAAGCGCCACCAGCCGCCGCGGCGGAAGCTGCGGGCGTCACGGTCGGAGAATTCGGGATCGTCGGCGTAGTAGTTCGGCCGTTCCCAGCCGTTCACCGCGCCGAAGCGGGCGCCGAGATCGGCGAGGCGGTCATGGATCGGCGTGGTGCGGAGGGGGCGGCAGGCCTCCCGTTCTTCGTCCGGATGGTGGAGGACGTAGACGTTTTCGTAGCACTCCTCGTTCTTCTTCGCGGTGTATTCGCGATTGATCCAGCGGCCGAAGCGGCGGGGATCGAGGCTCCACATGTCGATCTCGGCTTCGCCCTCGGTGATGAGCTGGGCGAGGTAGCGGCCGGTTCCGCCGGCGGCGGTGATGCCGAAGCTGAAGCCCTCGGCGAACCAGAAGTTCTCGACGCCGGGGGCGGGACCGACGAGGGGGTTGCCGTCCGGCGTGTAGCAGATGGGACCGTTGAAATCGTCTTTCAGGCCGACGGTTTCGCTGCTCGGGATGCGGTGGAGCATCGCCATGTATTCCGCCTCGATCCGGTCGAGGTCGAGGGGGAGGAGGTCGGCGCGGAAGCTCTCCGGCACGCCGAACTTGGCCCAGGCGGGGGCGCCCTTCTCGTAGGGGCCGAGGATCCAGCCGCCGCGCTCCTCGCGGACGTACCACTTGGCGTCGGCGTCGCGGAGCACCGGGTGTTCGGGCATTGTTCCGCGCCATTCGACGAGCGCGGGGTCGGGTTCCGTGACGATGTACTGGTGCTCGACCGGCATGGCGGGGAGGTGGCAGCCGATCATCGCGGCGGTGCGCATGGCGTGGTTGCCGGTGGCGGTGATCACGTGCTCGCAGCGCAGCTCGAACGGCTCGTTGCCGGCGATCAGGTTGCCGCCCTTCTCGAGCATCTTCGAGCCGCGGACGATCCACTCGCCGTTCACCCGCTCGAACGAGTCCACCTGCACGCGGCGGTGGATCGTGCAGCCGCGCATGCGGGCGCCCTTGGCCATCGCCTGGGTGACGTCGGCGGGATTCACGTAGCCGTCGGTCGGGTGGAACAGCGCGCCCTCGAGGTCGTCCGTGCGCACCAGCGGCCAACGCTCCGCGATCTGTTTCGGGGTCAGGAACTCGAAGGGGACGCCCACCGTCTCGGCGGTGGAGGCGTAGAGCATGTATTCGTCCATGCGCTCGCGCGTCTGGGCCATGCGCAGGTTGCCGACCACCGAGAAGCCGGGGTTGAGGCCGGTCTCCGCCTCCAGCGTCTTGTAGAACTTCACGCTGTAGTCGTGGATGTGGCCGACCGCGTAGCTCATGTTGAAGAGCGGCAGCAGGCCGGCGGCGTGCCAGGTGGAGCCGGCGGTCAGTTCGTCCCGCTCCAGCAGCGCGACGTCCCAGCCCGCCTTGGCGAGATGATAGGCGATGGAGACGCCGACCGCGCCGCCGCCGACCACCGCCGCGCGGGCGACGTGGGTCGTTCCGTTGGTGAGGATGCCGCCGTCCGCCATCGCCCCTGCTCCTTCGTCGCGCTCCCCGTCACGAGGCAAGGTTTACGCGCTCGCACGACGCGGCGCGGCGTGGGGACGACGGAGCGTGAGAGATTTGCGACGCGCGGGACGGCGCGCCGCGGTCAGGGCGGAAGGGCGGCCATGAAGCCGGGTCGCCGGGCCCAGGGCGGCGTCCTTTCGAGGATGTCTCCCCGGTCGAGCACGGGCGCCTTGGTCCCGAGCTTCCGGAACTCGCCGACGTGGTGGTACTTCGCGACGGCGCCGTCCGAGAGGTCGGGCCGGACGATCGCCTTCGGTCCGATCAGGGGGAATTCCCTGACGAAGCGCAGGATCGCCGCGGCGTCGGGCTTGTAGTGTCCGCTCTTGGCCGTGATGACCTGGATCCGGCCGGCGTCGGCGACGATTTCGCCGGCCGCCTTCACCGCGCCGCCGCTCAGGAAGCTGGAGTGGTGATGCTGGCCGACGACGTGGCTGCCGGCATAGAGCTTGGCGTCCGGGCTGAAGACGAAGATCGCCCAGCCGAAGCCGGAGAAGGCCGTCTCGTTGCCGCGGGTGTCGAAAGGCTGATCGGCGTGATCCACCAGCCGTCCGCCGTCGATGGTGATCATGTCGCTCAGCGCGTTGTAGGTGATGTCCTCGGAGAAGTACTTGACGACCGAATCCGCCGGCGTCGCCGCCAGGTCGGCGCCGCTGAAGATCCAGAACGACTGCTTGGTGGCGATCGCGTTCACGTCCTTGAGCCAGTTCGCGAAGACCGGCACCAGCTCGTAGCCCGGGCGGTGCTCGGGATCGATCTTCTCCAGCCAGTAGCTGCGGTGCTGCGCGTCGATCCTGCGGTAGTCGGTCGGCCCGGTGAGCTGCTTCACGCCGAGGCGGGCGGCTTCGCCCGAGACCTGCCCGAGAAGATCGTCGACGGCGTCCCAGCGCTTGCCGTTCTTGGTCTTCGGCTGCGGCGGCTTGCTGGTGACGTAGACGCCGGCGATGCGCGCCACGTCGTCCAGCATCTCGATCTTGCGCAGGCGGCCGGACGGCGCGTCCGGTATCTCGTTGTACTTGCGTATCTCGTCGCGGAGTTGCTGAAGGAAGGGGTTCTTGCTGGTGGTGATGCCGGCCTGCATGAGCTTGAGAAGATCCAGCGGCATGCTCTCGGTCCTCTTCGACGCGAGGCCCGGACGCCTCCGCGATCTTTTCGGCGAGGCCGGATGAACGGCGCGTGAGGTCCGCGGCGCGGGTCAGGCGGGGTCCTTGTGGACGATGACCTCGGCGTCGGGGAACGCCTCCAGCATGCGGCGGCGCAGGGCGGCGCCGATGTCGTGCGCCTCGCGGAGCGGCAGGCGGCCGTCGATCTCGACGTGGATCTGCACGAAGAGGCGGCGCCCGGCGCGTCGCGTCTTGAGGTCGTGGAAGCCGGCGAGGCCGGGATGGGTCTCGGCGATGCGCTGGAGCGTGGCGAGGGTCTCGGGCTCGGCGCCGCGGTCCATCAGGGCGTTCCAGGCGCCCGAGGCGATGCGCCCGGCGCCGGCGACCAGGATCGCGGCGGCGGCGAGGCCGACCACGGAATCCACCTGCGGCAGGCCGAGCCAGCGCGAGGCGGCGAGCGCGACGATCGCGCCCAAGGTCGGCAGCAGGTCCGAGACGTAATGCAGCGCGTCGGCGGCGACGACGCGGCTCCCGGTGCGCCGCGCGACGCGGCGCTGGAACAGGACGAGCGCGCCGGTGACGAGGAGGGAGGCGGCCATCACGGCGAGGCCCGCGGCCTCCGAGGTCAGGGGCGGCGGGGCTTCGGCCGTCAGCCGCTCGATCGAGCGCCAGCCGATGGCGCCGGCGGAGGCGAAGACCAGCACCGACTGTCCGAGCGCGGCGAGATCCTCGGCCGAGCCGTGGCCGAAGGCGTGCTCCTCGTCGGCGGGCTTGGCGGCGTAGAGGATCGCGGCGAGCCCGCCGAGCGAGGCGACGAAGTCGAGCGCGCTGTCGGCGAGGGAGGCCGCGACGGCGAGCGAGCCGGTGGCGGCGAGCGCCCAGAGCTTGAGGCCCGAGAGCAGGAGCGCCGCGCCGACGGCGGCGAGCCCCGCCATGGCGGCGAGCCGGTCGTCGGCGGAGAGGCGGCGGAGCGGACGCATGGGCGGGAGGCTGACCGCGAAGGGGGGCGGGGGCAAGCGCGCACGGACGGTCCGCCGGCGCCGTGGCGGGCGCGCTCTCGGGTCGCAGGAAGCGGAAACGTTGTGCGGCGCGGCATTCGGGCGCCGCGGCGCAGCCCGAGCGCGCTTGACACCCCGGGGGGGCGTTCCTAGGGTCCGCGCCGATCAAGCCGCCGGGTCCTCCGGCGTCCGCGATCCGGAGCCGCCGGGCATGCCGACCGACGCCGAGCGACCGCCGAGCCTCGAGGAGATCGACTCCCGGCTCGCCGCGATCCGCAAGCGCCGCAAGGCGAAGCCGGCGGGACGCGGCGCGGCGAAGTGGCAGGGCGCGGAACTCGCCTGGCGGATGGTGATCGATCTGACCGCGGGGATCGCGGTGGGACTGACGATCGGATGGGGGCTCGACTCGCTCTTCGGAACGATGCCCCTGTTCATGGTCGTGTTCGTCCTGCTCGGCTTCGCGGCCGGGGTGAGCATCATGCTGCGGTCCGCCGAGGACCAGCGGCGCAAGGCGCTGAGGCGCGCCGAGGCTGAGGCCGCCGCCGCCGGCGGTACGGATGAAACGGGCGCCGCGGCGCCGAGAGACGAGGGACGCTGAATGGCGGGCGAAGCGGAAGCCGGCGGCATCAACGCCCACCCGATGGACCAGTTCGTGGTGAAGCCGCTGTTCGAGGACGCGCTCGGGCCGCTGACCGTCACCAACTCCACGCTGTGGATGGCGATCGGCGTCGCGATCGCGGTCGGCCTGTTCGTGCTGCCGATGCGCGGCGCGCAGCTGGTGCCGACGCGGATGCAGTCGGTGGCCGAGCTGCTCTACGGCTTCATCCGCAAGATGACGACGGACGTGCTGGGCGAGGAGGGACTGAAGTTCTTCCCCTACATCTTCACCCTGTTCGTGTTCATCCTGATCTCCAACATCGCGGGCCTGATCCCGGCGAGCTTCACCGTCACCAGCCACATCGCCGTCACCGGCGTCATGGCGCTGATGGTGTTCTTCACGGTCACCCTGATCGGCTTCATGCGCCACGGGGCGCATTTCGTCAGCCTGTTCTGGGTGGACAGCGCGCCCGCCGCGCTTCGCCCGATCCTGTTCCTGATCGAGCTGATCTCGTACTTCGTGCGCCCGCTCAGCCATTCCGTCCGTCTCGCGGGCAACATGATGGCGGGGCACGCGGTGCTGAAGGTGTTCGCGGCCTTCGTCCCGGCGATGGGCGTGGCGGGCCTGATCCCGATCGCGGCCATGACCGGCATCTTCGCGCTGGAGCTGCTGGTGGCGGTCGTGCAGGCCTACATCTTCACCATCCTCACCTGCGTCTATCTCAACGACGCACTTCACATGCACTGAGGCCCGTCCGGGCGTCGGTCGACGATCTTCCCATCCAAAGGAGCGGAACCATGGAAGGCGACATCGGGAACATGGGCCAGTACATCGGCGCGGGCCTCGCCACGATCGGTCTCGGCGGCGCCGGCATCGGCGTGGGCCACGTGGCCGGCAACTACCTGGCCGGGGCCCTGCGCAACCCCGCCGCGGCGGCCGAGCAGCAGGCGACGCTGTTCATCGGCATCGCCTTCGCCGAGGCGCTCGGCATCTTCTCGTTCCTCGTCGCGCTGCTCCTGCTCTTCGCGGTGTGACGGCGCGCCGGGGCCTCTCGCCCCGGCGATCGACAGGACCGGCGCGGCGCCCGTGACACGGGGGCCGCGCCGCCCATCCGGGCGCCCGTTCGGGGCCCGTCGGAGGAGCGTCCCATGGACTTCTTCATCAGCGCCGCGCATGCCGCGACGGGCGGAGAGGAGAGCGGGGCCACCGGCTTGCCGCAGCTCGATTTCGCGACCTACCCGTCGCAGATCTTCTGGCTGATCGTCACGCTGGTCGCGCTGTATCTGATCTTCGCGCGGAACGCGCTGCCCCGCATCGGCGAGGTGATCGAGGAGCGGCACGACACGATCGAGGACGACCTCGACCGTGCGGCCGACTACAAGCGCCGCGCCGAGGACGCCGAGGCCGCCTACGAGCGCGCCAAGGCCGAGGCTCGGGCCGAGGCCCAGCGCATCGCCGAGAAGACGCGCCGGGAGATCGAGGCCGAGACCGAAAAGGCGATCGCCAAGGCCGACGCCGAGATCGCGGCGCGCGCCGAGGAGAGCGCGAAGCGCATCGACGAGATCCGCGCCGAGGCGCGGGAGGCCGTCGGCGAGGTGGCGCGCGAGACGGCGAAGGCTCTCGTCGAGGCGGTGGCCCCGGACGCGGCCGACGCGGACGCGGTTGTCTCGGCCGTTCAGCGTCGCATGGAGGGCTGAGCGATGATCCTCGAGAATTCGAACTTCGTCGTCGGCATCGCCTTCGTCGCCTTCCTCGCGCTGCTCTGGCGGTTCGACGTGCAGGGCCTGGTGATCCGCGCCCTCGACGCGCGGGCCGACAAGATCCGGCTCGAGCTGGAGGAGGCCAAGCGGCTGCGCGAGGAGGCGCAGAACCTTTACGCCTCCTACGAGCGCAAGCAGCAGGAGGTGGAGGGCGAGGTGCAGGACATCATCGCCCACGCCCGGCGTGAGGCCGAGGAGGCGGGCGAACAGGCGCGCCGCGACCTGGAGGTGACGGTGGCCCGCCGGATCCGCGCCGCGGAGGAGCAGATCTCGCAGGCGGAGGCCGATGCCGTCCGGGAAGTGCGCAACGAGGCGATCCGGGTGGCGGTGGACGCCGCCGCAGACGCCATCGCGCAAGGTCTCTCGAAGGCGGGCAAGGACCGTCTGATCGACGAGGGCATCAAGACGGCGGCCGACCGGCTGCACTGACGGCGTCGCCGAGGCTGCGGGGATCGGGCGGGGCCGGGGACGGCCGCCGCCCGATCCGCGTTTCGGGAGACCTCCGCGACGGGCGCGGGAGGCGGCGCCCGGCCTCCGCGGCGGGCCTTCAGTTCAAGGCCCGATGAACGGGGCTCGCCGCGCCCCGGCCGCAGCCGAGCCGCCGGCGCGAAACCGCCGCGCCTGATGCCGCCAACCGCCGTGATCGTCGGGCGGCGGCATCAGACGGCCTCGGAGGAGGCCGGGATCGCGAGCACGGGGCGGGTGGCGCGCGCCAGCACCTGCTCCGTCGTGCTGCCGAACAGGACGTCGAGCAGGCCGCGCCGGCCTTCGCAGGCGAGCAGGACAAGATCGGCGTCGATCTCCTCCGCCCGGGCCGCGATCACGTCCGCGGGCTCGCCCGGCATGCTGCGCCGGGTGAGGCGCGCGGCGGGCAGAAGGGCGCCGGAAATCTCCGGCGCGTCGGCCGGGTCGCCCACATGCAGCAGCTCGACCTCCACCGGCGTCGCGGCGGCGGGCGCCCCGAGATGCGCGAGGCGCCGCGCCTCGCTCAACGCCGGCCGCGGATCGGGGCGCCGATCCACGGCGGCGAGCACGCGGGCGATCCGCACCGCGCCGGTCGCGGGGTCGACGAAGCCGCGGGCGCCCTCCGGCACGACGAGGACCGGCGCCGCGGCGCGACGGGCCGTCTCGGCCGAGACCGAGCCGCGGCCCCAGCCCTGCGTCGCGCGACGGGCGAGGACCACGACCTCGGGGTCGAGATCCTCGGCCGTCTCCAGAATGCCGGAGACCGGATGACGCGTGCGCACCGAGCGCTTGGAGACGCCGATGCCCCAGGCGCGGCGGAAGCCGTCCGCGCCGTCTTCCGGCCGGCGGCCCCAGCGGGCCAGCGTCTCGCGGACATGGGGAAACGAGTCCCACGGCACGTCGGAGCCCGATTCGGGTCCGGCATGCAGCAGCGTCAGGTCCGCGCCGTGCGAGAGGGCGAGGGCGAGGGCGTGCTCGAACGCGGCCTCCGCCGCCTCCGAGAAGTCCGTGGCGAGGAGGATGTCGCGCATGGCCGCCTCAGCGCGCCTGGGCGTGGTATTCGGGGTTCGGGCGCATGTCGACGGCGCTCGCCATGCGGTTGGTCATGTTGAAGAAGCTCGCGACCGAGGCGATGTCCCAGATGTCCCGGTCGTCGAAGCCGTGACGGCGCAGTTCCTCGCGGTCGGGTTCCTCGATGCGGTGCGACGCCTCTGTCATCTTCACCGCGAAGTCGAGCATCGCCTTCTGGCGCGGGGTCAGCGGCGCGACGCGGTAGTTCATCGCGATCGCCTCGCCGAGCGCCGGGTCGCCGGAAAGCTGGCGCACCGCGGCGCCGTGGGCGACGAGGCAGTAGAAGCACTTGTTCACGCTGGAGACGGCGACGGCGATCATCTCCCGCTCCAGCTTGGAGAGGGCGCTCTCGGCCAGCATCAGGTCGTTGTACATGTCGGAGAAGGCGCGCAGCTTCTCCGGCGCGAAGGCGTAGGCGGCGAGGACGTTCGGCACCATGCCGAGCTTCTCCTCGCAGATGCGGAAGTACTTGGCGACGTCGTCGGGCAGCGGCTCGACCGGCGGCAGGTCCAGCGCGGTGGGTCTCTCGGTCATCTCGGTCTCCTCCCTCAGGGTCCGTCCGGCGCGCGGCGGTAGCGGTAGCCGCCGACCGCGCTCATGCCGGCGTTCTCGTAGAGCGCGCGGGCCGGTGCATTGACCTCGGTCACGGCGAGGGCGAGCACGCGCGCGCCGTGGCGGAGCGCGAAGCGCGCGGCGCCGGCGAGGACGGCGCGGCCGCCGCCCCGGCGGCGATGCTCGGGCCGGATCTCGACCGCGTGGAGCATGGCGACCTCGCCGTCGACGGCGACGAAGCCGAGGCCGGCGACGGCCATGTCGGTGCGGGCCATGACGACGGTCTTGGGCTCGGCGGCGCGGTCCATCACGGCGCGGCGGGCGGGGCCGACGCCGCCGGCGTCCCACACCTCCTCCAGCAGGACCAGGCGGGCCTCGACCTCGGCCCAGCGCACGCCCTTGGCCATCGGCAGGGCGGCGAGCGCGGCCGCGTCGCCGGCGTAGAGGACGGTGGGGTCCACCACCTCCCAGCCGGCGGCGGCGAGGGCGGCGTCGAGCGGCGCGTCGGAGTCGGGGACCATGACCAGCGGAGCGCGGCCGTGGCGACGCAGGGCCTCGGCGAGCGGGGCGGGGTCCGTCGCGCCGCGCGAGAGGGCCGCGGAGACGCGCTTGCCGCCGCCGGCGCCGTCGCGGATGCGCCAGCCGGGCGCGGCGGCGTCGTCCTCGGCCGCCGCGGGCCAGGTGCGGGCGAGGACGTCGAGCAGGCGCCCTTCGTCGATCCCCTCGAGCGTTTCGGCCGTCATTCTCTCCCCCCCATCGCCTTCGCCCTCGGCGCGACGTCGGCCGCGGCGCCCCGGCCGGCGCGGCGCGGGTGGGCGGGCGGGGCGTCCGCGCCGGCCGGGGCGCCGCCCGCGACCGGCCCGCCGCTCAGCCGCGCTCCTTCAGGAGCCGCGCCTTCTCCCGCGCCCAGTCGCGCTTCTTCGCCGTCTCTCGCTTGTCGGTCGTCTTCTTGCCCTTGGCGATGCCGAGCTTGAGCTTCGCGACGCCCTTCTCGTTGAAGTAGAGGCTCAGCGGCACCAGCGTCATGCCCTGCCGGCCGATGCCCTGCCAGAGCCGGGCGACCTGCTTGCGGTGCGCCAGCAGCTTGCGGCGGCGCCGTTCGTCGTGGCCGAAGGTCTTGGCCTGCACGTATTGCGGGATGTGGGCGTTGATCAGCCAGAGCTCGCCGTCCTCGACGGTCGCGTAGCTCTCGGCGATGTTGGCCTTGCCTTCGCGGAGGCTCTTCACCTCGGAGCCTTCCAGCACCAGACCGACCTCGAGATCGTCCTCGATGGCGTAGTCGAAGCGGGCGCGGCGGTTCTCCGCCACCACCTTGTGCTTGGGGTCGTCCTTCTTCGCCATCAGTGCCTCAGCCCGTCGCGGGCCGCCATCTCGGCCGCGTCGGGCGCCTCCCGGATCGTCTCCATGAAGTCGAACATCGCGCGCGTGACGGCGAAGGCGAAGGTCTCGCCCCGCTCCGCGTTGCGCGTCTCGACCCGCGCCCAGCGGGTCTCGGCGTCGACGTCGAGCCAGTGCAGGCGCACCGGCAGGCCCGCCGCCTCGGCGCGGGCGGCGAGGCGGTCGCGCTCGGCCCTCGTGGTGAAGCCGCAGTCGAACACGGCCCCGACGCCGAGGGCCGCGGCCTGTTCGGCCACCGCCCACATGCGGCCGACGCAACGCTCGATCCGCTCCAGCGCCCAGTCCATGGGCTGGGAGCCGGGCGGATGGTCGACCCAGAACAGCGCCTGCATCCAGTCGTCGAGGTGGAACGCGAGCGCCCGCTCCTCGGCGGCGATGCGCCGCGCGAGGGTGGACTTGCCGGCGCCCGTGCCGCCGTGGACGAGATGGATGCGCGGCCCGGTCATGGCCCTCAGTTCAGGAGCCCGGCATGGACCATCGCGTCCCGCACGGCGCCGCGCGTCTCCTCGGCCACGGTGACGAGGGGCTGGCGCACCTCGTCCGTGCAGCGGCCGAGCAGCGAGAGGGCGTATTTCACGGGGGCCGGGTTCGGCTCCACGAACAGCGCCTTCTGCAGCGGGAACAGGCGGTCCTGGTATTCGAGCGCCTTGGCGAAGTCGCCCGCGAGCATCGCCTCCTGGAACTCCGAGCACAGCTTCGGCGCGACGTTGGAGGCCACCGAGATGATGCCGCGCCCGCCATGGGCGTTGAAGCCGATGGCGCGGTCGTCGTCGCCGCAGAGCTGGATGAAGTCCGCCCCGCAATGCCGGCGCGTCGCCGAGGGGCGCGTGGCGTCGCCGGTCGAATCCTTCACCGCCACGATGCGCGGCAGCTTGGCGAGCTCGGCCATCGTCTCGGGCTCCATGTCGATCACGGAGCGGCCGGGGATGTTGTAGATGACGATCGGCAGGTCCGACGCGTCGTGCAGCGTCTTGTAGTGGGCGAGAAGGCCGCGCTGGTTCGGCTTGTTGTAGTAGGGCGTGACGACGAGCGCGGCGTCGGCCCCGACCTCTCCGGCGAAGCGGATCAGGCCGACGGATTCGGCGGTGGCGTTGGAGCCGGCGCCGGCGATCACGGGCACGCGCTTCGCCGTGCGCTCCACGACCATGCGCACCACCTCGCGATGCTCGGCGTGGGAGAGGGTGGGGCTTTCGCCGGTGGTGCCGACGGCGACGATGCCGTGGCTGCCTTCGGCGATCTGCCAGTCGACGAGCTTGACCAGCGCCTCCTCGTCCACCTTGCCGTCCTTGAACGGGGTGACGAGGGCGGTGATGGAGCCCTTGAGCGCATCAAGGATCTCGGCGGTCATGCTGGCCTCCTTCCGCGCGGCGGGCGCGCGACTCGGAACGGCGCCGCGGCGGCGCCTCCGCTCCGGCGTGGCCGCGATTCCTATAAGCCGCGGCGGGCGGCGGCAAGCGGGGGGGTCACTCCGGCTCGACCTCGCCCATCACGGTGCCGAAGCCGCCGCCGAAATAGGTGAGCGGCCGGCCCTGCCGGGCCTGCGCGCGCATCACGCGGCCGATGAAGAGCTCGTGGTCGCCGGCGGGATAGACCGCCTCGTGCGCGCATTCGAAGACGGCGAGGGCGCCCTCGAGCACCGGCGCCCCGCCGAGGCCGGGGCGCCATTCCACCTTGGTGAAGCGATCCTCCGCCTGCGAGGCGAACTGCCGCGCGATGCCCTCCTGGTCCGCGGTCAGGATGTTCACCGCGTAGTGCGAGGCGCCGCGATAGGCGCCGAGGCGCTGGGAGCTGCGGGACAGCGACCAGAGGATCAGCGGCGGATCGAGCGAGACCGAGTTGAAGGAGTTGGCCGTGAAGCCGAGCGGCCCCCCTTCCGGCCCGACGGTGGTTATGACCGTCACGCCGGTCGCGAAGCGCCCGAGGGCGCGACGCAGCGCGGGCGGGTCCGTGGGGTCCAGAGGGTCTCCGGCGCCGGAAGCGCGCGACGTCTCCGGAACGGGGGCGGCCATGGGCGGGTTCCTTCGGTCGAGAGGGGCGGACGCGTCGCCTTCTAGATAAGAGCCACGCGGCGCGGACAAGCCCCGGCCCACGCGGCGCGTCGCTTGCCCGCGGCTCGGCGACGGGCCATCGTGGCATCCGGCGAAGCGCGGTCCCGGAGGACCGGTGGCCGGCTGCGCCGATCGGTGATGGATTCGGCCGCGACGTATGTTACGAAATGTCACGCCGTCGTCCGCAGTCGGTAACAAGACGGCGCCAAGCAGGGAGACGCTCATGTTCCGCTTCAAGACGCTCGCCGCCGCGGCGGCGACGGCGCTCGCCGCCGCCTCCGCCTCCGCGCAGACGGCCGAGCACACGATGCTGATCTCGTCCTGGACCGGACCGACGCACGGCATCAACGCGCAGATGTGGCCGAACTTCATCAGGATGATGGAGGACGCCACCGACGGTCGCGTGACCGGCGAGGTGAAGCTCGGCCTCGCGCCGCCGCCGGCGCAGATGGACCTCGTGCTCGACGGCGCGGCGGACATGGCGATCATCTTCCACGGCTACCAGCCGGGCCGCTTCGCGACCTCCAAGCTGATCGAGCTGCCGGGCTACGAGGGCTCGGCCGCCGCGGCCTCGGCCGCCTACTGGAAGGTCTACGAGGAGCACCTCGCCGCCGCGAACGAGCATCGCGGCGTCAAGGTGCTGGCGCTGCACACGCATGGGCCGGCGCAGCTGCACACGACGTCGAAGGTGACGAGCCTCGAGGAGGTGGCGGGCCTGAAGCTGCGCGTTCCGGGCGGCGTCGGTTCGCAGGTGGGCGAGGCGCTCGGCGCGGTCGGCATCCAGGTGCCGGCCCCGAAGGTCTACGAGACCATCGCCTCCAACGCCGCCGACGGCGTCGTCATCCCGATGGAGAGCCGCAAGGGCTTCAACCTCGTCGAGGTCGCGCCCTACGTCTACCGGATGCCGGGCGGGCTCTATCGCGGCTCCTTCGCGTTCATCATGAACATGGACACCTGGGAGAGCCTGCCGGAGGACGTCCGCGCCGCGCTCGAGAACGAGGTCTTCGGCGAGCCGGCCTCACGCATGCTCGGCGGCGTCTGGGACGGGATGGACGAGGAGGGCCTCGCCCTGACCCAGGCGACGGAGGGCAACGAGATCGTCGACGCCTCGTCCGAGGACGTGGCGGCCTACGAGCCGATCAAGGCGCGGATCATCGAGGGCGTGCTCGCCGAGATCGCCGCCGTCGGCGTCGACGCGGAGGCCGCCTACGAGATGGTGAAGTCGGAGATGGCCGGCGCCACGAACTGAGCCGCGCCGCTCGACGGGCGGGCCCCCGCACCGGCGGGCCCGCCGCCCTTCCCTTCCGTTCCATGCCAGCCCCCGGAGGCCCAGGGATGACCCTCGCCAAGGCCCTGCCGCGCGTCTCGCGCGCGCTCGCCTTCGTGCCGGCGCTGGTGGCGGCGGTCTCGCTGTTCGCGCTGATGCTGATGACCTTCGCGGACGTGGTGCTGCGCTCGGCCCTCGACGCGCCGCTGCCCTGGGCGACGGAGATGACGCGGATCCTGATGGCGGTCTCGATCTTCTCGGCGATGCCGGCGCTGTCGGCCTCCGGCCGGCACATCGCGGTGGACCTGACGGATCCGCTGTTCGGCCCCTGGGCGACGCGGATCCGGGAGCTTCTGGTCAACGTCGGCTGCGGCGCGCTGCTGCTCTGGCCGGCCGAGCGCGCCGTGGTGCTCGCGCGGCGCAGCCTGAGCTACGGCGACGTGACCGAGTATCTGCGCATCCCGCAGTACTGGCCGGAGATCTTCATCGCGCTGGCCTGCTACGTCGCCGGGGCGGCGCTGATCGCGCGCGGGTTCCTCGCGCTGCTCGCGCCGCGGGCGCTGAGCGCGGCCGAGCCCGAGGGGGGCCTCGGATGACCGCGGCGCTCGTCGGCTTCGCCGTCGTCCTCGCGCTCGTCCTCGTCCGGGTGCCCATCGCCTTCGCGATGGGGATCGTCGGCACGATCGGCTATTTCGTGGAGACGGAGCGCTGGACCGGCACCATCAGCATGGTCTCGCGCCTGATCCTCGACACGGCGCAGGACTACGGCCTCTCGGTGGTGCCGCTGTTCATCCTGATGGGCCTGTTCGTGAACAAGGGCGGACTGAGCCGGGAGCTCTATCAGGTCAGCTACGCCTTTCTCGGGCATCTGAAGGGCGGGCTGGCGATGGCGACGATCCTCGCCTGCGGGCTGTTCAGCGCCATCTGCGGCTCGAGCCTCGCCACCGCGGCGACGATGTCGAAGGTCGCGATGCCTCAGATGCGGCGCTACGGCTACGACGACAGGCTCTCCACCGCCTCGATCGCGGCGGGGGGGACGCTGGGGATCCTGATCCCGCCTTCGGTGATCCTGGTGATCTACGGGCTGATGACCGAGACCTCGATCGGGGCGCTGTTCATCGCGGGGATCGTGCCGGGGCTGATGGGGATTCTGTTCTATCTTGGCGCGGTGCGGTTCACGGTGGCCCGCAATCCGGCGTCGGGGCCGGCGGGCGAGCGCACGCCCTGGCCGGCGCGGGGCCGGGCGCTGGCCGCGGTCTGGGCGGTGCTTCTGCTGTTTTTCCTCGTGATCGGAGGGCTTTACGGGGCGCTCGACGTCTGGCCGCTGTATCTGACCTTCTCGCCGACCGAGGCGGCGGGGATGGGCGCGACGGGGGCGTTCCTGATCGCGCTGGCGCGCGGGACGCTCGACGTTCGCGGATTGTTCGAGGTGCTTCGGGACACCGCCACGACCTCGGCGGGGCTGTTCGCGGTGCTGATCGGCGCGGCGGTGTTCTCCAACTTCGTCAACGTCGCGGGGCTGCCGGACGCGCTGCTGGCGCTGGTGCAGGCCTATGCGATCTCGCCCTACGCGGTGCTGCTGGGGGTGCTGCTGGTCTACGTCGCGCTCGGCTGCGTGTTCGAGAGCCTCTCGATGCTGCTGCTGACGGTGCCGATCTTCTTTCCGCTGGTCGTGAGCCTCGGCTTCGATCCGGTCTGGTTCGGGATCGTCGTGGTGGTGGTGGTGGAGATCAGCCTGATCACGCCGCCGGTGGGGCTCAACGTCTTCATCCTGAAGGGGGTGGTCGGGGACGTCTCCACCGGGACGATCTTCCGGGGGGTGACGCCGTTCTGGGCGGCGGATATCCTGCGTCTCGCGATCCTCGTCCTCGTGCCGGGTCTGGTGATGTTCCTGCCGAACACGATGGGGCCCTGATGCGCCCCGCCCGAAGCCTTCCGCGTGCGGCGCTCGCCGCGGGCCTCCTCGTCGCGTCCGCCCCGCCGGCGGCGGCCGGAGGCCCCGGTTTCGCCGGCCTCGTCGCGATGGCGGCGGGGGAGCGGATGGTGCTGGCGCAGGCGACGCCGCGCTCCGCGGCGCGGACGCTGGCGACGACGCCGGCCGTGCCGGTATCCGAGGTCGATCTCGAATGCCTCGCCAAGGCCGTCTACTTCGAGGCGCGGGGCGAGCCGGAGGCCGGCAAGGTCGCGGTGGCCGAGGTGGTGCTGAACCGCGTCGCGCATCCGGACTATCCCGACAGCGTCTGCGGGGTGGTCGAGGACGCGGGCGGCGGCGGCTGCCAGTTCTCGTGGACCTGCGACGGGCTTTCGGACCGGCCGCGCAACGCCGGCCTCTTCGAGCGGCTGCGCGACCTTTCGGCCCGCGTCGCCTCGGGCGAGGCCCAGGTGGTGACGGACGGCGCCACGCATTTCCACACCGTCGCGATCCGGCCGGGCTGGTCGCGCCGGCTGGAGCGGACCGCCACCATCGGCGCGCATCACTTCTACCGCCTGCCCTGAGCCCCCCGCCGGGGCTGGCGCCGGGCGCCGGCCTGCGGCAGGTTCCGCCGTGCAAGAGGGCGGCCGGGAGCAGGGAGGCGACGGCGATGCGCGACTTCGAGGGACGCAAGGCGCTGGTGACGGGCGGGGGGACGGGTCTCGGCCGGTCGATGGCGGTGAAGCTGGCCGAGCGCGGCGCGGAGCTGATCGTCAACTATTCCCGCAGCGCCGCCGAGGCCGAGCAGACGGTGGAGCTGTGCCGGGCGGCGGGCGTCGAGGCGACGGCGGTGCAGGCGGACGTCTCCACGGCGCACGGCGCGGCGGTTCTGGCCGAGGCCGCGGGCGACCGGCTGGACGTGCTGGTCGCCAACGCCGGGATCACCAAGCACGCGCGGGACCACTCCGACCTCGACGCGCTGACGGCGGACGACTTCCTCGGGATCTACGGCGTCAACGTGGTCGGTCCGTTCCTGTGCCTGCAGGCGCTGAAGCCGGCGCTGACGGCGACGCACGAGGCGACGGGCCGGCCTGCGGCGGTGCTGATGACGAGCTCCATCGCCGGTGTGACGGGCATCGGCTCCTCGATCGCCTACGCCGCCTCGAAGGGGGCGCTGAACACCATGACGCTGAGCCTGGCGCGGGCGCTGGCGCCGGCGATCCGGGTCAACGCGGTCTGCCCGGGCTTCATCGGCACGCGCTGGTTCAAGGACCAGATGGACGAGGGGGCCTACGCCAGGACCGTGGCGCGGGTGGAGGAGTCGACCCCGCTGCGGGCGGCGAGCGGGCCGGACGACATCGCGGATTCGGCGTTGTTCCTGGTCTCGGACCATGCCCGGCACGTCACCGGAGAGACGCTTCTGGTCGATGCCGGCGCGCATCTCGGCTACGCGCCGCTCTCCGCCCGCTGAGGACGGCCCCCCGCGCGGGGCGGGGGGCGGCCGCGTTCAGGCGCCGCGGCGGCGGCGCAGCCCGAGAAGGCCGAGCAGCGCCGGGGCGAGGAGAAGCCCCGCGGCCGGGAGCGGCACCGCCGCGTCGGCCACCGTCAGGCTCGACAGGGTCAGCTGATAGGGCTCGAGCAGGCCGCCGCTCAGGGGCGTCGGTCCGTCGCCGCTTCCGCCGACCGAGAGCGTGTTCGGGGAGGCGCCGGTCACGCCGAGGCCGGTGAAGAAGTTGAAGTCGAGGAAGTTCGCCTGCTCGATCAGATCGTCCGAGAGGTCGAGCGGTCCTTCGACGGTGACGATGAAGGAATCGAGGTCGGCGAGCGTGTAGGTTCCGTCCGAGGGGCCGCCGCCTTGCAGGACGAACTCGAAGGCCGTGAGGGCGCTTCCCGGCGACACGAAGCCCCGGGTGCCGAGCGCCAGGGTCTCGTCGCTCACGGTGAAGGTGACGATGGCGAGGACGTCCGGATCGGACAGCGAGAGCGGTTCGAGCCGGCACAGCTCCGTCTCGGGGTCGCAGAGCGATTCGTCGGTCGTCTCGGAGAGGGCGTATTCGCCCGTGAGGGTGACGAAACCGGCCTCGGCCGGGGCGGCGAACGCGGACGCGGCGACGAGAAGCGCGGCGGCGGCAAGCGGACTGCGGAACACTGGGAACTCCTTGCGGATCAACACGACGC
>Ga0102943_1000480_pt1 | contig 26827 bp, 23 predicted proteins | sample SalPonC_black_MG_FD_78174 | JGI IMG/M metagenome (GOLD analysis project Ga0102943, IMG submission 78174) | Salt pond soil microbial communities from South San Francisco under conditions of wetland restoration - Salt Pond MetaG... | ecosystem: Environmental > Aquatic > Marine > Intertidal zone >...
CACACCCGTTCCCATCTCGAACACGGAAGTTAAGCTCTTTAGCGCCGATGGTACTGCATGGGAGACTGTGTGGGAGAGTAGGACACTGCCGGATTATTTATCAAAAGCCCTGATTGTTTATCAAAAACGGTCAGGGCTTTTTGCATTTTGGAAGCACTGCAGCAATGCCGGATTTTTTCATCCCCACGCATCAAAACTGGTCCATAACCAAAATGTTTTATGATAGATAATGTGCTGGTAGATTGTAAATCGGCCATCCCCAAATTTCCAGAATCCATACTAAAGAAAGATACAGACCGTCTTGATGAAATTAATTTCTGGAATATTTTCTTTAATGGAATAATGTCAGGCGTTATTGAAGCATACAAAAAAATTGCCCTGGCATGTTCTTTTATGTTATAGATAACAGCCATGTTCTGGGGGCACAACAAAACTTGAAAGAGCAGTCCGACTGATTGTCTTACATATGAAACGCCTTGTCATAACCTGAAGACAGTTGCATAAGAGGACCAGTGCATGATGAACGAGAACGCATTTGTGGAAATTGCCGCCATTCTGGGCCTGGCGACGCTTACCGGTATTATCGGGCAAAAACTGCGTCAGCCTTTGATCATCATGTTTCTGGCAACCGGTATTCTGGCCGGGCCATCGTTTCTGGGCATCATACACAGTTATGAACAGATCGAGCTGCTGGCCCACATGGGCATTGCCCTGCTGCTTTTCATCGTGGGCCTCAAGCTGGACCTTAATCTGATCCGCACCACCGGGCCAGTGGCGCTGGCAACCGGTCTGGGACAGATTGTATTCACCTCCCTGATCGGGTTTGCCATTGCCTGGGCAATGGATATGCCCGTTCTCACCGCCGCCTATGTATCAGTGGCCCTGACATTTTCCAGCACCATCATCATTGTAAAGCTGCTGTCCGACAAAAAAGAGATAGATTCCCTCCATGGACAGATTGCTTTAGGGTTTCTGATTGTTCAGGATATTGCAGCCATTCTGGCCCTGGTGACACTGACCACCCTGGGATCTTCGGTTTCCCAGGAAGGACCGGCATATTTTCAGATAGTACTGATCGGGGCCAAAGGCTTGGGGATGCTGGTCATTGTGGGCCTGACAATGAAATATGTAATCCCATACCTTCTGGAACGTCTGGCCCATTCCCTGGAACTGCTTACCCTTTTTGCCATTGCCTGGGCCGTTCTGCTGGGTGCGGGCAGTGAGGTGCTGGGGTTCAGCAAGGAGGTGGGGGCATTTCTGGCCGGAATATCTCTGGCATCCACCACCTATCGGGACTCCATCGGAGCCCGGCTCACCGGGCTGAGGGATTTTCTGCTGCTTTTTTTCTTTATTGACCTGGGGGCCAGGCTGGACTTGTCCATGGTGGGCTCCCAGCTGGGGTCGGCCCTGGTATTTTCCATCTTCGTGCTCATCGGCAATCCGTTGATTGTGCTGGTCATTATGGGATTGATGGGATACCGCCGTAGAACCGGTTTTCTGGCAGGGCTGACTGTTGCACAGATCAGTGAGTTTTCTCTGATCGTGGCAGCCCTGGGGCTGAGTCTCGGCCATATTACGGAACAGACCATGGGACTGATCACCCTGGTGGGGGTGGTGACGATTTTTCTGTCCACCTACATGATTCTGTATTCCTACCCCCTGTACCGGTTTTTATCCGGCCCGTTGAAGCTGTTTGAACGGCGCAATCCCTACCGGGAAGCCGCCATAGACACCTTGAAAAAAACCCAGCCGATCGATGTGATCCTGGTGGGTCTGGGCAATTACGGCACCGGCCTGGGAGAATATCTGCTGCGCCGTGAAAAAGCCATACTGGGGGTTGACTTTGATCCCGGAGCTTTGGACCGGTGGCGCAAAAAAGGCGTACCTGTGATATACGGAGATATGGCAGATCCGGAGATGCATGAGCACCTGCCTTTGCGCACTGCCGGCTGGGTGATCAGCACGGTACGGTCAAAAGAGATGAACCTGGCATTGATCCACAATCTAAAAAAAGAGGAATACGCGGGCAAGGTGGCGGTCACTGCAGCAACCGATCCGGAAGCGGTTGAATATGAACAAGCCGGTGCCCGCCTGGTGTTCCGTCCGTTCAAAGATGCCACGGAACAGGCGGCGGATGCCCTTACCTATGCCATGGATTTTTTACCGGAAACCGTTGACTGGCCCATCTCTTTTCGTGAAGTCCGCATCCGGTCCGACGCCTCTGCCGCAGGAAAAATCATCAAAGAGATTCCATTGTCCACAGCCGGTGTGTCAGTGCTGGCCGTCAGCCGGGGAGGCCGTGTCTATTACGAGCCGGGTCCGGATTTCAGGGTTTTTCCAGGGGACCGGCTGCTGCTCATGGGACCGCCAACCGGATTGAAAGATGCAGAAAACGTACTCAGTCAACCTGAAATGAAAAAAACAGCATCTGATATCAACCGGTTTGAAATTGCGGAGATCATGGTGGCAGAGGATTCCCCAATTTCCGGAAAATCGCTGAAGGAACTGCAATTTCGGCAGACATATGGTGCCAACCTGGTGGGTATCCGCAGGGGTAAAGAACAAATCACTGCCATCGATCCGGCAGAAAAACTGCAGGCCGATGACTGCCTCATTGTGATCGGAAAAGCGGATGTGGTCAGAAACTTGAAAGACAAAACCCTTTTGCAGCAACAACCAAAAGAGATGAGGAATAAATGAAGCGGTTCAAAAACATACTGTATGTCAACGAGACAGGTGTCAACCAGTCGTCGGCCATGGCAAGGGCTGTTTCCCTGGCAGAACATAACCAGGCGGATTTGACGATTGTTGATGTGATCCCGGATAAAGTCATCGCCGCTGCGGTTGGGCTACCGCCGGACGGCCCGTCCGCCGAAGAACTCAAGGCCGAGGTGGCAGCGGACCGCCACAGGGCTCTGGCATCCTTGGCTGCGCCATTCACACAGGGCACTGACATCCGGATACAGGTGGTGACTGGAAAGCGTTTTCTGGAAGTGATCCGCATGGTATTGTCCCAGTCCTTTGACCTGGTAATCAAGCCGGCTGAGGATCCGGACTGGATGGATCGGCTGTTCGGCAGTGACGATATGCATCTGCTGCGGAAATGTCCCTGTCCGGTATGGCTGATGAAACCGTCTGATAAAACCAGGTTCAAAACCGTTCTGGCGGCGGTTGATATTGACCCGCTCAATCCGATGCCTGGAGATCAGGATTTCAACCGGACCATTCTGGAACTGGCCGGGTCCATTGCCCTGGCCGACAATGCGTCCCTGCACCTTGCCCATGCCTGGGATGCTTCTGCGGAACAGACATTTCTGTCACAAAAGGGAATGTCAGCCGAAAGTGTGGACGCGTATGTTGGGAAAAAAAAGATGATGCACAAAAATGGCCTTTCCAGCCTGGGAATTGCATTGCAAGAATGGAGCAAAAACGCTGCCCTTAAAACGATTGCCCCCCGTCTTCATCTGATCCAGGGACCTGCCCCAAAAATGCTCCCCCAACTGGCCAATGATCTGTCCGCAGATCTGGTGGTCATGGGAACCATTTCCCGTACGGGAATTTCAGGTTTTATTATCGGCAACACTGCAGAGGCGGTTTTTTACCAGCTGATATGTTCCGTACTTGCCGTCAAGCCCCCTGGATTTAAATCACCGGTCAAATTGGAATGATATTTCGAAACATGTTTGAACGCTTTAATGTGGACATATGACAGATATTTATTACAGCAGATTATACTGGAACCATGGGACATGCAGCACTTTAATTGCATTGAATCTTCAGACGGTGCCGGATCCACACCATCTTAATCCGGTGATAATGGCAAAGAGGTCACACCCGGTTCCATCTCGAACACGAAAGTTAAGCTCTTTGGTGCCGATGGTACTGCACGGGAGACTGTGCGGGAGAGTAGGACACTGCCGGATTATTTATCAAAAGCCCTGATTGTTTATCATAAACGGTCAGGACTTTTTGCATGGAATCATAATGATACAGGAGGGATGCCAATGGAAAAAAATCCCCACCACCTTGTCATGGGAGAACTGGTTGATTTTCTGACCAAAGACATTCTTGTTGATACCCATGATGAACGATACCGCCAGAAGATCGCACAACATCTGGTCCAGGTGTGCAGATATGACAAAAAAGATATTCACAGCCGCCGTCTTGTCACCATCCATGCTGAGAAAAGATCCGCCTCTCTGCGGATTGATTTTCTTGTCCAGATAAAAGAAAAAACCGGTATGATGGTCCGTTATGCACCCGGGTCCCTTGTGACCAGAAGGCTTTCCAATCTGGCTTTGTCACGCATTGTTTTTTCCTACCAGATTCCTGTTATTGTCACCACCAATGGAGAAGATGCTGAAATCATCAACGGCCGTACCGGCAAGGTCACAGGCCATGGTATTGCCGACATTCCTGATAAAAACACCCTGGCGGCGCTGGACAGCCAGACGTCGTTTCCTTTGATTTCCGAAGCGCTTTACCAAAAGGCCTCCAGGATTGCCTATGCCTGTGAAGTGGACGGGGCCTGTCCCTGTGATACGGATGTGTGTATCATTGCACCAAAAGAATAAGACCTGAAAAATGCATGCATGCAGGATCCGGATAAACCAAACCGAAAATGCCTGACAAATCCAGGAAACCATATCCTGCGGGCCGGGATGCAACCGTTCAGTCAGAAAGGATTTTTTTCAGGTAATACCCGGTATAGGATTGTCTGTTTTGTGCCACCTGTTCAGGACTGCCCTGGGCAATTACCTGTCCGCCTTTGTCGCCGCCTTCCACACCCAGATCAATGATGTGGTCGGCATATTTGATCACATCCATGTTGTGCTCAATTACCACAATGGTGTTGCCGGAAGCGGCCAGCCTGTCCAGTACCGATAACAGCCGGTTTATGTCATCTGCATGCAGTCCTGTGGTGGGTTCATCCAGAATATAAATGGTTTTTCCGGTACTCTTTTTGGCCAGTTCCCTGGCCAGTTTTATCCGCTGGGCCTCCCCGCCGGAAAGGGTGGTGGCAGACTGTCCCAGTTTGATGTAGCCCAGTCCCACTTCCACCAATGTGGCCAGTTTGGCCTGGATGGCAGGAATCTTGTCAAAGAACATGACTGCCTGGTTGATGGTCATGTCCAGTACCCGGGCGATATTCTTGCCTTTGTATCTGACATCCAGGGTTTCTCTGTTGTATCTTTTTCCTTTGCATAAATCACAGGCAACGTACACATCCGGCAGAAAATGCATTTCAATTTTTACAATACCATCCCCTGTGCAGGCTTCGCACCTGCCGCCTTTGACATTGAAACTGAACCGGCCGGGTTTGTATCCTCTGGTCCGGGCTTCCGGGGTTTCGGCAAACAATTCTCTGATATGGGTGAGCACACCGGTGTAGGTGCCGGGGTTGGAGCGCGGGGTTTTTCCGATGGCAGACTGGTCAATGTGGATGACCTTGTCCAGATGTTCAATGCCCAGAATGTCTTTGTGGAATCCCACGGATTTTCTGGAATTATTGATCTGGTTGGCCAGGGCCTGATACAGGGTGGACAAAACCAGGGTGGATTTGCCTGATCCGGAGACCCCGGTCACACAGATAAAACAGCCCAGCGGAAAAGAAACCGTGATATGTTTAAGGTTGTTGGCATGGGCATCCACAATGGTCATTTCCCTGCCATTGCCTTTTCTCCGCTTGACAGGCACCGGAATTTTTTTTATGCCGAAAAGGTATTGTCCGGTCAAAGAAGCTTCACAGGCAGCCAGCTCTTCAGGGGTGCCGGAAAAAATGAGCTGTCCGCCGTTGACCCCGGCGCCGGGTCCGATGTCAATGACATGGTCTGACGCCAGGATGGTGTTTGCATCATGCTCCACCACCACAACGGTGTTGCCCAGATTCCGCAAATCCATAAGGGTTTTGATGAGCCGGGCATTGTCTCGCTGGTGCAGACCGATGCTGGGCTCATCCAGTACATAGAGTACCCCTGTGAGCCTGGATCCGATCTGGGTGGCCAGGCGGATTCTCTGGCTTTCGCCTCCGGAAAGAGTCGCAGCAGACCGGGACAGGGTAAGGTATTCCAGGCCCACATTTTCCAAAAACCCCAGGCGCTGTTTGAGCTCCTTGAGAATGCCTGCAGCAATGATTTTGTGTTTTTCTGTGAGTTTTAATGCAGAAACAGCAGCCAGGGTTTCAGGTATGGCCAGACTGCAAAGGTCCCAGATGGTGTATGTGCCGATCCTGACACTGGCAGATGCCGGGGTAAGACGGGACCCTTTGCACCGGGGACAGGCAATGAAGTTCATATATTGTTTGATATCTTCACGCACAACAGGAGAATCGGTTTCATGATAACGCCGTTTCAGGTTGGGAATAATGCCTTCAAATTTTTTTTGGTAGAAGATTTTTTTACCGGAGCGCTCCATATAAAACGGGAGTTTTTTTTGGCCGGATCCAAACAAAAGGGTGGTGCGGAATTCTGAAGACAATTTTTTAAAAGGGGTATAGATATCTTCTTGAAAATGGGCGGTAAGGGCATCCAGAAATTCCATGAACTGCACAGAATCTTTGTTCTGCCAGGGAAGCACAGCTCCCTGGCGCAGGGATATGTTGGTGTCGGGCACGACCAGGGTCGGATCAAATTCGGTGACGGTTCCCAGTCCATCACAATGGGGGCAGGCCCCCTGGGGGGAATTAAAGGAAAAACTGGCTGGGGTGAATGCCGGATAACTGATATGGCAGTTCAAACAGGCAGCTGTTTCACTGAACAAAATATCCTGGTTCCGGTTAAGGTCCATAATAATGATGGGCCCCTCGGATATTGACAGGGCAAGTTCCAGGGAATCCGTGAGCCTTTTTTCAATGCCGGGTTTGACAATCAGGCGGTCCACCACTGCTTCAACATCATGTTTTTTGTTTTTTTCCAGAATAGGAGGATCCTGTGCAGAATAAATATGGCCATCCACCCGAACCCTGGCAAATCCTTGTTTTTTGATGTGGGAAAATACAGAGGTATGCTGTCCTTTTTTATTCCGGATCAGGGGAGCCAGAAGGATAAGCCGGTTTTGCCGGGGCATGGCCATGATCCGGTCACAGATCTGATCAACAGACATGGCCTGGATCGGTTCTTTGCACCGGTGGCAATAAGGGGTTCCCACTCTGGCGAACAACAGCCGCAGGTAGTCATAAATTTCAGTAACAGTGCCCACCGTTGATCTGGGGTTGTGACCTGCGGTTTTCTGTTCAATGGCAATGGCAGGAGACAGGCCTTCAATGGCATCCACATCCGGTTTGTCCATCTGTCCTAAAAACTGCCTGGCGTAGGTGGATAAGGACTCCACGTACCGCCGCTGCCCTTCTGCATACAAGGTATCAAAGGCAAGGGTGGATTTGCCTGATCCGGACAGCCCTGTGATCACGGTGAAGCTGTTTTTGGGAATCTGCACATCAATGTTTTTCAGGTTGTGTTCCCTGGCCCCCTGAATAATGATTTTATCCATACCTGTGGTCAGTCCTGTTTTTGGCTTGAAAAACCGCCATTTTCACAGCCTGCACAAGACTTGACGGGTCTGCCTTTCCCTGCCAGGCGATATCATAAGCTGTGCCGTGGTCAACAGATGTCCGGATGATGGGCAGTCCCAGGGTAACGTTGACCCCGTCCGCAAAGTGAATCAATTTAAAGGGAATCAGTCCCTGGTCATGGTACATGCATACCACAGCATCATATTTTTTGTTCAGGGCATGAAAGAATACCGTGTCCGGCGGCAGCGGGCCCAGAACATTACAGTCTCTTGTGCCTGCGGCCTGGACAGCCGGGGCAATGATCTCATGTTCCTGTGTGCCGAAAAGGCCTGCTTCTCCGGCGTGGGGATTGAGGCCGGCCACGGCCAGTCTGGGGTGATAAATATTGAAACGCGTTTGCAGCGCATCCCGGGTCAGCAGGACAGTATCCACAATTTTTTCCTGGCTGAGGCACTGGCAGACCTTTTCCAGAGGAATATGGATGGTCACCAGCACCACCTTTAAACGGTTTCCAGCCAGCATCATGGCAAATTTTCGGGTACCGGTCTGATGGGCGATCATTTCCGTGTGGCCATGAAACGGTGAACCTGCAAGCGCAAGACCGGTTTTGGTGATAGGGCAGGTGACCAGAGCGGCAATTTTGTGGTTCATGGCAAGACTCACCCCGGAGGTGATATAATCTGCCATAGCCTGTCCCATATCCGGGGTCATGGATGTATTTGACCGTAAATTTGTCTGGAGATTGGAAACTGCCAGCAGATTAAGAAAACCTGGTTCATATACACCCTTTTCCGGGGCAGCGATCCGGTGCAGGGTCAGGGAGGTGGAAAATTGTGAAAGGGCATATGCCATGACATGGGGATCTCCTATGACAACGGGTTTGCAGATGTCATACATACCTGGATGCTGCAATGCCTTGACCAGGATTTCAGGACCGATGCCCAGGGGGTCACCCATGGAAATTCCGATAACAGGCCGGGTTTGGGAAGAGGCTTTTTGTTCAGTAACAGATACCATATATATGTGAAGACCTGTTAAGGGGTTAAAATATTCAATATACTATTGGAAGGGCGGATTGTAAATATTACCGGACCTGATAAATTGTGAAACCATTGGTATCACAGAAATGATAAAATATTTCAAATTTTGTTTAATTGGGCAAAAAACTGAGAAAAACTGAGTAAAATAAAGAAAAAGTATTTTCAGCCAAATTGGAAAACACCAGGAATCATTAAAATTTCCTAAAAAAATAAGGCCTTGGGGAAGTGGTTGTAATTTATAAAAAAAAACGTGTTCCACAAAAAAAAAGTTTAAATTTCAAATAGTTGAATAATTGTGCCAGGCAAAATACTCATCTTCTCCTAACATGGATTATCCGGTTTGACCGGGAATGGATATTCGCATAGAAAAACACATACTTTTTTTCGGTCTGCAAGTATTCATTGATTAACGGTTAACTCGGTACAATTGACAATAACTCCAATTTTTGTTTGAAGGGAAAGGTCTGCTTTTTGAAAACCATGGACAGATACTGGGTACAGGTTAAATCTCAAATCAAAAAATCAATCCCTGATCACAGCTACAGGATGTGGATAGATCCGGTTAATCTCCTGGAACATAAAGACGGCTGCATTTACCTGTCCACACCCAATGCATTTTTTGTCAGACGGCTGAAGGAAAATTACCAGGCTTTGCTTGAAAAAGAATTCAAAAAACTTGGACAATCAGTGCGCATTGCGTTTAAACCACAACAAGCTTCTGAAAAACCCACTGAGAACACGGTTGGTGCAACCGAGGTAACCGCCAAGGCTAAAAAGCCCATTCAGGCATCACTGCCCGGGTTTGGCCGCTGCTTCAGCAGTGGCAGGATGCTGAAAAAAGGATATACCTTTGATGATTTTGTGGTGGGGGACAATTCCAGTTTTGCCTATAGCGCATCCCTGTCTCTAGCTGAGGGAAAAATGAATGGTGCCGGTATCCTGTACCTTCTGGGCAAAACCGGTCTGGGAAAAAGCCATCTTTCCCAGGCTGTGGGCCACCATGTTGTCACCAGTAAACGCTCTTTGCGGGTCTATTATGTCACAGCCGAGGATTTTACCAATGAAATGATTTTTTCCTTGAAAAACAACACCATTGATACTTTTAAGGAAAAGTACCGAAAAAAATGCGAGATGCTTATTCTGGAAGATATTCATTTTTTGTCCGGAAAAAAAGCCATTCAGAAGGAACTGGCCATTACCCTGGATTATCTGCTGGATGCTGACCGCAAAATTATCTTTTCAGGGTGTGACCTGCCTGATGATATTCCCAAAATCGATGATCAGCTGCGGTCGCGTTTGACCATGGGCCTGGTTACTGAAATCCAGGTGCCGGATTTTAAAACACGGGTGAAAATTCTCAGACAAAAATCAAAATGCCTTAACTGCCTTATTCCCGCCCAGGTCACTGAATATATTGCCCAGGAATTGTGTGACGATGTCAGGCAGCTGGAAAGCGGGCTTTTCGGGGTGGCAGCCAAAGGCCAGCTTCTGGGCTGCAATATTGATATTGGTCTGGCAAAAAGTGTTCTGGCCAATATCCGCAAACACCAGAAGCGTATCACCATTGACGTGATCAAAAAGCTGGTGTGTAAAGAATATGCCATAACCGAACAGGACCTTGTTTCCAAATCCCGGAAAAAAAATATTGTCAAACCCCGTCAGGTGGCGATCTTTTTGTCCAGAAAATATACTGATCAGCCCATCAAGAAAATCGGATCAAGCTTTAAGCGCTACCATGCCACAGCCATTTATTCGGTGAATGCAGTTGAAAAAGAACTCAGACACAAAGGGGTTTTGTTTGAACAGGTCCAGTACCTGTCCAAAAAAATTGAATCAGGAAAATTTTAGATGGCTATAAGCGAATCTGTCTTCCGGCAGCTGGAAAAACTTGCGGGCAAAAATTTTGTCACCCGGAAAAAAGAAGATCTTGTGTGCTATTCCTATGATGCCACCGGCCGGTCCTGTCTGCCGGATGCTGTGATTTTCCCGGATACAGAGCACCAGGTGACACAAATCATGAAACTGGCCTGGGAAAACCATTTGCCCGTTATTCCCAGGGGAAGCGGGTCAGGCATGACCGGCGGGGCTGTGCCGATCCAGGGAGGGCTGGTGGTGTCAACCTCCCGGATGAACAGCATTCTTGACATTGATGAGCAAAATTTTACGGCTACCGTGGAGCCCGGAGTGATCGTATCCCACCTGCACACGGCAGTGGAGGCATGCGGCCTTTTTTATCCCCCGGACCCGGCCAGCGCAGCTGTCTGCACTATCGGCGGCAATGTGGGAGAGTGTGCCGGCGGACCCAGGGCGGTGAAATACGGGGTAACCAGAGAATATGTGCTCGGACTTCAGGCCGTGCTGCCCTGCGGTGATATTATCCGTACCGGGGTTTCCACAGCCAAGGGGGTGGCAGGATACGACCTGACCCGCCTTATTGTGGGATCAGAAGGCACCCTGGCCCTGGTGACCCGCATTGTTCTCAAACTGCTGCCCAAACCCGAGTGTGTGGCCACCCTGGCCGTGTGTTTTGATGACATGCACACGGCAGCCCGGGCCGTATCCGGTATTATGCGGCTGGCTGTGATTCCCAGGTGTGTGGAATATCTGGATGCAGCTTCCCTGAATCTGGTAAAAGACCATTTGCGCTTTGTGCTGCCCGGCCATGCCCGGGCATTGCTGATTCTGGAAGTGGACGGAGATGCCGGGACCGTGAAGACCCAGACAGATCTGATCAGACGGTTCTGCAAAAAAGCAGGAGCTCTGGATATTCGCACGGCAGAAGATCCAGGGGAAGCGGCAGCCTTATGGGAAGCCAGAAAGGCCTTGTCTCCCATTCTCTATAAAATCGCCAATCAGAAGATCAATGAAGATATTGTGGTACCCATATCCAGGATTCCGGACATGGTGGCGTGCATCAAAGAGATTCAAAAGGAATCAGGACTGACCATTGTCAGTTTCGGCCATGCCGGAGACGGCAATATCCACTGCAATATCATGTATGACAAACAAAACGCATCCCAGACAGAAAAAGCCAAAAAAGCGGTGGATAAACTGTTTGAAGCAACCATTGCTCTGGGCGGCACCATTACCGGCGAACACGGGGTGGGGCTTACCAAAATGGCTTATCTGTCCCTGGAAATCGGTCCTGTTGAGCAGGATATCATGAAAAAAATCAAGGCTGTATTCGATCCCCGCCAGATTTTGAATCCCGGCAAAATTTTTTCCTGATGGTTGTGGTGTTGTGTCTGCCAGGGCATGGGGGTTAGTGGGGTTTTACCGCATGATGGTTGGGAATGAGCAGTTTGTCAAGGACGTCTACTTTGGGATGCCTGCTGCGCATAACACAGCACTGGATTGCCATGGCGCAATGGGTGAAGCACAGCTTGTTGTTTTTACTGAATTCGCCAAAACATTCAGGGATATCTATTGAATCCTGTCTCTCACGGTCGCTGATAATCATCGGGTTCAGTTGTCCTGTATTGCCTTGTGTTTGTGAAAAATTTGTGTATATGTAAAGCAAAAAAAAATATTGGTCAACACCTAATCGGCATTGGACAGCGTGACCATGGATGACAGTTTTTCCACCAGGGGTGTCAAGGTCTGCTTCTTAAGGGCGCTTACACAGATTCCCTGGCGCAAAAGCCATTTGTTGTCAAAGTCTGTTACATCCACCAGATCTTTTTTGTTAAATACATACAGCACCGGAATTTTGTCCAGATCCAGCTGTTTCAATATTTTTTCCACAGACTGCTTTTGCTGCATATACCGGGGGTTGCTGATGTCGATGACATGGACAATGATATCTGCTTCAGCCAGTTCCTCGAGTGTGGCATGGAACGCTTCCAGCAGTTCTTTGGGAAGATTCTGGATAAACCCCACAGTGTCGGTGATGATTACCTCGATGTCTCTGGGGAACCGCAGTCTTCTGGAAGAAGGATCCAGGGTGGCAAACAGCCGGTTGGCCGCAATAATGTTGCTCTGGGTCAGGGTGTTCAAAAGGGTGGATTTGCCTGCATTGGTATAGCCGACAATGGAGATGACCGGCAGGTTTTTCTGTCTTCTTTTTGCTTTTTGCTGACCGCGCTGTTTGCGGATCTGTACAATTTCTTTTTTCAGGCGGGTGATCCGGTCCCGCACCCGCCTTCTGTTGATTTCCAGCTTGGTTTCACCAGGGCCCCTGCCGCCGATGCCGCCCGTGAGCCTGGACATGGCTGTGTTTTTGGTGACGAGCCGCGGCAGCAGGTATTCCAGCTGGGCAAGCTCCACCTGAAATTTGCCTTCTCTGGATTTGGCCTGTTTGGCAAAAATATCCAGGATCAGCTGGGTTCTGTCAATGACCTTCATTTCCACAAAATCAGTAATGGACCGGATCTGGGAAGGAGACAATTCCCGGTCAAAGACCAGCATGGTGGCATGGTTCTGAATGGCCTTTATCACCAGAGATGACAATTTACCTTTTCCCACCACAAACTTGGAATCGATCTGTTTTCTGCGCTGGACTGCATTGCCGATAACGTTGATGGTGCTGGTTTTGCAAAGTTCTTTGAGTTCCTCCATGGAAGCAGCTGCCTCCCGGGGGTCCTGGGTGACCGCGTTGATCAAAAAGGCGTTTTCCCGGCCGGATTCCGGCTTGTGCAGGGCATTTTTCCGGGACAATTCCTCTTCCAAGTCCATGATCTGCGACAAACACCCGATGTCCAGATCAAAGATGGTGGCAGCAGGCAGTACCTGATAAGGGGCCTGGGTTTCATCCGGAAGCACGTGCGCTGAATATACCGGACCGGGCCGGCCGTCTTTTGTCAGACAAATGGCGGTGATATAGTCCAGGCGCAGCAGGGCTAAATCGGTGAGGTCATCCTGGGTAAGGGGCTCATCCTGCAGGTGGGTATGAACACACCGCAGGCCTTTGAGGCGGCCCGGGATTGCCATATGGTCCGGTGTCACCGGAATGACGATACGGTGGGAATCTCCCACAATAACGCAGATTGTTTTACCGTTCCTGTCCTTCATCAACCCCACCTGGCGGCGGATGTCATGGCTTATCTGAACCAGCTCATCTGCAATATCCGGACTGATGATATATTCTGGAGCCGATTTAACAGAATACAGGTTTTCAATGCGTTTGATCTGGACATTGCGCAGACCGGCCAGATTGCCGTAGACCTGTTTTTTCATTGAAATTCCCGATAGTTTTCCGGGGCAAGTTCTTCAAACCGGGTGTACTGGTTGTGAAAATGCATCAAAGCAGTGCCTGTGGCCCCGTTTCTGTTTTTGGCAACAATGATTTCAGCAGTGCCTTTTTTGGGGTTGTCCGGTTCCTTGTTATACACCTCATCCCTGTAAATAAAAGCGATGATGTCTGCATCCTGTTCCAGCGCCCCTGATTCGCGCAGATCCGACATCATGGGCCGCTTGTCACTGCGCTGCTCCAGCATGCGGTTCAGCTGGGACAGGGCCATGACCGGGATATCCAGCTCTTTGGCCAGCGCTTTGAGACCCCTGGAGATTTCGGCGATTTCAAGGTCCCTGCGGTCAGCGTGTAAAGGGGCTTTCATGAGCTGGAGGTAATCAATGATGATCAGTCCCAGATCTCCGTGTTTCTGGTAGAGCTTTCTGGCCTTGGCGCGCACATCCATAACCGTGATATTGGGGGTGTCATCTATGAAAATAGGCATTTCATTAAGGATGCCCGCAGCGTCAGTGGCATTCTGCCAGTCTTCCTGGCTGATGAATCCGGTGCGCAGCCGGTTGGAATCGATGCGGGCCTCAGAAGTCAACAGCCGCATGGAAAGCTGTTCATTGGACATTTCAAGAGAAAAGACTGCCACAGGTTTTTGTTCTTCTAAGGCCACATTTCTGGCAATGTTCAAAGCAAAAGCGGTTTTGCCCATACTGGGCCTGGCAGCCAGGATTATCAAATCCGATTTCTGAAGTCCTGAGGTGATTTTGTTCAGGCGCAGATACCCGGTGGAAAGTCCGGAAAGCCCGCCGTCTTTTCCCTGCTGCTCTTCTAATTTGTCTATGTTTAAATTGATCAGATCTCCCAGGGATCTGAAAGACCCGCTGGATTTTTTTTCTGCTATCTGGAAAATAGAGGATTCGGCAAAATCAATGGTGTCTTCCACATCTCCTTTGTCCTCAAGGCAGTGCTGGATGATTTTTGAAGCAGCATCGATCATCATGCGCAAGGAGGCTTTCCCCTGGATGATCCTGGCATAGTGCACCGCATTTACCGCAACCGGTGCTGCATCTGCAATGGATGCCAGATAAGCGGCCCCGCCGATGCTTTCCAGCTCGTCGTTTTTTTTGAGGGCATGGGCAACCGTCACCAGATCTGCCGGCTCTTCCTGGGCTGCCAGATTAAGGATGACCCGGAAAATCTTTTTATGGGCCCCTTTGTAGAAGTCTTCAGGGGTTAAAAGATCAGTGATATCAAACAGCACATCATTGTTGATGAAAATGGCGCTCAATAAAGAGGCTTCCGCATCCAGATCATGGGGCGGTGTTCGGTCTAACAAAGGATCTGATTTTCTGGTTCTGGTGTGGGCCAAGGATTTTCCAAATTGGTTGCACCTGTGCTGACACCGGCCAGGTCACCGGGCAGCACAGGCAGATGAAATTATTTTTCCTGTTTTTCTTCAGCTTCAACAACCACGGTTATTTCCGGTTCCACATCCTTGTAGAGCCTTATGGGAACCTTGTATTCACCGGTTTCCTTGATGGGTTCCGCCAGAAGAATGGAGCGGCGTTCCACCGAGATGTTCTGGCGGTTCAAGGATTCCTTGATGTCGTGGGTGGTGATGGAGCCGTAAAGGTATATTTCTTCACGGACTTTGGCTTTGAGTTTGCAGACCACATCCTTGATTTTATCAGCCATTTCCTCAGCCAGTTTTTTCTCTTTTGCAATCTGCAGTTCGAGTTTTGCCCTGGCCTGTTCCATGACGCGTTTGTTCTGTGGGGTGGCAAGCATTGCTTTTCCCTGGGGAAGCAGGTAGTTGCGGCCGTATCCTGCTGCAACTTCACATTCCGAGCCAGCAATGCCCAGGGTATCAATGGTTTCTTTTAATATGACTTTCATGTAAACCTCCAAAAGGATTCAGCCCATTTAAGGGGCTGATAGGGGTTGGTATCATTTTTGAAACTCCAGTTTTCTGAAGTTGATCCAGTTGTCAAAGAATCCAAGGCCGATGACCAGAATGAGAAAATAGATCTGTACAGCGATCAGTCCATAGCAGAATACCTTTAAAAAGGTGGGGGATCCTTTTTTCTGGAAATAAAATGATATAATGGCAATTCCTTGAAAAAAATAAACAAGCATTAAAATAATCAGACAGTTGATGCCAACGTATTTGGCAGCCCCGACAGGCAGCGCCAGGAGCAGTCCCATGGCAATCACCACCCACACAAGTACGTCAGGTGCTTTGAAACGGTTCAGATTTTCCATGTTCTTCAGGGTTATCCCGATCCTGGCCAGCAGTTTTTTGATGATCAGAATATTCAGCCACACCGTGGTCATATATGAGACTATGAACATGCCGGGCAGAACAATGAGAAATGCGGAATTCAACACGGCAATCTGTTCTTTTTCAATTCCCATGTCCGCGTACAGGGCAGATGTCAGGCTGAAGTACTGGGAGATATAATCAGATACCATATCCCCCATGGCGGCTGTATGAAAGCCGGCATATACGAGAAATGCCGCCAGGGCCAAACCCATGACGCCTGCAACTGTAAAGACCATTGTCCGTTCAATACCCATGTGCCGCTCAATGCATTCACCCAGGAACATACCGGTGAGGAGCAGGGCGCCAAAATACAGGGAATCAAAGGCAAACCCCCGGGTCATCACCATGAGCACCACAAAGCTGATCACAGCTATGATACCCCCGCTGTTGCGTCCCAGTTTCAGCCGGTAAAACAGCACCGGCAGCGGCAGCACCAGCAGGGCAAATACCCCCAGAAAAGGGAAGGTATAGCTGATGGCAAAGATTAAAATGCACAGGCAGATGCCCAGCACAATGTCTTTGGCAGCGGAGGGCAGGGGGATGATGTTGGTCACCGTAAGATTCTCCGGCAGATTCTGATTATTGCGGGGGTCTTCCCACGAAAGGAAGCAGGGCTATCTGACGGGACTGTTTGATGGCCAGTGATAATTTGCGCTGGTGTTTGGCACAGGTACCGGTGATCCGCCTGGGTATGATTTTGCCCCGTTCAGTAATGAACTGTTTCAGGGCTTTAGGGGATTTGTAATCTATGTCCATGCCGTTGTCCACACAGAATCTGCATATTTTGCGGCGCTGGTAAAATCGGTTTTTGCTGTCGCCTCTTTGGCCTTTATACATAATATCTATCCTCCGGTCCTTTATCAGTTCTTGTCGTCTGTAACTGTTTCAGCAGTTTCTGGTACTGTTTCAGCTGCAGGTTCATCTGATCCGGATTCTTGAACCTGTGTGCCGGGATCAGTCTCAGTGTCTTTTGTAGTATCAGCAGCCTGGGCAGCATCAGCAGCTGCAGCTTTTGCATCCTCGGCATCTTTTAGTTCCTGAGCCAGGGATTCCGCTGTCACAGCGTCAGAGATGAGGATGGTCATAAATTTCATGACATCATCAGTGAGGCGCAGATTTCTTTCAAGTTCCTTTACAAGGTCTCCTGTACCGCCATAGGTCAGGCAGGCATAGTGTCCCCGTAATTTTTTTCTGATTTCATAGGCCATTTTTTTGCTGCCCCACTCATCAAGATTCAGAAAAATACCGTTTTCTCTGGCAATGATATTTCTGATTTTATCAAACAGCTCAGTACGTGTTTGATCCTGAAGATCAGGGTCAGAAATCACTACGGTTTCATACTTTCTCATTTCTTCTCCTTGCGGATATAAAGCCCCGAAATGATTCCGGAGCAAGGATTAAATACAACAGCACCTGCCTTCCAGGTGCTTATCAAAACCATTTTATATACCATCGCAGAGTGCTTTGGTCAAGTTCAAAATTGGCAGCAAACATTGGCAGCACTGGATATTTGCCATAAGTGTATCAGGGTTTCATTTGTCCACGGCATGTCCTGGTCCCAAGCCCTGCACATGGAGGTGAGCTGTGACCGGCCCGAGATTGGTATCTGACAGTCCTGTCACAGCACACCACCAGGGGCTCCCTGCCGCGGCTATTGGGATACACCCGCCATTATAGCAAAGATCCAATTCAATAATTGTTGTCTTGCTATTTGCCTTTTGTTATGGCATCTAATAGGTTTTGACAATCAAAAATCATTGTGAAGATGCTTGTGAAAGGAAAAGATAGAATGGAGGAACGGTACAATCCTGCTGATGTTGAACCCAAATGGCAGGCATATTGGCATAACCATAATATTTTCAAGGTGTTCGAAGACCCTGCAAAAGAAAAATATTATCTGCTGGAAATGTTTCCTTATCCGTCAGGGAAAATTCATATCGGTCATGTGCGCAATTATACCATCGGTGATGTGGTGGTGCGGTACAAACGAATGCAGGGATATAACGTCCTCCACCCCATGGGATGGGACGCCTTTGGCATGCCCGCGGAAAATGCAGCCATAGACAATAACACCCACCCGGCTGCCTGGACCTATGAAAATATCCGGGCCATGCGCGCCCAGTTAAAAAAAATGGGGTTTTCCTATGACTGGGACCGGGAGATAGCCACCTGCCGGCCTGAGTATTATAAGTGGGAGCAGTGGCTGTTTTTGAAAATGCTGGAAAACGGCATGGCATACCGCAGGGAATCCTTTGTCAACTGGTGTGAAAAATGCCAGACCGTTCTGGCCAATGAACAGGTGGAGCAGGACAAATGCTGGCGCTGTTCCCGGCCGGTGCTTCAAAAAAAGCTGTGGCAGTGGTTTTTCCGGATCACGGATTTTGCCGAAGATCTGCTGGTCTATTGTGACAAACTGCCGGGATGGCCGGAAAAGGTAACATTGATGCAGAAGAACTGGATCGGCAAAAGCGTGGGCTCTGAGCTGACATTTCCGGTTGCCGGCATGGATGCACAGATCAAGGTGTTTACCACCCGTCCGGATACTGTTTTCGGGGCCACCTTCATGTGCCTGGCACCGGAGCATCCCCTGGTGGAGACCCTGTGCAGCGGAACACAACAAAAAGAGGATGTGGCAGGCTTTCTTGAAAAAGTGGGTGCCCAGGAACGGTCCCTGGAAGGTCTGGAAAAATATGAAAAAGAAGGGGTTTTCACCGGCAGATACTGCATCAATCCAGCCACAGGAGAAGAAATCCCCATCTATACGGCCAATTTTGTTCTCATGGGATACGGCACCGGGGCCATCATGTCGGTGCCGGCCGGAGACCAGCGCGATTTTGACTTTGCAAAAAAATACGGGCTTGAGATCCGTGTGGTGGTGCAGCCGGAAAATGAAACCCTGGATCCGGATACCCTGGAAACCGCCTATACCGGACCCGGGGTCATGGTGAATTCCGGCCGGTTTGACGGCATGGCCAGCGAAAAAGCCATTGAAGCCGTCACCGACTGGCTGTCAGAACAGGGCAGGGGAAAAAAAGCGGTTTCCTATCGGCTCCGGGACTGGGGCATTTCCCGCCAGCGGTACTGGGGGACCCCCATTCCAGTTATCCACTGCCCGGACTGCGGAGTGGTGCCGGTTCCGGAAGAAGATCTTCCCATAAAACTGCCTGAAGATGCCAATCTGCTGGAAAAAGGCGGTTCGCCGCTGCCCACCCTGGATTATTTCAAACATGCGGTCTGTCCTGCCTGCGGCAGCAAGGATGCCAGACGGGATACAGATACCATGGATACTTTTGTGGAATCTTCCTGGTATTATCTGCGGTACTGCTCGCCCAGGTTTGACCAGGGCATGTTTGATCAGCAGGCTGTAAAATACTGGGCACCGGTAGACCAGTATATCGGCGGAGTGGAACATGCAGTGCTGCATCTTCTGTATTCCCGCTATTTTATGCGGGTGCTGCACCATTTTGGCATGATTGATTTTAAAGAACCCTTTACCCGGCTGCTCACCCAGGGAATGGTGTGCAAAGAAACCATGACCTGCCCTGAGCATGGATTTCTGTATCCGGAGCAGGTGCAAAAGCAATCCAATGATACCTTTGTCTGTACCCGCTGCAGCCAGGACGTTGACATCGGGCGGGTGATCAAAATGTCCAAATCCAAAAAAAACGTGGTGGATCCCAATGCGCTCCTGGAAAAATACGGGGCTGACGTCACCCGGCTTTTCTGTCTGTTTGCAGCGCCTCCGGAACGGGATCTGGAATGGAGTGAAGAGGGTGTTGAGGGCAGCAACCGCTTTATCAACCGGGTCTGGCGCCTGGTCCTGGAATGTATGCACAAGATTGATAAGCAGCAGATGTCTGCTTTTACCGGACCTGCGGCTGACCTGAAAAATCAGGCAGCCAGATCCCTGTATATCAAAACCCACCAGACCATACAGAAGGTAACAGCAGATATTGATGAAAGTTTTCATTTTAACACGGCTGTGGCAGCGGTGATGGAACTGGTGAATGCCGTATATGCGGTGGATCTGGATACGGCAGACAACCAGATGCAGGCCGTGGTGCTGACTGCCATAGAAAGCATGGTGCTGCTGCTCAGTCCCTTTGTCCCGCATTTTTGTGAAGAATTGTTTGAAAAAATGGGCCATCAGGGATCCATTCTGGAACAGCCCTGGCCCGGTTTCCGCAAAGACAGCCTGGAAACCGATGAAGTGCTGGTGGTGGTGCAGGTCAACGGCAAACTGCGGTCCCGGTTCAGTGTGGCACCGGATGCACCAGAAAATGCCATTAAAGAAGCGGCCCTGGCCGATGACAAGATTGCAAAGCATATCCAGGATAAACCGGTGAAAAAAATAATTCTCGTGCGAAAAAAACAGATCCTTGTAAACATAGTGGTGTAATATGAAACTGCCTGAGAAGAAAACCGGCAATATGCAAAAATCAGTCTGGATAATACTGGGAATACTGCTGATTTCCGGTTGCGGATACCGCCTGGAAGGAGGGGGGTATCTCCACCAGGGGGTCACCCGTGTCGGGGTGGAAGTGTTTGAAAACAACAGCAGCCAGACCCGGGCCGGCATTGATTTTACCAACGAACTGATCAGAGAGATTCAGGAGGAAACCGACACAAAAGTGATGGACCCTGCCGATGCCCCCCGCCGGATCAAAGGAAGGGTCAAAGCCATTACCTTTTCCGTCCTGTCCCGGTCTTCCACAGAAACAGTAATAGAAAGAAGGATCACAGCTGTGGTGGATGTGCAGCTTCTGGACGCAGACGGCGATGTTCTCTGGTCTGCAAATAATTTTTCTTCGTTTGATTCCTATCTGGTGGATGCAGACAGGATAGACGATGAAGCCAGTATCAATGAAGCCCTCCAGATAATTGCCCAGCGGATTGCAGAGCGCCTAGTCAGCCAGATGATGACCAATTTCTAGCAGAATGGATATAATGCAGAGACAGGATCTGCCAGCAGGCAGATCCTGTCTTTATCTAAAAAATCTAAAAATGGTCAGGCATTCACAAGTTTGGAAAGTCTTGAAATTTTTCTGGAGGCGGTTTTTTTATGGATGATGCCTTTTTGGGATGCTTTTTGAAGGGCGGACTGGTTCTGGCGCATCAATTCCAAAGCTGCGTCATCACCGGATTCTGTGGCTGCACGCACCTTTTTCTCCAGGGTTTTCAGTGTGGTTTTAACCGATCTGTTTCTCTGTCGTCTGACCAGGTTCTGTTTTGCCCGTTTTTTTGCAGATTTGTGGTTGGCCAATTTGCGTATGCTCCTTATATTCGTCGATTAAATTGTATTACGGATTATCTTTTAAAAAGAAACAGATATAAAATTTTTTGTTTTTTGTCAAGGAAAATATATTCATGTCCCTGGTTAAAAACACCGCTTCGCTCAGCGGTTTTACCCTTGTAAGCCGTATTTTCGGGGTCATCCGTGATGCATTGATTGCCATGGTCATCGGCACCTCCGCCCAGAGCGATGCATTTTTTATTGCGTTCAGGCCTTTTGACCTGCTCAGAAAACTTTTTTCTGACGGCATATTCAGCATTGCCTTTGTGCCGCAATTTTCCCGGTTCCTGGAGACCGGACGCAGGGATGAGGCTGTTTCCATGGTGTATTCCGCTCTCATTGTCCTGTCTGCTCTGGGTGTTTTTCTGGTGGTGGCAGGTCTGTTGCTGGCACCCTGGATACTACAGGTCATGGCGCCGGGGTTTGTGCCCGGAGATGCGCAGTTTTCCCTGGCCGTGCTGCTGTTTCAAATCATGCTCCCCTATGTGTATGTCATCATGGTAATTTCTTTGTTCATGGGGGTGCTCAATACGCTGGGTAACTTTTATGTGCCCGGGATGATGCCCCTTGTGTTTAATCTGGTGGTGATTTTGTTCACCCTTTGTGCCACCCGATATTTTGATGTGCCGGTCACAGGCCTTGCACTGGGCGTTGTTTTTGGCGGTCTGGTGCAGCTTGTGTTTCAGGTGCCTTTCATGGTCCGTTGCGGCATGCTGAAACCTGCCCGGTTTGTTTTGTGCCATCCTGGTGTTGTGAACAGTGCAAAAAAAATGGTGCCCTGCATGGTGGGGGCAGCACCCTATCAGGTTAACATCCTTGTGGCTTCTTTTTTTGCCTCTTTTCTGGCAGAGGGCAGTGTGTCTTTTCTTTACTATGCAGACCGTCTGGTGCAGTTTCCTTTGGCTTTGATTGCCGTGTCTTTTTCCGTTGTAATGCTGCCGTTTTTTTCCAGAAAAGCGGCAGCCGGGAATATAGAGGAAATTGTGCCGGTATTTGATACCGGGGTGCGGCTGGTGATGTTTGTGGCCATGCCGGCCATGGCCGGGCTCATGGCCTTGAATGAACCCATTGTCCGGTTGTTGTTCAGCCAGGGCGCGTTTGATGCCAGTGCTGCTGCCCAGACAGCACATTGTCTGTTGTATCTGGCAACCGGTTTGTGGGCATTCATCGGGGCCCGGGTCTTTGTCACCCTTCACTATGCTGTGTCCAGTTTCCGGCATCCGTTTTTTGCCGGCATTATCTGCATTATTGCCAATCTTGTGTTTGCAGCTGTTTTGATCGATCCGTTAGGGATTACAGGACTGGCTTTGTCAGTATCGTTGTCATCTGCGGCCGGATTTGTCTATCTTGTTTTTCATCCCCCGGCACAGGTGAGATTTTCACGCATCCATATGTGTATTTCAGCTTGCAGAGCACTTTTTTTATCTGCTATAATGGTATTTTGCATAAAATGGGCAGCCGGGTTCATCATCACTGACACACCAGGAAAACTGCTGCTTGGTGCAGGTGTAAGCGTCTGCGTGATGATGGGGATGACTGTGGTTGTTTTTGCGGCCAAGGCAATGCGGTTTCCTGAGGTTGATATGGCACTGCACTGGCTGAAAAAAGAGCGGAAAAAGGACTGATTCATATGGCAGTAATTGAAAAAACAGGTTTTTTTCTGGCCATTGCGCTCATGGTTTTCATACTCTTTTTGATTGTGTTTTCGGAGAACGGAGTCAGAGATTATGAGCAGCTTAAATTAAAAAAGGCAGCTGTATCATCCCGGATACAAATAGCAAGACAGGAAAATAAAATCATAGAAAAACAGATTCTGCGGTTGAAACAGGATATCGATTATATTAAACACCTGGCCAGACATGAACACGGCATGGCAGAACCTGATGAACTGATTTTCAAACAACAAAAATAACACAAGGCCTAATCCATGGACCATGAATACAATACCCTGTCTTTGGCAAAAGCATATGAAAGCCAGGGATATTATCAGGATGCAAAAGATATCTATGACAGACTAAATGAAACATACCAGGGAAAAGACACAGACATACAAGCTGCCTGCACGCGCATGAAAAAGGCCCTGGAAAATGCACCTTTTGCCAGGGCCGCACAGAATACAGCACAAACCCGGGGCACTGGCAGCAGCAAGGGTGAAACCCGGGTGGCTCAGGACCTGGAAAAATGGCTCAGGCTGCTGATTCTGAAAAAACGGCTGGGTCTGTTCAAGCGTATTCAGGCCAGGATTTTGTAGCCTGTTTGCCGCATATTTTCATTACCGGGTTAAAACAACGCGGAATCCCAGGCTGTTTCTGACAGCAACAGGTTTGTAAAAGCTCCGAAAGGCACATCTCTGGTATTTGCCGTTCTGGAACCAGCCACCCCCCCGGATAATCCGGTGGTCACCTTTTTTTCCCAGCGGATCTGCAATATTATCCTGGTAGGTCTCTGTCACAGGCCCTATGCTTCTGCGCCATAAACTGTGGCTTTTGCAGGCATCCAATACCCATTCCTGGACATTGCCGTGCATGTCATAAAGTCCCCAGGCATTGGGCCTCAGGGTTTTGACCGGGTGGGGCTTAAAATCCCTGGGCGGACCTGCCAGCCCTGAATTGTAACAATACCAGGCAGTATTGAGCAGGGCCGGTTCCGGCTCTGTGCAGGAAATGGTGGTGATGGGACCGGTGGCAAAAGCGGTGACGGCGCCGGCCCGGCAGGCGTATTCCCATTCCGCTTCTGTGGGCAGCCTGTACCGGTCTGTTTTTTCCAGTTTATTGAGAAAAGCAATGAACTGCATAGCCTCATGCCAGGACACCGAATCCACAGGATATCGGCTGCCCAGCTTGAACGCGGACGGGTTGGGGGAGGCCAGGCGGTTCCACTGTCCCTGGGTGACTTCTGTTTCACCCATATAAAAACTTTTTGAAATGGTCACCCGGTGTTGTTGCTCATTCCATCTCCTGCCTTTTTCAGAAGGGGGGCTGCCCATGACAAACTGTCCTGCCGGAATCAAAACAAATCGCATGCCGATCCGGTTGGTGTATATCCGGGTTTCATCAGCAAAGCAGTTTCCTGTAAAGCAAAAGACAATGATAGAAAAAAACACTGCCAGCACAAGATGTCGGGCAAAAAATTTCATTTTAGTTATTCCTGAAATCGGGTCACCGGTTTTATAAAAATACCTTTATCATATACCCGGGAACCTGTCCAACCATGAAACATGGAGGAACCAAAAAATGTAAAACAAAAATGTATGAAACAGTTTTAAAAAAGTGTTCAGAAATGATATGAAAAGAAAAAAACAAAGACTAAAAAAACAGGAGCAGGGGATGAAAAAAAAAGAAAAACCAGATGCCGGAAAGGCTGCTGCCCAGATCAGCGCCAATCGAAAAAAAAAGCCTGCCCCCGCCGGCGCAATGGCTTCCAGGTCATCCTTGTTGAAAAAAAATGAATTTACCCTGATCATTGCCGGCGCACTGGTTGTAACGCTGGTGGTATTTTTTTTGTTTTTCAGGTCATCTGACTCACAGAATCAGGCAGTGACTGCCGTTTCCCAGGAGACCCTATCAGAAGACATACACGAACGGCTGACATCCATGGAAGCTGCCATAGAAAACATGCAGGCAAAATTATCGTTTGTTGCAGGGGATGGCACTGATGTGGATCCGAATGCCACTCTGGCCCGTCTGCAGCAGCAGATATCGCGTCTCGAGGCCGCTGCCCAGGTGAAATTTGATTCCCTGACCGAACGGGTGGGAAACCTGGAACAAAAGCTGTCTGCTGTCAGCAAACAGGCTGCCGCACCAGAGCCGGTGAAAAAAGACCTTAAAAAAAACACGCTGATGGTAAAAAAATCCACAGCAGAGCAGGACAAAAAAACAGCCACCGTATTTCACACGGTGAAAAAAGGGGAAACCCTGTGGAGTATTTCCCGGAAATACAAAACCACTGTGGCGGCTTTGCGCAAACGCAACAACCTGACCCAGGATGCCCAGATTTATCCCGGCACCAGTATAGCGGTGCGCTGATATACTGTTTTACCGCCCGGGACCAGGTCCTTTGACCATCCTTACCAGTTCAGCCACCTGCTGAACATCCTTGATGCCAAAAGCGGTCTCCACCCCTGAGGAGATATCCACACCCAGGGGATCAGCATCAGCCATGGCTTCGGTGATATTGGTGGAGGTCAGCCCGCCGGCCAGCAGTACCGGATATTGGGCGGCAATTTTCCGGGCCAGGCGGTATTCCCAGGTTCTGGCATTGCCTCCGGGTAATTTTCCCAGCCCGCATTCCACTAAAAAACAGTCGGCAGAGGTATAGGTATGCACCGTGTCCAGGCCGGGAGAACCGGCTGCAAAAACCGCTTTTGTCACGGTCAGTTTTTTTTTCTTCAAAGCATCCACCAGGCCCGGTGATTCCCTGCCATGGAGCTGCACCCCTGTCAGGCCGCAGCTCTCTACATGGGTCATGATCGTGTCCAGCCCGGCATCCACAAACACCCCCCACACCGGCACCTGGCCCAAAAGGGTATGGGCAACCTGCACGGCCCGGGGAATTTCCAGATGTCTGGGGCTTTTGGGATAAAACACCAGTCCGATAATATCAGCTCCGGCCCGGACGCAGGCCTGTGCATTGTCCGGATCTGTCAGGCCGCATATTTTGATGAAAGGGGAATGGTCCGGCAAAGAGTAAAACCGGTATGGGACAACCGCCATGGGGCTATGCATCCTGTAAAAGGGAGCGGAAAAAAGCCCTGCGGTCTGTGGCCAGGACAATGCTTTCTCCCACCAGAAAATTGTATATTCCAGTATCCACGGCTTTTTTTATATCCTGGCGGCAGGAAATTCCCGAGGCTGCCACCGGAAGGATATCCGGGGGAAGAACACCCGCAACCCGCAGGGCCGTGTCAGGGTTCACTTCCAGGGTGGCAAGGTTTCTGTTGTTGATGCCCACTACCTTTGCACCGGTGCCAAGGGCCTGTTCACATTCCCATTCAGAAGATATCTCCACCAAAGGCTCCATGCCCAGATCCCGTGCAAGGACTGTATAGTCTGCCTGCTGATTCCGGGAAAGCAGGGTGGTGATGAGCAGCACGGAACTGGCCCCGGCCTGTTTTGCTTCATAGATCTGGTATGCGCTGATGATAAAATCCTTGCGCAGTACCGGAAGACGGGTGGCAGTGCAGGCGGTTTTCAGATCCTTGAGGCTGCCTTTGAAATAAACCTGTTCGGTGAGCACGGATATGGCCCTGGCCCCTGCTTTTTCACAGTCTCTGGTATAGGCGTGGGGATCCAGGTCCGGGCAGATATCTTTTTTTGACGGGGAGGCTTTCTTGATTTCTGCAATGATTCCCGGATCCAGAGAGGTGCTTTGGGCCATGGCTTTGTGAAAGTCGGCCCTGGCAGGCAGTTTTTCCGCTTCTTTGCGCAGAACAGCCAGGGGCAGGGTGCGGCGGTTCCGGGCCACTGCATCTTGTTTGATC
>Ga0102943_1000483_pt1 | contig 26715 bp, 25 predicted proteins | sample SalPonC_black_MG_FD_78174 | JGI IMG/M metagenome (GOLD analysis project Ga0102943, IMG submission 78174) | Salt pond soil microbial communities from South San Francisco under conditions of wetland restoration - Salt Pond MetaG... | ecosystem: Environmental > Aquatic > Marine > Intertidal zone >...
CAGCAATCGAGTTATTTTTAAGGGAAATGTAAAAGGAAACTTCAGTGAGAATGTCGACATGCCATAGACTTAAACTATCTGCTTTTGTCCTTTTGATTCTCATCCTGACAGGGTCCTGCCCCATGGCAGCGGAAACCAGCCTGGAAACGCCCCGAAAAAAACCGGGAAACCTGCATGTGACCTCGGACAAACTCGTTGCAGAACAGGGAAACGCTGTGGTCGAGTTCATCGGAAATGTCCGGGCCACCCAGGATGATGCCGTGCTTTTGGCTGACTCGGTCAAGGTCTTCATCAGTTCCGATGACAAAAAATCCCCCTCCCCGGAACAAACGCCTCTGGGCCAGGGCAATGTGGATAAAATCATTGCCACAGGACATGTCCAGTACACGGCAGGTGACCGCAAGGCCCATGCAGACAAGGCCGTTTATACATCCAACGACCAAAAACTTGTGCTGACCGGAAACAACCCCAAACTGCTTACCGGCAAAAGCTGGGTGACCGGAAAAAAAATCACCCTGTTCCGGACACAGGAACGGGTGATCGTGGAAAGTGACGGCAAAAAACGGGTGCAGGCCTTTTTTGACGTTCAGGATCAACCGTCAGGAGACCAATAAATGAGTCGGCTGGTGCTGGAAAACCTGGTCAAAACCTATGAAGGGAAACCGGTTGTCAACCGTATCCAAATCAGGGTAAACCAGGGAGAGGTTACAGGGCTTTTAGGGCCCAACGGCGCCGGCAAGACCACCACCTTTTATATGACCGTTGGCATGATCCGGCCCGACAGCGGATCTGTTTACCTGGACCAGGAGGAAATCACCCGGGACCCCATGTATATCCGGGCAAGGAAAGGAATTGGCTACCTGCCCCAGGAATCCTCTATATTCAAGAAACTGACCGTAAAAGAAAACCTGACAGCCATTCTGGAGGTATTGCCTAAAAACGGAATCGATATCAATGAAAAGGCCCGGGCCCTGATGTCTGAACTTGGGATCGAAAAGCTCTGCCATCAACAGGCCGCCTCATTGTCCGGCGGAGAGCGGCGACGGCTTGAAATTTCAAGGGTATTGGCCACCAATCCCAAGTTCATCCTGCTGGATGAGCCCTTTGCAGGGATCGACCCCCTGGCGGTGATCGATATTCAGCAGATCATCACCCAGTTGACAGACAGAGGAATCGGGGTATTGATTTCCGATCATAATGTCAGAGAAACCCTTGGGGTCTGTGACCATGCGTATATCATGAGCCAGGGAGTCGTGATCGAATCGGGAGATCCTGACAAGATTATCTCCAGTGACATTGCCAAAAAAATCTATCTTGGAGACAATTTTAAACTTTAACATGGAACTTGGATTACAACAGAGCCTGTCTTTGACCCAGCAGTTGGTGATGACCCCCCAACTCCAGCAGGCCATCAAACTCCTTCAATTGTCCAGGCTTGAACTGGCTGAAATGATCCAGCAGGAAATGGAACAAAACCCTGCCCTGGAAGAGTCTTTGAACGAAGAAAACACCGAAAACACCATTACCGCCAAAGATGCAGACACCCAGGATTCAGAAAAAGAATCCCAGGTCAAAGAAGTCACCATTGATGAAAAGGTCAACTCAGAGGTAGACTGGGAAAATTATATCAACGAGTACAACTCCACAGGCCGTGTCCACACCGAGTCCGAAAGCACGGAAGCCCCTAATTTTGAAGCCTTTACCTCTGAAAAGAAAACCCTGGATCAGCACCTGAAGTGGCAGTTGATGCTCTCGGACCTGCCCCAGGAAGAGGAATCCATCGGCCATCTGATCATCGGCAATCTCAACCGGGACGGCTATCTGTGTATGGAAACTGAGGAACTGGCCCAAACAGCCGGGGCTGACCAGGAAGTGGTCGATAAGGTATTGGCCCTGCTCCAGACCTATGATCCGCCCGGTGTCTGTGCCAGGAACCTGACCGAAACCCTGCTGATCCAGGTCCAGCAGCTGGGAATTGACAATCCGGTGATCACAGCAATTATCACCGACCATCTCAAAACCCTTGAAAACAGGAATAGTAAAAAAATTGCAAAAGCCCTTAAAATATCCGTAGATGATGTCCGTGCCGCCGTTGAAATCATCCAATATCTTGAACCCAAACCAGGCCGCAAATTTGCCACCGAAGAGCCGGCCTATATTACCCCGGATATCTATGTGTACAAAATCGGGGATGAGTTCAAAATCGTGATGAATGATGACGGACTTCCCAAGCTTCGAATCAGCCGATTCTACAGGGAGGCAGTTGCGGACGGAAAAAAGATTCCCAAAGAGACCAAGGCATATCTTAACGAAAAAATGCAGTCTGCCTCCTGGCTGATCAAAAGCATCCACCAGCGCCAGAAGACCATCTATCTGGTCATGGAGAGCATCATAAAATTTCAGAGGGAATTTTTTGAAAAGGGCATTGCCTATCTGCGGCCCCTTATTCTCAAGGACATTGCCGAAGACATTGAAATGCACGAGTCCACCATCAGCCGGGTGACCACCAATAAATATGCCTATACCCCCCAGGGTCTTTTTGAGCTCAAGTATTTTTTCAACAGTTCCATTGAAAGAACCGGCGGCAATTCCATGGCATCTGCCAGTGTCAAAGAGCGGATCAGGCAGCTCATTGACGATGAAGACCTCGACAATCCTTTAAGCGACGACAAAATTGCCAGTATCCTCCAGGAGGCCGATATCCAGATTGCCCGAAGAACGGTTGCCAAATATAGGAAGGTGCTGAATATTTTGCCTTCCAACAAACGGAAACAACTTTAGGGAGGACATTTATGCAAACCACCGTGACCTTTAAGAAAATTGATTCTTCGGATGCTTTAAAATCCTATATTCAAAAAAAGCTGGATCGGTTCGATAAAATGCTGGACAATCCGGCCGAGGCCCACGTGGTTCTTTGTGTTGAAAAAATCCGTCACATTGCAGAGATCACCCTGACCTGCGACAAGATGAACATCCATGCCAGAGAAGATTCTGAAAGCATGTACGCCTCCATAGACGCCCTCATGGACAAGGTAAAAGTCCAGATCACCAGGAACAAGGAAAAGATCAAGCGCCACATGTCCGGCAAGAAAAAAAGCCTGACCGAAGAATTTGCCGAGCCTGCAGGCCCTAGTCCCGGGGACGCCGGGGCCCAGATCATACTGGAGCCCATAGACGACAAGCCCATGGATGTGGAGGATGCGGTAATTGAGCTGAACTCCGGAAAAAAATCCTTTTTCGTCTTCAACAACGCCAGAACTGAGCAACTCAACGTGCTGTATAAACATAACAACGGAAAACTGGGGCTCATCCAGCCCAGGGGATGATGCAAAACAATGAAAATCAGTGACATTCTCAACAGGGACGCCATCTTGCCGGATCTGTGTTCTGAGACCAAAGCAGACGTGATCCAGGAGCTGGCCGGGGCCATTGCGCCCCTGGCCCATACAGACCCGGCATCCATTGGTCAAGTGCTTTTGGAAAGAGAGTCCCTTGGCAGTACAGGTATTGGCGGCGGCATTGCCATTCCCCACGGTAAACTGCCCAGCGTCAAAGAGGTATGCGTGGGATTCGGACGAAGCAGTAAAGGGGTGGAATACGACGCCCTGGACAATCTGCCCGTGCATATTTTTTTCCTGTTGCTGACGCCGGAGGACAGCACCGGCGGCCATTTAAAGGTCTTGGCCCAGATTTCAAAACTATTGAAAATGGATATGTTTAAAGACCGGCTGAAAACCGCCCAATCCGCCCGGGAAATATTTGACATCATTGCCGAGCAGGATGAAGAATTCTGATCATGGACGCCCTTAAGATCTATATCATCACCGGCCTGTCAGGATCGGGAAAAAGCACGGTGATCCAGGCCTTTGAGGATGCCTCATTCTATTGCGTAGACAACATGCCCATGGAGCTTGTGCCCAAGGTGCTTGAACTGCCCATCAAAGATCAGCCCAATGTCCGTGGGGCGGCATTTGTCATGGATATGCGGTCCAAAACCTTTATCCAAACCTTTGTATCCGGTCTTTCAGCCATTGAGGAGATGGGCTTTAGACCCCAGATCCTCTTTCTGGAAGCCGATATCAACACCCTTGTGGCCCGGTACAGCCAGACCCGCCGCCACCACCCCCTGGACCATGAACGCACCCTGCTGGAGTCCATTCATACGGAAAAATCGATTATGGAACCAGTGCGGCAGGCCGCCCATCACATTATCGATACCAGCGCCCATACGGTCCACACCCTAAAATCCGTCATCCTTGACCTCATCTTGAATAAAGAGCAAACCCGTTCCAGGATGAAGCTGAACATCCTTTCTTTTGGATACAAGTATGGCCATCCCATGGATGCCGACCTGGTCATGGATGTCCGATTTCTGGCCAATCCCTATTTCATACCCGAACTCAGACCCCAGGACGGGGAATCTGACGCAGTGCGCCAATTTGTACTTTCCCCCCCTGAAACCCAGGTCTTTCTTGAAAAGTACAACGATCTAATCGACTATCTCATCCCCTTGTATAAAAAAGAAAACAAGGCTTATCTCACCCTTGCAGTGGGATGCACCGGCGGCCGCCACAGAAGCGTGGCCATCGCCCGCTGCCTTTTTGAACGCCTGACCCGGAACGGCCTGAACCCCAACATTCACCACCGGGACATTGACAGGGAAAAAATATGACAGGTATTTTAATTGTAACCCACGGCAACCTTGGCCACACATTGATTGACACCCTTGAACTGATCATGGGCACCCCCCAGGACACCCTGATTTCCATCTCCATTGACATCCAGCAGGATCCGGATAACCTGAGAAAAAAGATTAAAAAGGGGATCCAGCAGGTCAGAGGGGACAACGGGGTCATCATTTTAACTGACATGTTCGGCGGCACCCCATCCAACCTGTCCTACTCTTTTCTTGAAGAGGGACAGGTCGAGGTGATTTCCGGTGTCAACCTTCCCATTCTCATGAAGGCTGTAAATTCCCGGAAAAAAATGAACATGGAACAGCTTACCACCGCATTAATTACCCATGGCAAGCGCAGCATTTCCCTTGCCAGTGACATTCTCAAAGGCCCTGCGAGCTAATCTTTTCGCCGGGTTTTAAACAAAGGAGGCCACTATGACCATTAACATCGGCATCAACGGATTCGGCCGCATCGGCCGAATGGTATTTCGTGCCGCCATGGAAACGGCGGATATCCAGGTTACGGCCATCAATGATCTGACCGACACCAAAACCATTGCCCACCTCCTCCAATACGACTCTGTCCACGGCCGATTCTCAGGCCAGGTTGCTTCAGGTGACAACAGCATTTCAGTAAACGATCAGCCCGTGTCTGTCACCGCAATCAAGGATCCGGGACAGATCCCCTGGGCTGAAAAAGGTGTGGACATCGTTCTTGAGTGCACCGGGCTTTTCAGGGACAAGGACGCGGCATCCAAACACCTGGAAAGCGGTGCAAAAAAAGTCATTATTTCCGCGCCAGCACCGGACCCGGACATCACCATTGTCATGGGGGTAAACCATGAGGATTACCAGCCCGCCTCCCACCATATTATCTCCAATGCCTCCTGCACCACCAATTGCCTGGCCCCTGTGGCCAAGGTGATTCTGGAGAACTTCGGCATTGTCAGCGGTCTGATGACAACGGTTCATGCCTATACCGGAGACCAGCGGCTGCTGGATTTTCCCCACAAGGATCTTCGCAGGTCCCGGGCCGCAGCCCTTTCCATGATTCCCACCACCACAGGGGCTGCCAAGGCCGTGGCCCTTGTACTGCCGGAACTGACCGGAAAACTCAACGGCCTGGCCGTCCGGGTCCCCACCCCCAATGTCTCCCTGGTGGATCTGGTGGTTAAAACACAAAAAGGGGATCTGACTGTGGAGACGGTCAACCAGGCCCTTGAGGAAGCCTCGGCCAACCACCTGGACGGTATCCTGGGCTTTTCCGACATCCCCCTGGTCTCCATTGACCATAACTCATGCCCGCTGTCTTCCATCGTGGATGCCGGTTGCACCCATGTCATTGACGGAGATCTTGTGAAAATTTTCTCCTGGTATGACAATGAGGCTGGATATTCCCACCGAATGATTGACCTGGCCGCCATGGTGGGCAAAAGCCTTTAAAGAAAGGAACAACCCCATGACACGAACACCGCTTATCGCCGGAAACTGGAAAATGTATAAAACCGGGCCTCAAGCCGTAACAGAGGCAAAAAAACTGGCCGGTCTCTGCCAGGATGTCATTGATGTGGACGTCATGATTGCCCCCAGCTTTTTGTCCCTGCCCCTGGTGGCCGATGCTGTCAAAGACTCTTCGGTCGGCATCGGGGCCCAGAACCTTTTTTATGAACCTGAAGGGGCCTTTACCGGAGAAGTCTCCGCTCCCATGGTCAAAGCGGCCGGGGCTGGTTATGCCATTCTCGGGCATTCCGAACGCCGGCAGTTTTTCGGTGACACCGACGATCTGGTCAATAAAAAAATAGGGGCTGCCCTGGGACAAGGCCTGATTCCTGTCCTGTGCATCGGTGAAACAGAGGACCAAAGAGACAGGGAAAAAACCTTTTTTGTCCTTGACAAACAGGTGTCAGATGGGTTACAAGGCTTTGGTCTTGAGGAATTGGAGACCCTGGTTCTTGCCTATGAACCGGTCTGGGCCATTGGCACGGGAAAAACCGCTTCAAAGGAACAGATCCAAACGGTTCATCAATTTCTGCGCAAGCTTTTAAAAGAGAAATACTCGGCCAAGCTTGCAAACAGGACACGGATTCTTTACGGTGGATCGGTCAAGCCCTCCAACGTTAAAGATCTCATGGGTATCGAGGATGTAGACGGCGCCCTGGTTGGCGGGGCCAGCCTTGATGCAGACACTTTTATCAATATAGTGAAGTTTTAACCTATGACAGGCATTGTTATTACACTACACATTTCGGTCTGTATCCTTTTGATTCTCATCGTACTGCTTCAGACCGGCAAAGGCGCCGAAATGGGTGCTTCTATCGGCGGTGGATCCAGTCAGGCCCTGTTCGGCGCTAGCGGGCCGGCAAATATACTGACAAAGATCACCACGGCCGTGGCCATCATCTTCATGATCACCTCGCTGACCCTGGCCTATCTGTCCGGGCATCAGTCCCAAAGCAGTGTGATGAAGACCCCTGCTCCGGTCGAGCAGAAGAGCGAATAAAGACACAACACATTGCCGAAGTGGTGGAATCGGTAGACACGCACGCTTGAGGGGCGTGTGGGGCGACCCGTGGGAGTTCAAATCTCCCCTTCGGCACCATAAAAATAAAGCCACGGACAGAAGTTGTCCGTGGCTTTATCATTTACAGGCCCATGGGAGACAATCGAGTAAACTGCTATAATTGCCGCTTTTTCTTTGTGACTTGGGACCCGGACCGGCCCTATGGATGCCGGGCAATGGGATTCAAGACCAAACAATTGCCCTCAATCGTTGTACGAATGTCTTCCGGCCAGCCCTGCCAGATGTTTCACAAGAAAAAAAGCAGGCCGGGACCCTCTCGGTGATTCCCCCTCTTAGGGTGTGAATTGGCTTGCATAATATAGAATCCGGTTTATATTATCCTATTATGACTTCACAAGACCACATCCTCATGCAGGATCCAAAGAAAATTGAAAAAGAGTTGGGCGAATTTCTCAACAAGAAATTCGGCGGTAATGTCAAGATCCTTACCCCTTCGGTTCAGCCCCAGCAGGAGGCGATTTCCGGCAAACAAGAATCCAAGGGCAGAAAAGAACTCATTGATTTTAATATCAAACCCCAGGACCTTATCGCCTATCTTGACCAGTACGTGGTCAAGCAGGACAAGGCCAAATCCGTTCTGGCAACAAAGATCTGCACCCATTTCAACCGCATCCGTCACCAGGAAACCTCAGGTACTGAGGTGTCCAAAATCACAGGCAGCATTAAATCCAACATCTTGATGCTTGGTCCCACTGGCATTGGAAAAACATACCTGATCAAACTCATTGCAAAAAAAATCGGGGTCCCCTTTGTCAAAGCAGACGCCACAAAGTTTTCCGAGACCGGCTATGTGGGCGGGGATGTGGAGGATCTGATCCGGGATCTGGTCAATGAGGCCAACGACGACATCGCCCTTGCCGAATGCGGTATTGTCTATGTAGATGAGATTGACAAGATCGCGGCAAGTCCCAATGTCATGGGTGCCCAGGTGTCCAAGACCGGCGTGCAGCGGGCGCTTCTCAAGCCCATGGAAGAAACAGAGGTGGACCTTAAAGTCCCCCATGATCCGGTGTCCATGATGCAGGAACTGGAAACCTACCAGCGCACCGGCAAACGGAACCGGCGCCGGGTAAATACCGGAAATATTCTCTTTATCCTGTCCGGTGCGTTTTCCGGGCTGACCGATGTGGTCAGGCAGAGATTAAGTCAGCAGTCTATCGGTTTCGGGGCGACATTGAACCAGGCCAAAAGCGATGCAGACCTGCTGGCCCAGACCCGGTCGGAAGATCTGGTGTCCTATGGATTTGAATCCGAGTTCATCGGCCGGGTACCGGTGCGCTGCGTTTTGGACGAATTGAGCCAGGCAGATCTGTACACCATCCTGAAGATGCCCAACAACCCGGTTATCCTCAGCAAGCGCATGGATTTTGCAGCCTACGGCATTGATATTGTCTTTACGGATGCGGCGCTTGACCGATTTGCCCGGCTGGCCTTTAGGGAAAATACCGGGGCCCGGGGCCTGGTCTCTGTTGTGGAAGACGGCCTGCTGCCCTTTGAAGAAGCACTGCCCTCCACCCGTGTCAAACACTTTACGGTCAGTGACCGGGCCTTGACAGATCCCAACGCCCTGCTCAAGGATCTTTTGGCTGAAAATAACGCCAACCGTCAGGGCAGCGCCCTTGAACAGGAATATAACAAGGCCCAGACCGATCAAAGAAACTATATTACAGAATATATCAAAGACAACTGGAAGGTGTTTTCCATCCGCCACGGCCTGACCCTGACAGAAATCCGCAGCCGCATGGTGGCCCGCTACACCACCACCCATGTGATGGAAATCGAGGATGCGGTCAGACAGATCAAACGCTTTTACGACAATATCAAGGAAATTGAACTGGAAGTGTCCAAAAGCTATGACCTGAATATTACGTTTGAAGAGGATGCGGTTGATTTTCTCATCCAGCAGTTCATCGACCACCACGCCTCTTCCGATGAGATTCTGTCCAAACTTTACACTGATTTTTACGACGGCTTCAATCTGGTTAGGGAAAAAACGGGAAAGACGCAGTTTTCCCTGCCCAAAAATGCCCTCACCGATCATGAAACATACCTTAACGACCTTATCAGGAAAGAGATACAATGATTGGAATTTCTAAACTCTATTGTGCCACAGTCGAACCCTCAGACGCCCTGAGATATTCTAGACAATCCGGCAACCTGCCCTCTCATCTGCTGCAGTTCTCCAAGGACAAAAAGCCGGTGGTGGTATGGAACATGACCCGGCGCTGCAATCTTAAATGCGTTCATTGCTATGCCAAGTCCGAGGATATAGACTATGACAATGAGCTCACCCATGAACAATCCCTGACCATGCTTGACGATCTGGCCGCCTTTGGCGTACCGGTCATGCTCTTTTCAGGGGGTGAGCCCCTGATCCACCCCAGGCTTGTGGAGTATGCCCAGTATGCCGTTTCCAAGGGCATGCGTGCGGTGATCTCCACCAATGGTACCCTGATCACCAAGGAAAAGGCCAAACAGCTCAAGCAAGTGGGGCTGTCCTATGTGGGCATCAGCCTGGACGGCCTTGAAAACACCCATGACATGTTCAGAGGGGTGCCCGGGTCCTTTAAAAAGGCCATGCAGGCCGTTGATAACTGCCAGGAAGCCGGCATCAAAGTCGGCCTGAGGTTCACCATCAACAAACGGAACGTGTCTGATATCCCGGGCATATTTGACCTGCTGGAGAAAAAAAATATCCCCAGGGCCTGTTTCTATCACCTGGTCTACTCCGGCCGGGGATCTGAAATTGCAAAAGAAGACCTGAATCATGAAGAAACCCGCAAGGTGCTGGACCTGATCATGGACCGGACCCGGGATCTCCACGATAGAAACATGGCCAAGGAAATTCTCACCGTGGACAACCATGCCGACGGCCCCTACCTTTACCAGAGACTGCTCAAGGAAGATCCGGACCGGGCTGCAGAAGTGTTAGAGCTTCTGGAGATGAACGAGGGCAACAACTCCGGCAGGGGCATCGGCTGCATCTCCTGGGACGGTGAGGTCCACCCGGACCAGTTCTGGCGGGAAATTTCCCTTGGTAATATCAAAGACCGGCCCTTCAGTGAGATCTGGACTGATGAGAAAAACGAGTTCCTCATGAAGATGAAGGACAAGAAAAACCATGTCAAAGGCCGGTGTGCCGAATGCCGCTGGCTGGATATCTGTGCCGGCAACTTCAGGGCCCGGGCCGAATCCGTGGCCAACGATCCCTGGGATTCAGATCCGGCCTGTTATCTTACAGACGCGGAAATCAAAAAGGAGGCCAATTAATGCTCTTTCCTGACTATCGCGGACGCCGCATGCGGGCCAGTGACAACTTCAGGCGGATGATCCGGGAAACCAGGCTCACTGCAGAGGATCTGATCCTCCCGCTCTTTGCCGTGGAGGGCAAATCCGTTAAAAAACCCATAGAATCCATGCCAGGTCATTTCCAGCTGTCCATCGACCATATCGTAACCCAGGCCAAGGCGGCCCATGAACAAGGTCTTCCCGGAATTATTCTCTTTGGCATTCCCGATGAAAAAAATGAACTGGGCACCGGGGCCTATGCCCGGGACGGCATCGTCCAGAAAGCCGTATCCGCGGTCAAGGACGCCGTTCCCGAATTGTCCGTGATCACCGATGTCTGCCTGTGCGAGTATACAGACCACGGCCATTGCGGGGTGGTTGACAAGGGATTGATCGATAACGATGCCACCCTGGACCTTCTGGCCCGCACTGCCCTGTCCCATGCAGCGGCCGGTGCAGACATGGTTGCCCCCTCGGATATGATGGACGGTCGGGTGGCCGAAATCCGGGGTACCCTTGATGATGAGGGGTTCACCCACGTACCGGTGATGTCCTACGCCGTCAAATATGCCTCAGCCTTTTACGGCCCCTTTCGCCAGGCTGCCGAATGTGCCCCCACATTCGGAGACCGCAGGACCTATCAGATGGATCCGGCCAATGCCAGGGAAGCCATTCGGGAGGCCACCATGGATGTTGAAGAAGGGGCAGACATCATCATGGTCAAGCCTGCCCTGCCCTATCTGGATATCATCTGCCGCCTCAAGGATGAGATTGATCTTCCCATTGCCGCCTACAACGTCTCTGGTGAGTATTCTATCATGAAAGCCGGTGAGATGATGGGCTGGGTGGATGCCAAAGCCATGATCATGGAAACCCTGCTTTCCATCAAACGGGCCGGCGCTGACATGATTCTAACCTATTCCGCCATTGATGTGGCAAGGGAGCTGAACACCTGATGAGCCATCCCCATTCAAACGGACACCAGACCGGCGGCAGCCCTGCCGGCGGCCACCCCCATGCCAGCACCGGTAAAGATGCCAATACCCTTCGCCTTGTGGCCTGGGAAACCACCCGGCGCTGCAACCTCTCCTGCAAGCACTGCCGGGCCCTGGCCGAAGACCACCCCTATGAAAATGAACTGGATACAACGGCTGCTTTCCGCCTTCTGGAGCAAATCCGAGAGGTGGGCACCCCGATTATCATCCTGACCGGCGGGGAACCTTTACTCCGGGACGATATCTTTGATATTGCCGCCTACGGAGACAGCCTGGGCCTTCGCATGGTCATGGCACCCAACGGCACCCTTCTCACCCGGGAAAATTGTGAAAAACTCAAATCCTCGGGCATCAAACGGATATCTGCCAGCCTGGACGGCGCCACCCCAGAAACCCACGATGAGTTCAGGGGGCTTGAAAACGCCTTTAACAGGACCCTGAAAGGCATTGAGTATGCCAAGGCCGCAGGAATAGAATTTCAGATCAACACCACCATCACCCAGGCCAACCTGGAAGAAATACCGAAAATCCTGGCCCTGGCAGAAGAGCTGGGGGCTGTGGCCCATCATATTTTCCTTCTGGTCCCCACAGGCCGGGGAAAATATATTTTGGATTCCGCCATTGATGCCCAGCAATATGAACAGACCCTGAACTGGTTCTATGACCAGCAGTCCAGAACCAGTCTGCAGCTGAAAGCCACCTGCGCGCCCCATTATTACCGGATTTTAAGACAGCGGGCAAAACAAGACGGCAAAAAGGTCACCTTTGAAACCCATGGCCTTGATGCCGTGACAAGGGGATGCCTTGCCGGTACGGGGTTTTGCTTTATCTCACATGTGGGCCGGGTCCAAACCTGCGGATTTTTGGATGTGACCTGCGGGGACATTACAAAACAGACTTTCAAGGATGTCTGGGAAAACTCAGCCGTATTCAACGAACTTCGGAATTTAAACAACCTAAAGGGCAAATGCGGACTCTGTGAATACAAGGGGGTCTGCGGCGGTTGCCGGGCCAGGGCCTACGAGGCCACTGGCAGTTATCTGGAAGCCGAGCCCCTGTGCTCCTACCAGCCCAGAAAAATCAAATAAAACTAGATATTTTTTCACTGATCCCCCCTGGTTGGTACGATCCATCAGGGGGGATTTTTTTGCAACAGATACACCTCTTTTTTATTGTGTATTGTCACAGCCTTTTTTTCTCAATTCTGGCTAAATTTTCAATGGGACAATGCGTTGAGCCTCAGCATCAGCGGCCTGTCCTCTTCGGTATTTCCAGAGAACAGCACAGGGCCTGGATTTCTGAAACGATCGGGCCTGGCATTGGCCGCAACCCATTCATCCCGCATCAATTTAAAGGCCTTAAAGGCATTGGACTCCAGGTCCACAATGCTTTTTTCAATGACCAGCTCCAGTCGGCCCTTACGCTCTTCCAGATGCATGAGCCGGGCAATGGGAATGCCAATGGGCTGCCATTGATCAAACTCCTGCTCCAGGTTTATAATGGCCGCCATCTGACCGGTGGCATTCCCAGCAATGAGGTGAAAGGCTGTCAGGCCCAGGTTATAGGTGTAATTGCAGTCAAAATTGGTAGGATCAGATCCCCTGCCGTCATACCCGTAAAAATGGGTCTGGGTCTTGAAATGGGGCTCGGACTTTCGGTAAACCGCCACCAGGACCTCTGGGGTCTGGTCTTCGGCATCCAGCATCCCTGCGCTGACAAGGCTCTGCTTTAAGGTTTTCAGGGAGATGATATCTGGTTTGACCAGCAAATAAGGATCGTTGGGATTCTTGAACAAGGCCGGGGCATAAAGCTCCGGGTCCATGCGGGAGGCTTGCATGAGGGTCAGATAGTCTTGTCTTTTAATCCCCACCTTGTAGACCCCCTGTTCCTTAAGCACTTCCAGATACTCTTTGACCATGTCCATAACAATTTTTTCAGTCTTGACCTGTGAGAACTGGAAGTTACCGTGAAAGTCCCGCTCCACCAGCAGGCCCTCTTTGAAAAAAGACGGCAGCTGGTTAAACAATTCATCGTCCCTGAGGTTCCAGATGGGAAATTTGCCCTTGTCGATCATGCCCTGGGCGATGCGGCGAAGATAGTCCAATTTTGCATTGAGGCCTGGAAAGGCCCGATGAAAATCAAGGTCGTGCCGGGTATTGTAGTCGGCAATGATCTTGTTCAGCTTGATGATAAAGACCTGGATCTCGTTGATAAACTCTAAAAGGCCCTCGGGGATGATCATAATCCCGTGATTCTTGCCAAATGCCGCCCGCCGGACAATAATGTCACAGATCACCCGGGACAGGTGGCGCAGGGTCATGCCATAGGCGTTGTAATCGGTGTTGCCTGCGGCTTTTGCAAGACGGTCCTCATCCAGATAATCGGCCAGTTCTTCACCAATAAGGGCCAGATTCACATGGGTCTGCAACGCGCTTTCCAAAGTCAGATGGCTGGCCACCCGGCCCATGACCTTGCACACATGCCAGTATTTGACATCGGAACTGCCATCATTGGCCAGGTTGGAAATATTTCGGGCAAAGGCCCTGGCAGCCGAGTGGAACCCAAAGGAAATGGCGCACAGCACCTGGCCGTCGTCTGACTTGACCTGGATGTCACCGTCTATGGTTTTGGGTACCCCGATGACCTTTATGCCGGAGGATTTAAAATGCTGGGCCAGAAAGGCCGCATTGGTGTTGGAGTCATCCCCGCCGATGACAACCAGGGCATCCAGATTCAGCGCCTTGCAGGTGGTCAGGGCCTTTTCCATTTTTCCTCCGGAATCAATCTTGGTCCGGCCGGTCTTGATCATGGAAAACCCCCCCATATTCCGGTAGCCGTCCACCAGATCTTTGGTGATCTCTATGTAGCGGGCCTCAAGCAGGCCGTCCGGCCCCTGCAAAAAGCCGTAGAGCCTGGAATCGGAATGGTGGCGTTTCAGTTCATCAAACAGTCCTGCAATGACATTATGCCCCCCCGGGGCCGGGCCCCCTGAAAAGACCACACCAATATTTCTCTGTTGAGAAAAGGCCTCTTTTTCGGCCTGGGTCAGATCCTTTTTGGGAACAATCTTTTGAACCGAGTTATTAATGATGCCGGGCAACAGCCGTTCGGCTTCGGTATCCTTGATAAACCGGTACTCATCCCTGTTGTTTAGCGTCGAAAAAGAAGCGTTGAAACTCTGTATTTTTTTCGGCTGAAAGGATCGTCTGCTGAGGGTTTCCATACTGTTGTCAGACATAATCTGCCTGGCGGCATCCACAAGTGCTTCCGATGTTGTCTCAGATCCCATATTGGTTTTAAAATCACTTTCCTTATTGAACCATGACCTGGTTCCGTCCGTTTTCCTTGGCTTTGAAAACAGCCATATCCGACCGTTCAAAAACCTGCTCCTGTTTCTGGTCACCATCGGCAACAGTGCTGACACCAATGCTGACAGTGACCCTCACCTTCTCATTTTTGTAAATGAACTCAATTTTTTCTATGGTCTGGCGGATCTTTTCCGCTGCCTGCCTTGCCCCGTCAGTATCTGTTTCAGGCATAACAACGACAAACTCCTCTCCGCCGTATCGGGCCAGCATGTCATTTGTCCGCAGCAGGGGCCGTGTCCGCTTGATGATTTCCATCAGGCACCGGTCACCAATGGCATGGCCGTACCGGTCATTGATCCGTTTGAACCGGTCCGCATCAATGACCAGCAGGCTGAACACCGACCCGTACCGAAGAAACCTGTCCATCTCTTCGATGATCTTTTTATCATAGGCCCGCCGGTTATAGGCACCGGTAAGCTGATCCAGGTTCAATTTCTTTTCCAACTCCGCCGAGTGCCGGGTGGCCTTTTGAAGCTCTTTTTTGAGCCTGGCAAAACCGGATTTAAAGGTGGTGTTGTTTTTTTCCGCCAGTTTGTGGATGGCCTGGTCCACTGTCTTCTTTTTCACCAGGGCCTTTTCAATGGACGACAACCGCCTGGAAATCTGAACCTTAAGATCGTCAAGGCTTACTGAAACATCTGAGGACTGTTTCAATTCCTGCATTTCCGAATCCAGCACAGATTCAAAGCCCTGGTTTGACGAGACCATGTCCTGGGTCTGTTCGTAGGAGGCGGATAACTGCCCCTCAATATCCATGATTTTACCCACAATCTCCAGGATAAAGGCGTTGACCTTTGCCCTGTCCTGACTGGTATCTGAAATATAGGTAAAGATAAGAGAAAAAATACTCTCCCTGATATCCCCGATGTCCGCTGTATCCTTAACGGTGCTCAGCCGGGTTGTCATCTGCTCCAGAACCTGAGCGTATTTTGGCTCCAGGGTGGATTTCAAACGGTTGACCACCTCTTGATAACTCTGCTGAAACTCTTCCACAAAGGGATCTTCTGCTGTTTTGCGCAAGGAAGAGAACATCCCCTTTTTCTTTTTTACGGAAACCGGTCCAATATCCTCATTGATCATGGCTGTTTTCAGCTGCTCAAAAATATAGGTAAGCTTGGAAGGAGAGGCTTGTTTTTTCAGGGCTGATCCCAGGTCTTTGCAGGCTTTGGCAAAGGCGGTATCCCCCTTGGCAACGATATCAAGGATAATAGGAAAATACCGTCTGTACAGCCGGTTCTGGCTTTCATACCGTTCCTCAATCGTGTCAAGCTCCTTTAGCAGTTGGTCTTTCTGGGATTGAAGCTTTTGAGTCTCAGTCTTTAAGGCGATTATTTTTTCATCCAGTTGTTCAGCCATGACGGTTCCAGTAATTGAATAAAAATCATGCTTTTATTTTTATCTGCTGAAACCAAGAAAGTAAAGCCAATTTACCGCTCTTGGCTTGATTAAGGCCCCCAAAAACTGTAAAAGGTCAAACAGATTAATTCAAATACAATTAGGAGTAAATACTTAAGTGGCCTTTAATATTTTCAAGAAAAAACAAACACCGGAACCCAAGGCAGTCAAGGAAACCGACAATGGGCTATTTTCCAAACTGAAAACCGGATTGTCCAAAACCAGGAATGTCTTAAATACCGATGTGTCCGAGCTGTTTTCAGGCAATGCCCGCATTGAGGATGCCCTGTTTGACGATCTGGAAGAAGTCCTTGTTACATCGGACTTTGGCGTTGACATCACCATGGATATGATGGAGCGTATCCGAAAAAAAGCCAAAAACCTGGACACGGCAGACCAGGTCAAAACGCTTCTAAAAGCCGAACTCTTTGAGTTGTTCACCCCTGAATCCCACCCGGTTGCCGAGATAAAAACCCGTCCCCATGTCATCATGATGGTCGGGGTCAACGGCACCGGCAAAACGACCACCCTGGGCAAAATGGCCATGCGCTACGCCAACGAAGGCAAAAAGGTCCTCATTGCCGCAGCCGACACCTTCAGGGCTGCGGCCATTGAGCAGGTGGAAATATGGTCCCAGCGCGCCAATGCCCAGCTGGTTCGCCATAAGCAAGGGGCAGATCCGGCGGCCGTGGCCTATGATGCGGTAGCGGCGGCCATGGCCAGGGATATTGACGTGGTCCTCATTGATACTGCCGGTCGTCTGCACACCCAGAAAAATCTCATGGAAGAGCTCAAGAAAATCAAGCGGTCTGTGGACAAAAAGCTCAAAGGGGCCCCCCATGAAGTCATGATGGTTATCGACGCCACCACAGGACAGAATGCCATTTCCCAGGCAAAGATATTTAACGAGGCCGTGGGCCTGACAAGGGTCTCGGTGACCAAGCTCGACGGATCTGCCAAAGGCGGCATTGTGGCGGCGATCTCCTCGACCATGGCCCTTCCCATCTCCTATATCGGGGTAGGAGAGGCCATTGAAGATCTTCAGGACTTTGATGCCAACCGATTTGTCGACGCCCTGTTTGACTGATGCAGCCAAGGAGTTGTCTATGTTCGGCATTGAAAATTACCAGGGGTTCGTACTTGCGGCCGTCATTTTAAACCTGACCCCGGGTGCAGACACCTTTTATGTGCTGACCCGGTGTGTGGCCCAGGGACGTCAGGCCGGTCTTGTTTCCGTGGCCGGCATCATGACAGGCTGTGTGGTGCACGTGCTTGGCACCGCATTCGGCCTTTCCGTCATTCTGGCCACCTCAGCCATGGCCTTTAACATGGTCAAGTGGGCCGGTGCCCTGTACCTGATCGGCCTTGGGATTAAAACTGTAATGGATAAAGAATCCCGGTTCAGCAGCGCCTCTGTCTGCCAGGGGGCAGGGCTTTTGGCCATCTACCGCCAGGGGATCCTTACCAATGTACTCAACCCCAAGGTGGCCCTTTTCTTTTTATCCTTTTTGCCCCAATTTATCGATGCAGGTGCGGCCCAGGGCCCCCTGCCCTTTTTGATCCTCGGTGGCACCTTTTTGATCACCGGGTCCACCTGGTTCATGATCCTGGCCGGGACCGCCGCCCTCATGACAAGGGCTCTGAGAGAAAACCCGCGCATCGGCATCATTCTAAACCGGATTTCCGGTCTTATTTTTATCAGTTTCGGCCTTAAACTGGCCTTTAACTCAAAATAAGTTTGGCCCTAATCCGCACCCAAAAAAGATAAAAACTCAGCTTCATCCAGAACGGCAACTCCCAGATTTTCAGCTTTTTTCAACTTTGATCCGGCCGCCTCTCCAGCCACTAGAAAGTCTGTCTTAGATGAGACACTTCCCGTAACCTTTGCCCCCAGTTCCAGCAGCATGGTTTTGGCCCGGGACCGGGCCATCCGGCTCAAGGTACCGGTCAGTACAATGGTTTTTCCGGAAAAAGGATGGTCTTTTGTTTTTGCCCTTGCGTACAGGGGATTTGAAATGCGGACCCCGGCCGTTTCCAATGCCATGATACCCTGCCTGTTCTGTGGATTTACAAAAAAGCCGGCAATGGCCGCGGCTGTCTTTTTTCCCAGGCCATGAATTCCTGCCAGGTCATCCGCACTGGCAGCCATGAGGTCATGCAGGGTCTCATAGGTGCTGGCAAGTATCCGGGCGGCGTTTTCACCGGTATGATCAATGCCCAGGGCAAAGATCAGCCGGTTTAAATCAACAGACTTGGCCGCTGTCAGGGCAGCGGTGAGGTTGGCCGCGGACTTGTCTCCCATTCGGGGAAGGGCTGCCAGTTTTTCCTGACCCAGTAAAAACAGATCGGCAAAGGTTTGAACCAGCCCCAGATCCACCAACTGCTGCACCTGCTTCTTGCCCAGGCCGTCCACATCAAGGGCCTTTTTTGATACAAAATGGCGGATCCGCTCCTTGATCTGGGCCGGACAGGCCGCGTTGATGCACTTGATGGCAGCTTCGTCTGGCATTCGTTTTACCGCCGAGCCGCAGACCGGGCAGGATACGGGCATCTCAAATCTTTTTTCATCTCCCTGCCTCAGGGCTGAAACCACTGTTACCACCTTGGGGATAACATCCCCGGCCCGGGTCACCATGACCCGGTCATTGATGCAGATATCCTTGCGGCGGATCTCATCCTCGTTATGCAGGGTGGCCCGGGAGACCATGACCCCGCCGATGTTCACCGGTTCCAGTACTGCCACAGGAGTCAGGGTTCCGGTCCGGCCCACCTGAACCAGGATATCAGTTATGGTTGTGGTCTTTTCCATGGCCGGGAACTTATAGGCAATGGCCCATCTGGGGCTTTTGGTCTTTTCCCCCAGGACCTGCTGAAACCGGATCTCATCCACCTTGATCACGGTACCGTCGATTTCATAGTCCAGATCCGGCCGCAGGGCCTGGTAGTGTTCATAGACCTTGAGGACCCTTGACATTGTCACCCCTTTTTCCACGTGGGAATTCACAGGAAACCCAAAGGATTCAAGGGCGTCCAGAATCTGGGACTGGGAGGTAAATTGCACGCCCTCGACCGCGCCGATCCCATAGGCAAAAATGCCCAGGGGCCTTTTGGCTGTAATCCTGGAATCCAACTGCCGAAGGGACCCGGCCGCAGCGTTCCTGGGATTGGCAAAGGCGGTTTCCCCATTTTCCGTGCGGCAACGGTTCAGGGCCTCAAAGTCAGAGGTTTTGATGATAATTTCCCCACGGACATCAATGCGGTCCGGTACCAGAATGTTTCCCTGATTAAGTGTCAAGGGAATCTGGCCGATGGTCCGGATATTTTCTGTGATCACCTCCCCGGTTCTTCCGTCTCCCCGGGTGGTGGCCAGGGTAAGCAGCCCCCCCTCATAGGTCAGCTCCACGGCAACCCCGTCCAGTTTGGGTTCCACTGTGTAACGGATGGCTTCGGTGTCCAGGGCCTTGACCACCCGCTGGTGAAATGCCAGGATCTCCTCATCAGTAAAGGCGTTGTCCAGGCTCAGCATGGGCAGGGTATGGTCGGCGGTTTGAAAATCCGCCAAAGGAGGGGCCCCGACCCTCAGGGTCGGGGAATCCGGGGTCTGAAGTTCCGGGTGGCTGGCCTCCAGTTCCATGAGCCGGCGCAGTTTTTTGTCGTAGGTTTCATCGTCAATAACAGGATCGTCCAGCACATGGTAACGATAAGAGTGGTCTGTCAGTTCCCGTTGAAGGGCGATCACCTCTTGTTTAACAGCATTATTGGTCATGACTTAAACTTTGGGCCAGATCCACCACGGAACGGCAGGCGAAGCGGCGCATGGTCTTAAATTGTTTCTGCTTAAACCCCGGACGCCAGTCCGGGCTGGCCAAACTGTCCGAGACCACCAGCAATGCGGTGATGGGAATACCTTGAAATGCGGCTGCGGCAAACAGGGCTGAACACTCCATTTCCACAGCAGCGGCACCCTTGTCCATGAACCAGTCCACCTTTTCCCGGGTCTCCCGGTAAATGGCGTCCGTAGTCCAGATGGGCAGGCCATGGACCGTTTCTCCTTTTTTCCGAATCATATCCGCCAAAGCCCTGGACAGGTTCTCATCCGGCCTTGTCACAGGAAGATCCGCGTCCAATGCCGCGTAATGCCGGGAGGTGCCTTCATCGCAAATGGCCAGGTCCGGAATAATCAGGTCACCTGGACCAAGGTTATTGTTAAGGGCACCACACCAGCCCAGGACAATAATCTGCCTGGCCCCTTTGGCAATGAGGGATTCCAGAAGCATGGTCCCGTAGGGCGCCCCGATATACGGCCCTGCAATGCAAATACCCCCATGATCATCGGTCATGAGGGTACTGTTAAAAAACGACTGGCTGGCCAGCTTCCCGATTGAGGAGCGAATAAACCGGACATCAGGTTCCGCACTCACCATGACAGCTGCCGGATGCAACTGCGGCGCCTGCCTGGCCCCCAGAGGGGGAACAATGGATGAACTACTCAGGTCCGACCATGTCGGATAACTCATCCTTGACCTCGTCTATGATCTCGTAAAGCCACATGACATCTTCCACAGACAGACGCCCGGCCTTTGCCGGGGCCCGGTCGGTGCCGTCCTTTTTCTTGAGAATCCGGGGGCCCACCTGAACTTTGGGCTCGCCTTCCCCATACTGCTGAATAGAGATCAGCAGCCCGGTTTCTTCATTCTTCCACTCTTTTATTTTTTTATCCTTGTCAGGATCATAACCTGCCATGGGAACTCCTTTATTTTCTCTGGGTTTAAACTATAGCTTTGAAAAATCGGCAATGCGGGCAAACAGATCTGAGACCTGGGACAACAGGGCGATTCTGTTCTTTTGAAGGTCTGCGTCTTTGTCAAATACCATGACATCCTCAAAAAACCGATCCACATCCGGTCTCAGCGTGGAAATGGTCTTTAACGCCTTGGCATAATCACCGGAATCAATGTACTGGGAAGTTTTTCCGGCGACATCGGACACGGCATTATAAAGAAGCGTTTCCGCCTCTTCTTGAAAAAGGGCGGTATCTGCCTCAACACCAAAGCCACCCTCAGCCTTTTTAAGAATATTTTCCACCCGCTTGAAGGTGACGGCCAGGGGCTCAAAATCCGGTTCCTGCCTCAGGCTGTCCAGGGCAGCCACCCGGTTCTTGACATCAGGCACGTTGTCAAATGCGGCGGCAAGGGCCGAGGTCACTGCCTCTTTGGAAAATCCCTGGTCCGTGAGGATATTCACCATCCGGTTTTTGACAAACCCATGCACCTGGGCGGCCGTTGCCGCCCTGGCCTCTGTATCGGGCATATAAGGGGTCAGGCTTTTGTCAATACAATCGGCCAGGGAGAACTCAAGATTCTCGGCCATCATGATCAAAAGAATCCCTATGCCCTGGCGCCGCAGGGCATAGGGATCGGCCCCGCCCGTGGGAATGAGATTCACACAGAAGCATCCGGCAATGGTATCCATCTTATCGGCAATGGCCAGAAGCACGGCCGTAGGATTTTCCGGAAGGCGACCGCCGGACTGTACCGGCCGGTAATGCTGCTCTATGGCCAGGGCCACATCCTTGTCCTCGCCTGCCTTGAGGGCATAGGCCCGTCCAATCATACCCTGCAGCTTTGTAAATTCAATGACCACCTGGCTGACCAAATCGGCCTTGCAGATGGCCGCAGCCCGGGTCAGTTTCGTCTTGAGCCCGTCAACATCGTCATAGCCGGCCACTTCGGCCAGATATTTGACCAGGGCATTGATGCGGCGGCATTTTTCATGAACCGTGCCCAGTTTGGCCTGGAAGGTCACGTTCTTTAACTTGTCGGCAAAGGCGTCCAGGCTGGATTCAAGGTCGGTCTCAAAGAAGAATTTGGCATCGGACAGACGGGCCCTGAGCACCTTTTCATGGCCCCTGGCCACAAGGTTCATATCTTTTGCCTGGGTGTTATTGACCGCGATGAACATGGGACGCAGCCCCCCGTTTTCATCGGCCAGGGCAAAGTACTTCTGGTGCTCTCTCATGGCGGTGATCAGCACCTCGTCAGGCACGGCCAGAAAATCCTCGTCAAACCGACCCACCACTGGATAAGGAAACTCCACCAGGTTGGTGACAATGTCCACCAGTTCTGGGTCATGCATGAGGCTGCAATTGTTGTCTGCGGCCAGTTTCTCAATTCCCTGGACCAGTATGGCCCTTCTCTTGTCAAAGTCGGGCACCACGCCGACAGACTCCAGCACCTGCTCGTAATCATCAGCGGACAACACCGCATGGGGACCCGGATTCATGAACTGATGGCCAAATACCAGGTTGCCGGATTGAATATTGCCCACACAAAAAGACAGCACGGTTTTCCCTAAAAGCCCGGTCAATGAAAGAATGGGCCGGGCAAAACTGATGGACAGGCTGCCCCAGCGCATGCTTTTGGGAAAGGGCATGGCCAGGATATGTTTGGGCAGAATCTGCTCAATAATGGCAACAGACGACTCACAGGCCTCTTCCACCACGGCGGTCAGATATCGCCCCTTGCCCGTATCTTTAACAATCAACTGCTCTACGGGGATCCCGGCCTTTTGGGCAAATTTTTCTGCAGCCAGGGTGGGCTTTGCTTTGTCGTCATAGCCCACCTTTTCCGGAGGACCGGTCAAAGTGGATGTCTGGGCTGCCTGGGTTTCTGCCACATCGTTTACCATCAGGACCAGCCGTCGCGGGGTACCCAGAATCCGGGCGGTGCCGTGGGCGATCCGCTGCCGGTCCAGATCCTCAATGAGCTTGTCCCGGAAGGCCTCAAGGGCCGGAACAATATATCCTGCCGGAATCTCTTCACATCCGATTTCTATGGTCAAGGTATCCATCTTATTTGCTGACCTCCCTGTTCAAAAGTGGGTGCCCGAGTGCTTCGCGCTGGGCAAGATAGGCCTGGGAGGCCAGGCGGGCGATATCCCGGATCCGTTTAATATAACCGGTCCGCTCGGTCACGCTGATCGCGCCCCGGGCGTCCAGAAGATTGAAGGTGTGAGAGCATTTGAGACAGAATTCATAGGTCGGCAGCACGAGGCCCTTGCCCACAACCCTGTGGGCCTCGGCCTCGTATTTGCCAAACAGGTCAAAGAGCAGGTCCACATCGGCCAGTTCAAAGTTATAGGTGGACTGCTCTACCTCCTGCTGGTGGTAGACATCCCGGTAGGTAATCTCATCGTTCCAGGCAAGGTCATACACATTGTCCACCCCCTGAAGATACATGCAGATGCGTTCAAGGCCGTAGGTCAGTTCCACCGGAACCGGATTGACCTCAACGGATCCTGTCATCTGAAAATAGGTGAACTGGGTCACCTCCATTCCGTCCAGCCAGACTTCCCAGCCCAGGCCCGAGGCCCCGAGGGTCGGGGACTCCCAGTCATCTTCCACAAACCGGATATCATGCTCGAGAGGATCCACACCCAGGACCTTCATGGAGTCAAGATACAGCTGCTGCACATTGGCAGGAGAGGGTTTTAAAATCACCTGGTATTGGTAGTAATGCTGCAGGCGGTTGGGGTTTTCCCCGTACCGGCCGTCCGTAGGCCGCCGGGACGGCTGAACATAGGCCACTTTCCAGGGTTCGGGCCCCAGGGCTTTGAGCAGCGTGGTGGGATGAAAGGTGCCGGCGCCCACTTCCATATCATAGGATTGGATGAGCACACATCCCTGGTCAGCCCAGAATTTGTTCAGATTTAAAATAACATCTTGAAAATTCATATCACTCCAGTCTTATATTTGGGTTTCATATTTAATTCCCTGGGGATCGATGCGGGTATTTAAAAGCTGCGCCCCGTCAACGCGGTCTAAAATCATCTTCCATTCGGCAGACAGGCTCTGGATAAATTCTTTTTCCCCCACAGCCCAGAGGCATCCTCCGCCGCCGGCTCCGGTAAACCGGGCCCCGCATTTGAATGCCACAGCCCTTTCAAACAACTTTTTGCCCGTCTTGTCAAGCACCTGGGGGGTTATTTCGCTTCGAATACGGGTCTCTTTGTTCATCAACTGCCCTGCCAGGGAAAAGTTTTTTTCCTTTAGGGCCCCGGCAAAGGCCCGGGTCAGACCCGCAACCCTCTCAAATGCCCTGCGGCTGTCTCCCTTTACAAAACTTTTCACCCATTGTCCGTTAATATCTTTGGACACATGGGGAATTCCGCAATAGGCCACCAGGATATGGTCGTTTAACTCTTCAATATGCTCCAGTGTCCTGCATACGGGCTGCCGGACAAAGGCCGGTCCGGTCCGGCCAAAGGTCCACTCCCAGAGATTGACCCCGCCAAAGGCTGCTGCGGTCTGATCCTGGGTGCCGCAGGGCACCCCTGCCACAGATGCTTCAAGATGATGGGCCAGCCAGCAGATATGCTCGGGATCCAGGTCTTTTTCCATGGCCAGGTAAAAGGCGGCGATCAAGGCCACAGCCGCACAAGAGGAGCCGCCCAGGGCACTTTTCGGCGGAGAGGTCGAATGGATATGCACATGCACACCGTGGACATCAAAATACGTGACAATGGCGGACATCAATCCCATGGCATGGTCAAAACTGGCGTTTCGCCTCTGGATTTCAACGGATTCAAACCCGGTAGAGGAAATCTTTACCCGGTCCTGTGTCCAGGGCGTTAAGGTCACATGGGTGCGCAGATCCAGGGCGATATTAACTGTAGAGGGATTTAACGCTGCCATGGGCAGGTAAAAGGTGGCAATATCCAGGGTGCCGCCCAAATCGATGCGGCAGGGCACAGAGGTCTGGATGGAACGATTTTCCAAAGTGGGTTTCAGGTTCATCTTGTCTTCCTTATCCGGCGTAAAAAGGCCAGGCTTTTAAATTCCCTGCCAATGTGAAAGGGAATAAAGGATTCCAGCAAAACCTGCCCTTCCCGGATGGCAAAGGGGGCAAATTTTATCCGGTCCGTTCTGTCCATATCAACGGTATTGATCCAGGACAGCTGCTTGAGCGTGCCTTTGGAGACCTGCATGCCGTGCCTTGACGCGCCCTGCCGGCACCTTGAACAGATGATCCGTCCCTCGGCAAAGTCAAACCGAATCCGGCCATCACCGATGCTGTCCAAAGGCCTTTGGCAGGACTCGCATACATCCAGGCGGGGAGCAAACCCTGAAATGCTCATGAACCGGATCTGAAACAAAAGGGAAATCACACGGCTTTGCATCCCTGAGTTATGGAGCATAAAAAGCGCCCGGTGCAGCAGTTCAAACAGGTCTTGCTGGGGTTTTCCATCCTCCAGCCAATGGCTGAGCATCTCGATCCAATAACAGGCATAAGCGGTTTTCAGCACATCGTATCGGATATTGGCAAATCCCTGGGTCAGCTGGCTGCCCGTCAGGATGATCAGTCCGTCCCGGTTCTTTTTGGGAAAGGTGCATTGGATGCGATGGCCGGAAAACAGGTCCAGGGCGCCGGAAAACCGCTTGACGCTCTGTTTGGCGTTTTTTGCAATAACGGGAATCTTGCCCCGGTCCCGGGTCAGAAAATTGATGATCAGATCATGGTCACCGTATTCCACCCGCCGCAGCAGGATGGCATCTGTTTCAAAATCCGCCATGGATAATTAAAATCCCAGCAGAACCCTGGCAATCAAAAAATAACAATAAACAGAGACGATATCAATGGAGGTGGTGACAAAGGGCCCTGTGGCCACGGCCGGGTCAATGTTGATACGATGAAGAATCAGGGGAACTGCAGACCCCACCAGGGCGGCCACTGACATGGACGACAAAATGGCCAGGCCCACGGACAGGGCCAGGGACCAGGAAAAAGACAGATCAATAAAGGCCACCTTGGCCACAAGACCGATAAAGCAGCCGTAGATCACACCCAGAATCAGACCGATGGCCAGCTCCTTTGACACCACCTGGCCAAAATCCCTGACATTGATCCGTCCGGTGGCAATGCCCCGGACCACGATGGTGGAACTCTGGGTGCCGATATTGCCACCCATGCCCATGATCACCGGGATAAATGAGGCCAGGCCGGCAAACTTTACCAGGGAATCTTCAAACCCGCTGATGATAAAAAAGGCAGCCACCCCGCCAAGGCAGGCGGCAAACAGCCAGGGCAGACGGATCCGGGTGCCCTTGATCACGGTCTGGGTCTCCACATACTCTTCACCCACACCGGCCATCTTCAAAATATCTTCAGTAGCGGCCTCGTGGAGGATATCAATGACGTCATCAACGGTGACAATGCCCATCACTCGATTGTCGTCGTCCACCACCGGCAAGGCAAGATAATCATACCATGAAACCAGACGGGCCACCTCTTCTCTGTCCGTATAGGGTTTGACCGAAACAATATCCGTGGCCATGAAGTCTTTCAAAGGCTTGTCCGGAGATTCCACCACCAGCTGTCGCAAAGAGGAGACCCCCACCAGGCGGCCATAATC
>Ga0102943_1000484_pt1 | contig 26714 bp, 17 predicted proteins | sample SalPonC_black_MG_FD_78174 | JGI IMG/M metagenome (GOLD analysis project Ga0102943, IMG submission 78174) | Salt pond soil microbial communities from South San Francisco under conditions of wetland restoration - Salt Pond MetaG... | ecosystem: Environmental > Aquatic > Marine > Intertidal zone >...
AACCAAGAATCTACCGCAGTTATCACTTAGCGAAGCCTTAAATCAGAGGAACCGTATGCGGGAAAGCCGCTCGTACGGGTCTGTGGGGGAGCGGGGAGGTAACGAACCGCTCTACCCGGAAAAATCTCGACCCGCGGGAAATTCCGACTTCCGCCTTTCGCCTTCCGACTTCGCATCACTCCGCCATTTGCGACTTGGCGAAACCGATGACCTGCTGCTTGGGCTGCTCATCCTCGATCTTGAACTTGGCCAATTGCTTCATCACGCCCCTTACCCAGGTGTAATCAGCCGAGCTGTGCATGATCTGGCAGTAATCGATAGCTACCTCTACGATCCGGCCCTTGGGCAAGACGAGGATGGTGCTGTTGAACGCCAAATCCTGGTTTTCGTGGTCGAAGTAGCAGTGCTGCAAAAACTGAGTGACCTGCCTTCCGTACCTTTTCTGGAAAAAAGCAAGCGCCTGCTCCGTATCGATCTTGCCGATAAAGGAGACGCAGGGGACTTCATGAAAGTGCAAGGTGTACAGCACCCTCACGTCAACGAAATACTGGTTGAACAGACCGAGGGGATTTTTAATCTTCCTTCTAAAAAGTTTCAAGAACATGACTTTGGTTTTTTGGTTTTTTGAGGATTAGCAAAGCATATGATAGCCGGGACCGACCCGGTAATGCCGTGAGCGACCATATCTCGGAACAGCCGGAGTAAGCCGAAAAAGAAGCTGGATTATCCGCAGCTGCCGGGGCGACAGCTGTGTTTACCCGGGTAAAGAAGAGCTGTCAGCCCAGGAAGAGACATCCCGTTCCTGCCGGACGAATACGCACGTCGTGGACCTGCCACTTGCCGGAACTGTGGGATGGAATTATACCGTATGTGAAAATGGTATTTTTCATAATCATTGTTTTTCTATCCAATGACAGAGGCATAACATTTTCTGAAAAAGGGAAAGTTCCGAAACGATTAAAAAAAATCTGGATAATTCACAGTTCTGAATTGTTTCCCCCCTTTCAAGACCTGGAAAACATGAAAAGAATGGGCACACCTATTGCGCGATGTGCGCGTTTGGAGTAATTTATAGTCTGACAACCCAAGATTTGTGAATTTTGACTTGCTCTTTTTCCGGCTCGCTGCGTTGATCCCGCTCAAGAGCGGGACGCCGTAGCTTAGGCTATGCCTGCGTTTTTCGCCTTGCGAGCCAAAAAAATAGCTTCGCCATATTTTCACAAATCTTAACTTGTCAGACTATAAGAGTATGTTTTTACCCACAGTAAACAAGTTTTGTCACCAACTATCCCCGTTCTTCCAGCCAATTCCTTGCATTCACAAACGCCTCGATCCACGGCGAGATCTCATCTTGCCGGTCCTTCGGGTAATGCGCCCAGTTCCAGGGGAAGATGGAGCGTTCGATGTGCGGCATAAGCACCAGGTGCCGCCCGTCGGCGCTGGCCATCATGGCCGTGTTGTAGTCGCTGTGGTTCGGGTTGGCGGGATAGCCGTCGAAGCCGTATTTGGCGACGATATTGTAGCGCTCCTCCGGCAGCGGCAGCACAAACTTGCCCTCCCCGTGGGAAATCCAGACACCCAGGGTGCTGCCGCTCAGGCTAGACAGCATCACCGAGTTGTTCTCCTTGATTTTCACGGAAGTGAAGCCGCTCTCGTGCTTCTGTGAATCGTTATAGTCCATCTTCGAGGGCTTTTCATGATCCGGGTTGATGAGTCCCAGTTCGACAAAGAGCTGGCAGCCGTTGCAGATGCCGACGGAGAGGACGTCTTCGCGTGCGAAGAAATTCTCCAGGGCGGTGCGCGCCTTGTCGTTGTAGCGGAAGGCGCCGGCCCAGCCTTTGGCCGAGCCCAGCACATCGGAGTTGGAGAAACCGCCGACGGCGCCGAGGAACTGGATATCTTCCAGCGTTTCCCGGCCCGACATGAGGTCGGTCATATGAACATCTCGCACTTCGAAGCCGGCCAGGTACATGGCGTGCGCCAGCTCCCGCTCCGAGTTGCTGCCCTTCTCCCGCAGGATGGCGGCGCGGGGGCGGGGAGCGGAGGCATCCACCACGGGCATCTTTCCGGTGAAGCCTTGTGGGAAGTTGAACTTCAGGGGCTGCTTTTTATAATTGCGGAATCGCTCGTCGGCAAGCTGATCGGCAGTCTGCCGGCGATCGAGCAGCCAGGAGGTTTCGAACCAGGTGTCGCGGAGTTCGGCCACCTGGAAATCATGTGATTCCGCACCATTTTTAACCCGCATCACCGGTCCCGTTTTCACCAGGCCGATTTGGTGACAGGGAATGGGCAATTCCGCCAGTTCTGCGGCGACCGAATCGTCTTTGGCCTGGAAAACGAGGCCGCAGTTTTCCGAAAACAGCAATTTGATCGTATCCGCTTCACCGAGTTTACTAAGATCAATCTCCGCGCCCAGTTCATTATCGGCAAAACACATTTCCAGCAGGGTGGTGATGAGGCCGCCCGCGGAGACGTCGTGGCCGGCTAGTATCTTGCCCTCCTTGATCAGGCCTTGAACGGCATCGAAGGCAGCGGCGAAGGCCTGGGCATCGCGGATGTCGGGCGCTTCGGCGCCCACCTTATTGCGTACCTGGGCAAAGGAGGAGCCGCCCAGCTTATAGTCATCCATGGAGAGGTTGAGGTAGTAAACGGGGCCGCCGTTGCGCTGGAAGACGGGCTCCACGATGGCGCGTATATCGTCGCAGACCCCCATGGAAGAGATGACGACAGTTCCGGGCGAAAGCACTTCGTCGTCGACGTATTTCTGTTTCATTGACAGGGAGTCCTTGCCGGTGGGGATATTGATGCCGAGCGCGATGGAGAATTCGGAGGCAGCCTTGACGGCTTTGTACAGCCGGGCGTCTTCCCCTTCGTTGCGGCAGGGCCACATCCAGTTGGCGGAAAGCGAAACGGATTGGATGCCGTGCTCCAGCGGGGCCCAGATGAGGTTGGCCAGCGCTTCGGCTATTGCATTGCGCGAGCCCGCCACCGGGTCGATGAGCCCATTAGCAGGGGCGTGGCCGATGGCGGTGGCGATGCCATAGCCCGAATCGAAGTCGAGCGCCATCACACCGCAGTCGTTAAGCGGCAGCTGCAGCGGCCCGGCGCATTGCTGCTTGGCGACCATTCCGCCTACGCAGCGGTCCACCTTGTTGGTCAGCCAGTCTTTACAAGCGACGGCTTCCAGTTTGAGGACCTGTTTCAGGTACTGCTGTAATTGCCCAGGATCGTAATCGACATCGGCATATTTTCTTTCGATCGTCTCATCGCTCATCACCGTTTTCGGTGAGCTGCCGAAGAGGTCGGTCAGCGCCAGGTCCACCGGTTTCTCTCCGGTGCTGGTTTTTTCGAAGACGAAGCGGCCGTCGCCGGTCACCTCGCCCACCACGTACATGGGCGAGCGCTCGCGTTCGGCGATATGCTTCAGCAGCTCCAGGGATTCCGGGGCGATGATGAGGCCCATGCGCTCCTGCGATTCGTTGCCGATGATCTCTTTCATGGAGAGGGTGGGGTCGCCGATGGGCAATTTGTCGATATCGATTTTGCCGCCGGTGGCTTCCACGAGCTCCGAGAAGCAGTTGAGGTGGCCGCCCGCGCCGTGGTCGTGGATGGCGACGATGGGATTTTCGCCGCTTTCCACCAGGGCGCGGATGGTATTGGCGACGCGCTTCTGCATCTCGGGGTTGGAGCGCTGCACGGCGTTGAGCTCGATACCCGAGCTGTACTCGCCGGTGTCGGCCGAGGAGACGGCGGCGCCGCCCATGCCGATGCGGTAGTTGTCGCCGCCCAGCAGGACGATCTTATCGCCGGGCTTGGGATCATCTTTCAGGGCTTGCTTTTCCTTACCCGAGCCGACACCGCCGGCCAGCATGATGACCTTGTCGAAACCCAGCTTGCGGGCGTGTTCTTCGTGCTCGAAGGTCAGCAGGGAGCCCGCGATGAGCGGCTGCCCGAATTTGTTGCCGAAGTCGGAGGCGCCGTTGGAGGCTTTGATGAGGATATCCATCGGTGTCTGGTACAGCCAGGGGCGTTCGTCCAGGGCCTTTTCCCAGGGACGGTCGTCACGCAGGCGGGAGTAGGCCGTCATGTAGACGGCGGTGCCGCCCAGGGGCAGGGAGCCCTTGCCGCCGGCCATACGATCGCGGATCTCGCCGCCGGAGCCGGTGGCGGCGCCATTAAAAGGTTCGACAGTCGTAGGGAAGTTGTGTGTCTCGGCTTTGAGGGAGACGACCGAGTCGAATTCCTTTTTCTCGTAGCTATCGGGATGGTCGGCCTCCTTCGGGGCAAATTGAGTCAGCCGGGGGCCTTTTAGGAAAGCGACGTTGTCTTTGTACGCCGAGACGATGTAATTGGGGTTTTCCCTGGAAGTTTTCCGGATCATCGCGAAGAGCGATTCGGGCTGTTCTTCGCCGTCAATGACAAATGTCCCGTTGAAGATTTTGTGCCGGCAGTGCTCGCTGTTGATCTGCGAGAAGCCGAAGACTTCGGAGTCGGTGAGCCTGCGGCCGAGGCGCGCTGAGACTTCTTCAAGGTAATGAACCTCCTCTTCGCTGAGGGCCAGGCCTTCCGATTCATTATAGGCGGCGATATCCTCGATTTCTCTAACGGGTTCCGGCTCGATGTCGATGGTAAAAATATCCTGGTGCAGCTCGCGGTACTTTTGCGTCAGCATGGGATCGAAGCCCTGCTCTTCGCTGCTCATCAGCTCGAATTTTTCGATGCGTCGGATGCCCTCAATACCCATATTCTGGGTGATCTCGACGGCGTTGGTGCTCCAGGGGGTGATCATGGCTGCCCGCGGGCCGACATACAGTCCTTCGATGCGTTCGGCTTCGATGCGGGGCCGGTTGCCGAACAGCCAGGATAGTTTGTCTATGTCACCGGCCGCAGGCGCCGTATCGATTTGAACAGCATAAATCGTTTCGGCGGAACTTCCAAAGAAAAGGATCATCGTGTGGTGTGGTTTGGATTCGCCGCAAAGGTCGGTGCTTCAGATGGAAAAACCCAGTGGTGAAAGAGGAAAATACAGGAGTAATTCGTGCCCGAGACTGCTTTTGGTTGGATTTTTCGATTGAATATGAAAGTTTGTAATAATATCGGGGCAAGATTGGGCCGCGATGCGGCCCTGCGTTCCTCTCAAGAGCCTTTGCAAGTAATGAGCCAAAGATTTCCGATTGCATCAAATGTTGTTCCGGATAAATAGGTCGACTGCAACTGATCGTTCATTTGGGAGGGGCAGTAAGTCAGAAACAGAATAAAAAGGAGGATGGCAGGTTTGGGTACCATGGGGCGGTGGTTTCATCAGCAAAAGAAAAGGGTGCGTACTACTTTTCAAATGTACCTAAAATTGCGCTAATTTTCAGGGGTTTATTATATCGATGAGCGTATCGACAACTTGCTGATGAATGTCTTCTTTCACCGAAGCCACTTTTTTAATTATAATATTTTTATCAGCGGTAAAAATGTGATTCGGCCGGATGTAAGAGAGCTTGACTGAGGAGCCGCTCTCAAGGTCAGATGAAGTGAGTTGTATCGAGTATTCATCTTTTTTGAATTGACTGGTAATTTGGCAAAGAATGATATCATCACCCGAAAGATCTGCCGGGACAAATGCCGGGCGTTTTTTACTTCCTGAAAGATCAGAGAATGGGAAAGGAATTACGATAATATCTCCCTTTACAAATCTTGCCATACTTCATCTTCTTCCGGAGTATTCCAATCACGAGCCAGTACTTTTTCGCTGGCCAGGTGAGTTTCTATAGGATCTTTCTCGTCCTCTTTTTGAATGTCTCGTTCTAAAAGCTCTACCAGTTGTTCTTTTTTTACTTAGAAGTGGTTTAGACTTTTCTGCTGCAGCCGAGAAAACAGGATTTTCGTTCCATTTTGGGTTTATTTTGAGGCGCATAGCGGCGCTACGTAACGAAAAAGAAGCCCAAAATGGGGCGAAAAGACGTTTTTGATAGGCCAGTGAGAAAAGTTTAAATCACTTCTTAGGTAGTTGTTTGATTAACTCCAGGAGCTGATCAAAATTTAAAGGGAGATATATATTGAGTTTTTGTTCCATCTCAAAATTAGTTTAAGAAAAAACAAGATACTGATTGTTTTTGTTCCCATCAATCATTGGCGAAGAATTACAGCAGAAAGGAATTTCGAAGAGCGATATCTCGATCGCCTTTCAGGCGCCTCAATTTTTCTTTAAAAAAATTCAAAAACCAACCCGTATGGTCCGACTACTCACCGCCGCCCTGTTATTCACTACTCTCCACCTCTCCGCCCAGGATCTCAGCCTGTTTGAAAAGCGGACTTATGTCCACGAGGATGGTCGCACGCTCCCTTACCGGATCCTTTACCCGGAAAATTACGACAGCTCAAAAGAATATCCCCTGGTCCTCTTTCTCCATGGTGCCGGCGAGCGGGGCGACGACAATGAAAAGCAGCTGGTACACGGCGTCAAGACCTTTCTGGAGCCTGCCCACCGCACTCAGTTTCCCTGTATCGTCATCGCGCCGCAGTGCCCGGCGGAGGACTACTGGTCTTCCGTTAAAGTAGATCGCAGCAACTATCCGGTAGGGCTGGACTTCGATTACGCAGCATACGAAGAGACGGAAAGCCTGGAAATGGCCATTGAGCTAACCAAAAAGATTATGAAAGAAGAGGCCGTGGATAAAGACCGGGTCTACATCACCGGCCTGTCGATGGGGGGCATGGGTACCTTCGAGGCTGTATACCGTTATCCGAAGCTGTTCGCTGCCGCGGCGCCCGTCTGCGGCGGAGGTGATGCAGACGCCTACAAAAAGCGTCACGCCCGCATTCCCTTCTGGATTTTTCACGGCGAGGAGGATGGCGTGGTCGAGGTGGAAGAGTCCCGGAAGATGTATAAGCGACTGAAAGCACTCGGGGCGGAGGTAAAATATACGGAATACCCGGGCGTCAATCACAACAGCTGGGAGAACGCTTACCAAGAAGAGGAATTTTTGTCGTGGCTCTTCGGGCAGAAGCGGTAGAGCGATTCGAAGTAGTTTCGGTATTGACAGGGATACCTTCTTTTTCTTTTATCCGGTTACTAAGGGTTCTGCGGTTTTCACTCCCAACCGAACAAACCACCTGAAGGTTCCGTTGTCGAAATTGCTTTCATAACACTAAAACGCACACCACCATGAAAACCATCGTCATCGGCGCTACCGGAACTATTGGAGAAGCAGTTACCAACTTATTGCGCAAAGAAGGATATGAGGTCACTGGCACTTGCCGTTCCAAGGAACCGTCTATCGACATAGAAAAGCCCGAATCCATCGATGACTTTTTTGCCAAGGCAGGCGAGGTGGATTGCATCATCTGCGCAGCCGGCAACGCCCACTTCGGACCGCTGAAAAACATGACGGAGGAGCAAATGGAACTCGGACTCCATAGCAAAATGCTGGGACAGATGAATGTGGTGCGAAAAGGGATGGAGAAGCTGAAGCCCAACGGCGTATTCGTCCTCACCGGCGGTATATTGGCCCATAAGCCATGGCCGGAAACTTCCAACATAGCCGCCGTCAATGCGGGTCTGGAGGGTTTTACCAAAGCCACCGCCCTCGAATTGGAAGAAGGCCGGCGCATTGTCATCGTCCATCCGCCCTTTATCAGCGAGACGGCAGAAGCCATGGGTATGGACGCCAGCCCCTGGCCGGACGCAGCGACCGCAGCTAAGGCTTACCTCAAAGCGATAGAAGGTGACGCTAATGGGGAAGCGGTGTTTGTGGGAGGGTATACGCCCTGAGTGCCTGGATCACATGAACATACCTTCACCTCTTCTGTTGAAAATGATTGAGCTAAAGCCTTAAATCATTGACATGGAAGAAGTTAGGGAGCGAGGGTGGAAATGCATCCTTTTCATTTTACGATATCCGTTTACCCTTGCCGAACGCGGTTACGTTCCCGCAATTCGCCTATCTGGGATAAACCGCATCAGACTCTTTTCGCAAAAGCATTACTACCTATCCATTTTTCTCAGCTTTAGCATTGCTTTTTTCTACGGATGCGCTCCGAAAACCACGGAAGCCACGCTACCAGTAGAAGCCCCGGACACCTTCTCCAATACCGGCGATTTGCAACTCCCGGAACGCTGGTGGACCACTTTAGATGATCCCCAGCTTAATAGTCTGATCGACAGCGCTCTCGCAGCGAACTTCGACTTGCAAGTCGCCTGGGATCGCCTCCAGGCGGCGCAGGCGGTGATCGAAAGAGAATCAGCGCCTCTGCTCCCCCAGATCGATGCTTCGCTACAGACTGGCATCAGCTTTCCGCAGCCGGATTTTGTCGGTGGTGAAAATACCCGGTTGGGATTACAGGCAGAATACGAACTCGATCTATGGGGCCGCATCCGGGCCTCGGTGGAAGCCGAACGATTTCGCTTCAACGCCACGCTGAGCGATTACCAGGCTGCCGCCATCTCCCTTTCCGCGGAGATCGCCCTCACCTGGTACCGGCTACTTGAAGCGCGCAGCCAGGTGGCGCTCATCGACCGGCAAATCGAAACGAACGAACAGATACTCAGCCTTCTGGAAACCCGCCTGGGGCGCGGGCAGGTGCAGGGGGTGGATATTATCCGGCAACGGCAGCTCCTCGAAGCTACCCGCGAACAACGCGCCTTTGCGGAAGCCGACGTTCAGGTTTTGGAAAACCAGCTATCCGTACTAAGCGGACGGCCTCCACAGCGGGGTATCAACAATCAATCAGAAAATTTACCCGCGCTGCCGCCCCTGCCCGAAACGGGCGTCCCCATAGAACTGGTGCGTCGCCGCCCCGATATACAGAGCGCCTATTTCCGACTGAAGGCAGCCGACCGGGATCTGGCAGCGGCGATCAGCAGCAAATATCCCCGTTTGTCGATCAGCGGCAATGCCTCTTTGCGATCGAATAGTTTTGACAACCTGCTGCAGGAATTCGCTTACTCCTTCGCGGGCAATATTCTCGCACCCATCTTCTACGGCGGCCAGCTCAATGCCGAGGTCGATCGCAACGAGGCCGTCAAACAGCAGCGCCTTTACGAATACGGACAAGCTGTACTAATTGCCTTCCGAGAAGTGGAGGACGCCCTGATCCAGGAGCAAAAACAGCGAGAAAGCATACAATTCCTGGAGGAACAGGTGAACCTGGCCCGGCAGGCCTATGATCGATTGCGCACCGGATACCTCAACGGCACCAGTAATTACCTCGACGTGCTCACCGCCCTGGATCAAGAACAGCAGCTGCGCCGCGACCTGCTGTCCGCAAATCTAATCCTGCTGGAATTCCGCATCGCGCTGTACCGGGCGCTGGCGGGAAGTATTGAGACGGAGCAGGATGCGGGGTGAAGGGAAGTCGGCCATACGGCTCTTCGCTTCGCTCCGAGAAGTCGGAAGGCAAAAAGCCGGTGTTTGGAAAACAGCTTTTTACGATACAATTAACTTTATGAACTGGAAAAAGACCTTGCTCATCTCTATTATCATTCTGCTCGTGGGAGCGGGTGTCACTGTGCTCATCTTTAAGACCGAGCCGGAAGCACAGCGTGCCGGTGCGACCAAGAAAACGGCCATGCTGGTGGATGTCACGCCCGTCGAGCGGGGGACTTACCGGCCGACCATTGTGACGACGGGCAGCGTTCAGGCAGCGGAAGATATCATGCTAAGCCCCCGCGTCAGCGGATTGATCATCAGCCGTTCCCCTGCCTTTGTGCCCGGCGGGTTCGTCCGCAAAGGACAAATCCTGCTGCAGATTGACCCGGCAGATTTCGAGAATACGTTGCAGCTGCGAAAGAGCGAATTGGAACAGGCCAACTCCGACTTGAAAATAGAGATGGGGCAGCAGGAAGTAGCCCGCCAGGATTATCAGCTGCTCGGCGATACGCTGCCCGAGGAGGAACGAGCACTGGTGCTTCGCCAACCGCAACTGGAAGCGGTAAAGGCAAGGGTAAAGGCGGCACAGGCCAATGTAAGGCAGGCGGAACTGGCACTGGAGCGGACTGCGATCAAAGCCCCCTTCGACGCACAGGTCATCACCCGTAACGCCAACGTCGGCTCGCAGGTGTCGTCGGCGATGCAGCTCGGCCGCCTCGTCGGTGTGGAGGAGTACTGGGTGGTGGCAACGGTGCCGCTCGCTCAACTCCGCCGGCTGAACTTTCCCAACGACGGCCGTTCCCGGGGATCGAAGGTGCGGCTCCGTAATCGCAGCGCCTGGCCGGAAGGGGAATACCGCGAGGGCTTCCTGTATCGCCTCATCGGAGCGCTGGAAGATCAGACGCGACTGGCGCGGGTAATCGTATCGGTCCCCGATCCGCTGGCCCGTAGTCGCAGCTCCCGGAATTCACCCAAACTAATGATTGGGGCGTTCATGCAGACAGACATCCAGGCCGAACCTATCGAAAATGTGGTCCGCCTTAACAGGGATTACCTCCGGAAAAATGGAACCGTCTGGGTGATGGAAGAAGGAAAGCTGCGCATCCGAGACGTAGATATCGTTTTCCGGGATGCCCAAAACGCCTACATCTCCGGCGGCCTGGAGGACGGCGACCGGGTGGTAACCACTAATCTGTCGACAGTGGTCGACGGCGCCGCGCTGCGCCTGGAACAGACGGAGGTGGATACGAGCAGTCCGGCGGAGGCGGTTTCCATCAGTGAATAGTAGCGCCTTGCGCCCGATGAAATCCCGGTTCCGGAAAAACGGGGTCTGCCCTGCCCAACTCAATTTATATCTAGATATCCAATATGAGCTCAAAAAATAAACAAAAAAGTTCTTCCGGCCCTATAGCCTATATGGCGCGCAATTCCATTGCCGCCAACCTGCTGATGCTCATCCTGATCGGCGGCGGGATCTGGACGATGTACAATATCCAGAAGGAAGTATTTCCGCAATTCCAGCTTGATATTGTGGAGGTCAGCGTCGTTTATCCCGGCGCCGCTCCCGCCGAGGTGGAACAAGGCATCCTGCTGCCGGTGGAAGAAGCCGTCAGAGGGGTGCAGGGCATCAAGGAGGTAACCTCCACGGCTAATGAGGGCTCGGGCAATGTAAGCATCGAACTGGTGGCCGGCGCCGAGCGGATGAAGGTTTTCCAGGATATCGATCAGGCGGTGAACCGGATACGTACTTTCCCCGACGATATCGAGGAGCCGGAAGTGCAGCTACAGGCGCAGCAGCGTGATGTGATGGAGATCGGGCTGTATGGCGACACGGACATCTGGACGCTGCGCAAGCTGGCGGAGCGCCTTCGCGACCGGCTGCTCAGCGCCCCCTCGATCACGCAGGTCGAAATCGGTAATGTGCCCGATTACGTCACCCACGTGGAAATTCCACGTCACCGGCTGCGGGAGTACAACCTCAACCTGAGCGATGTGGCTGATCTCATCGTCCAGTCGAGTGAAGATATTCCCGCCGGCGCGGTGGAAACCAGCACCGGCGAGATCCTGCTGCGCATGCAGGAGCGCAAGCAGTGGGCGGAGGAGTTTGGCAACATTGATATCGTCACCTCGCCTACCGGCGCTGCCGTCACCCTGGCCGACCTGGCAGGCATCACCGACGGTTTCGAAGAGACGGGGTTCCATGCCCAGTTTAACCGGCAGCCCTCTGTCGAGCTGCAGGTTTTCCGTATCGGCAATCAGTCGCCGCTGGAAATCGCCGCCGCTGTAGAACGCATTCTCGAGGACTTCGGCAATTCGCTGCCGCCGGGCATTCAGACTCGCATCGACAGCAACCGGGCCGAGGATTACCGCGAGCGCCTGTCGCTGCTCACTGAAAACGGCGTGCTGGCCATCGTCATCGTTTTGTTCATTCTGGGCCTTTTTCTGGAATACCGGCTGGCCTTCTGGGTGATGATGGGCATGGCGATTTCCTTTATCGGCGGCATGCTCTTTCTCCCGATGATCGGCCTCAGCATCAACATGATTTCCATGTTTGGCTTTCTCGTTGTCCTGGGCATCGTGGTGGATGACGCGATCGTAGTGGGGGAAAACGTCTACGAGTACCGGCAACAGGGCCTGAGCAATATGCAGGCGGCCATCGCCGGCACCCGGGATATCGCCCGGCCGGTGATTTTCAGTATTCTGACCAATATTATCGCCTTTATACCGCTGCTCTTTATTCCCGGCACTACCGGCAAATTCTGGTGGCCGCTACCGGCTGTGGTCATTGTCGTGCTGGGAGTATCCCTGCTGGAAGCGCTGTTTATTCTTCCGGCGCACCTCGGCCACAGTTCAAAAAAGCACTTTTCCAAAGTCGGTGAATTTCTGGAACGCCGCCAACGGGGTATCGCCCGGGGTTTCAAGTACCTGATCGATCGATACTACCGTCCTTTCCTGGAGCTTTGCCTGCGGCACCGCTATATTACACTCAGCACCGCGATCGCCCTGCTGGTGATGGTCGGCGGCTACGGCTACAGCGATCACATGGGCATTATCATGATGCCGGAAGTAGCGGCAGATGAAATTGAGGCGGGGGTGGCCCTGCCGGTGAGCACCACGCCGGCGCAGGCGGCCGGTGTCGCCGAAGAAATTACCAATTCCACCTACCGCATGTTTGAGGAGCACGACCTGTTTGAAGTAGCGGAAGGTATCAAGACCAATGTTCGAGGGCAGAATTTTATCGACGTGGAAATCGTAATGAAGCCACCGACGGAGCGCAACATGAAGGCACAGGAAGTCATCGAGCTGTGGCGCGACAATATCGGCGATATCGAGGGAGTGGACCAGATCACCTTCGAAGCCGAACGCGGCCCCGGCGGCTGGCAGCAGGATATCAGCGTCGACATCAGCCACTCCGATATCGGCACGCTGGAGAAAGCCAGCCAGGCCTTCTTCGAACGCGTAGAATCCTTCCAGGCCACCCGTGACGTGAACGACAACTACAACCGCGGCAAGCCGCAATACGATTTCAAACTGCTGCCCGAAGGCCGCAACCTGGGCCTGACTTCCTCCGATGTGGGCCGACAGGTGCGCAACGCTTTCTTCGGGGCGCTGGCCATGCGACAGCTGCGGCAGACCAACGAGATCGAGGTGCGCGTCAAGCTGCCGCTCGAAGAACGCCGCGACATTCATAACCTGGAGGCCCTGCTCGTCCGCACGCCAACTGGAATGGAAGTGCCGCTGATGGACGTCGTGGAGGTGGAAGAAGGCGAAGCTTTTACTTCCATCAACCGCCGTGACGGCCGCCGTGTCGTCACCGTAGGAATGGATGTGGAGCCGAAAAACGCGGTCAGCCGGGTCCGGGAATCCATCGCCGCGGAGGTGCTGCCACAGTTGCGCGCCGATTTCCCGGGCATCACCTGGAGCTTTGAAGGCAGCCAGGCGGAGATGCGCGAATCCACCCAGGCGCTCTGGGGCGGCTTCGGGATGGCCATGCTGATCATTTATGCCTTACTGGCTATCGCCTTCCGCAACTACCTGCAGCCGCTGATCGTCATGGGCGCCATTCCTTTCGGTATCGTGGGCGCCGTCATCGGCCATATTGTGCTGGGCTACGACCTCTCCCTCATCAGCCTGATGGGCGTCATCGCCCTCTCCGGCGTGGTGGTCAACGACTCCCTGATCATGATCGACTACGCCAACAAACGGCGGGACGATCACTCCGTTTTCGACGCCATCCACGAAGCAGGCGTCCGCCGTTTTCGGCCCATCATCCTGACCACCCTGACCACCTTCGGCGGACTGGCCCCGATCATTCTCGAAACCTCGCAACAGGCAGCCTACCTGATCCCAATGGCCATATCGCTTGGGTTCGGCATTGTCTTCGCCACGGGCATTATCCTGGTGATTGTGCCGTGCCTGTATATGATCCTGGAGGATGTGTATGCAAAGGTGGGGACGTCGGAGTTGGTGTGAGTTTTTACGTTTACGAAACCTTGAAGGTGTGCTGATTACCCATAAGTCGTTTGGGGCAACTTCTTCTGTTCATAATTCCTCTGTTCTGTTAAGTGTAAATTTTGACTAAAACTTCGCTAAACAGGTCAGAACCGCAGAACAGAGGAACAGAAAAACAGAAAAACCGATGAAGTAAGCACTAACTAAAGATATGGGTAATCGATACACCTCTAAGGTTTCGTAAACGTATGTTTTCCTATTCCTTCACCACCTTCAGCCCCGCCACGCGCCGCCCGTCGGAGAGGCGAACGAAATAGTGCCCGCCGGGCAGAGCAGCAAAGTCAAACGATTCGCGTTGGGCGGCGGACTGCAGCTGCAGCGCGCGTTGAGCGATCACACGTCCGTGTAGGTCGACGAGGCTGAGCTGGTAGGCGCCCGCTTCGGCACCTTCGATATCCAGTTGCAGTTTGTCCTGTACCGGGTTGGGAAAAGCCGACAGTTGTACGGCCAGTTTCTCCACGCCGAATATTCCGGAAGTGAGCGGAGTGACCGTTAGCGGTTCGCTGAGCGGCAGGGCGCCGTCGCCGCTACTGGCGCCATTGCGGTTGACGGCATTGCCGGCGGCGTAAAAGCGAATATTACCGGCCTCAGTTTGGGGAGCGGTCCAGGGTATTTCAAAGGTGTTTTCCGAATTCGGTTCGCTGTGCTCCACGTAATCACGGTTGCTGAGGGTCGTCACCTGCAAGCCGCTCGGAAGGTCACCCCAAGAACCTGCCTGCTGATCGTCATCGCCGGTGAGGGCGACGGCCTGGAAGCCGTACGCGCCGGGCTCGCCTGTGCCGGCTGTAATCGTGAAGCGGAAAGTGTAAGTTTTTCCAGGTTCGTAATTCGTAACGGTTTCCGTTCCGTCCAGCAGTGAAGCTTCTACCGTGGGATTGAAAGCGCCGTCGTCATGGCAGCCGGAGGCATTGCAGGCGCCCGGGCTCAGGGGCGAGCCGGTGCGGTCAATGCCCTGTACCTGCCCGGGACCGGAACTGTTTCCGAAGAATAGGAAAGCGATAGAAAATGCGGCAAAAAGGGTGAAGAGTAATGACTGTTTCATAAGTTTACTTTTGGGTGAAAAATAATATCGAGCGCAAGCGTTCTATTGACCTTTACCTGTAAATCGATACAATAGTTGCCTGAGAATGGTGTCACAGAGATTTAAGTTAAGGCGAACGTAGTATTGACGACAATTCCGATTCCGTATTACCTTTTACCGATATTCGCTATCTTCCGGAAAAAAAAGCCTTTTTTAACTTAATCAAAGATTACCGTGAAAACGCATCTGATACTGGCGATAAGTATGTTTTTTACGAGCCTCGCCTACGGGCAAAAACTGGGTAATATGGAATGGTTTAACGAACCGGAGAACTGGAGCATCGAAGAAGGGACCTTGACAATGCAAGTCCCTCCACAGACGGATTACTGGCGGATCACCCATTACGGATTTACAGTGGATGATGGACCTTTTTATTATTCAAAGAGAGGGGGAGAATTTGAGGTGACGGTAAAAGTAAGCGGGGAATACAAAACCCGCTTTGATCAGATAGGACTCATGCTCCGTATTGATGAAAAAAACTGGATCAAAACGGGCGTTGAGTATGTCGACGGGGTTTATAATTACAGTACGGTAACCACCAACGAACACAGCAGCTGGAGTGTATTGGCCCTGCCGGAAAAGCCGGCTGCCGTGTGGATTAAAGCCCTCAGGCGCCTGGATGCCGTAGAGATCTTTTATTCGCTCGATGGAGAAACCTATCGGATGAGCAACTTGTCGTACTTCCCCGCCCGGCAACCCGCCATGGTGGGCATGATGGCCGCCAGCCCCGATGGAGAGGGCTTTAAGGCGGTTTTTGAAGACTTTAAAATAAAGCACCTGCCGGATCAGCGCCGCCTGGAGTGGCTTGAGAAGAATTAGGTTACTTCAACAGTAAAAGGACCGGATACATTCATCGCCCTTTTGTCACTCCAAAAAATATTATTGAGCAGAGGTATCCTTAACGCCGAAACCGTACTGAATAGCTTCTATGATAAATATCATTGCTCCCGGAAAATTATACCCTTAACTTAAAAAGAATACGAGACCAAAAGGCCGCGTAATTCTACAGCGATTACTCTGTTCCCCAATCGCCCTTCCAAAAAACCGCAATGATGCAACAGATCACAAAGCCCACCGCGGCAAAGGTTTGGGTAGGCATTTTTTCCTTTCTGCTGCTCTTCGCCACCACCGCCTGCCAGTACTTCCGGGTTAAGCAAGTCGAGAACGATAAATTGCAGGAGTTGCTGACCGCAGATAAAAAATTCAACGTTTTTTACCTCCACACGGGTGATGCCGTATACCACCTGCAGATTCAGTCTCTGGGAGAAGAGAGTATTGTCGGAAGTCTTTCTGTCGACCCTCAGCCCATATATTACGAAGGCAGGAAAAAGGAAAAGAAGCTGGTCAGGAAAGGAGAGGAACGAATCCTGCACGAAGTACATCTCTATCTGTACGAAGATGCCGGTTTCAGCCCTGATTTAGACGAAGAGACCGGCATTCCACTGCGGAGCATCAGCAAAATTGAAGTCATTGATCCGGACAGTGGAAAGACAGTGATGGCTGTCTTCGGCACTTTACTGGGCTTCGTTGTCCTTCTGGCCATTATTGTCGCCCTGACCAAGAGTTCCTGTCCTTATATTTACAGCTATGATAACGGCGCGCCGCAATTCGTCGGGGAAATATTTGGCGGCGCCGTTCTTCAGAACCTGGAGCGCGCCGACTTTCTGCCCCTGCCGGAAATTTCCCCGGACGACAATGATCAATACCAACTGGCGATCGCCAATGAATTGAAAGAGCGCCAATACATCAATCTGGCTGAATTGCTGGCCGTTCATCATCCGGAAGGAACTAAGGTGTTATTTGATCAAGCGGGCGTTCCCCAACTGGTTAGCGATCCGGTCACCCCGCTCAAGGCCCGCTCTGCTTTGGGCGTTGATCTTTCTGCTGTAGTGGAAAAGATAGACCGTCGGCTCTTCGTTTTCGGCGAGCCGGAAGCGAGGCATAACAGGGCTACCCTGACTTTCCAGCGCCCGGCCGGCGCTCAAAAAGCCAAGCTGGTACTGAATGCGCACAACACCTTCTGGTTCGACGGCCTCTACGGACGGTTTATGGAAAAGTTCGGCGTATTTCATGCTTCCTGGAACGAGCGGGAAGCTCAAAAAAGCCGGGAAGAACGCTGGCAACAGCAGATCGAGCAGGGCTTTCCGCTGTCGGTTTACCTCCAAACTAAAAATGGCTGGCAGCTGGTCGAACACCTGCCGACCGTAGGTCCGATGGCCGACCGGGATATGGTGGTGCCGATTGACCTGCGGCAGGTCAGAGGAGATGAAGTGGCCGTCCGGATACAGACCGGCTTCCTCTTCTGGCAGCTCGATTATGCAGGCATGGACTTTTCGGAAAACGGAGACCTGCAGATCGAGAAACTTCCGCTCGAAAACGCTGTCAATGAAAAGGGACTGGATGTCAGTTACGCTATCAACAACGATGATGGCCACTACCTCCAACAATTGCGCACCGGCGACCGCACCGAACTTTACTTTTCGGCGACACCGGTGCCGGAGGGTGAAAAGCGCTCCCTTTTCCTCCACGCCAAAGGCTACTACGAGCATGTGCGGGATTTTCACGGCCTCCCGGACTTCGTTGAACTCAGGCAGTTCCTCATTCCCGGGCGTTTCGATCAATTCTCCAAGCATACCCTTTTCGAAGCCGTTCCGGATGCCGGAAACAAGCAAGCCGGCACTTCTCCCGCGTATGCGGAACCGTCATTAATTCGATAATACCTCAAAACCAGTGATTATGGCTGCCCTGCAACCTGCCGCCCTCTCGTCCCGAAAAGGCCCCTCGCAACAGTCCTCTTTCCCGGTCAAGGGGGGCATTATTGTCAGTAGTCTATGGGAAAAACGCTGGTTGCGCCTCCGGATAGGAGTTACCCTTTTCATGTTGTTGCTAAAAGAATGTGGGAACCCACTGCGGGCCTTCCGGGCCTGGCGACAGCTGATGGCGAAATACCGACGGCTATTTGGGCAGAAAATGGCGACAAAGGTGGCCAAGGCAGGCCGCCGCTACTACTGGCGGACCGGGGCGCCGGGCTTTCCCTCGCAAGCCTTCCGGCAAAACATAAGCTTCGAAATCCGCAGGGTTCTTGATGGCCAATCCAAACAGCCGGGCCTGCGCAATCTGTTCCTGGCGATTACCCGCAAATGCCCGTTGCGATGCGAACACTGCCTGGAATGGGACAACCTCAACGGCCCGGAAGTGCTCAGCCGTGAAGACCTCCTGACGATTGTCCGGAAATATCAGGCATTCGGCGTCGCGCAGATTAACTTTTCGGGCGGAGAACCCCTGCTGCGTTATAAAGACCTGCTGTACCTGCTCGAACAGGCCGTCGCCGGAACCGACTTTTGGGTGATCACGTCTGGCTTCTCCCTCACAGCTGAAAAAGCCCGCCAACTCAAATCCGCCGGTCTGACGGGACTGGCAGTAAGCATCGACGACTACTACCCAGAGGCGCACGACCGCTTCCGCGGCAGAGAAGGTACCTTCGAACAGGCGGTCAAGGCCGTCGGTTACGCCCGGGAAGCCGGGCTCTGCACCGCATTATATCTCTGTGCGACCAGGGCATTTACCAATGCCCGGCACCTGAAAAGTTATATGGAATTTGGCCGCGATCTGAGCGTTGCCTTTGTGCAATTGCTGGATCCCGTTGCGGTAGGTCGCTACGCGGGCCGGGACGTCGCCCTCGCTCCGAAAAAAGTCGAACTGCTCGAGGAAATTTACGAAAAGTACAATAACGATCCACACTACGTCGACTTTCCCATCATCGATTACCAGGGCCATCTGCAGCGCCGTCTGGGCTGCTTTGCCGCCGGTAACCGCTTCCTGTATATCGACAGTGTCGGTCAGGCACAACTTTGTCCTTTCTGCCGGGGCGCCAGCTGCGACGCCCGGCAAATGAGCGTGCCGGATACGCTGGGACTTTTGCGACAAAGCAGCTGTCAATTATTCGAAAACACCTTGGAATAGAATCACCGGTCCATCACCGGCGCCCTTCCCGACCGCCGGTGATCCACCCCGGTTTCGTAACCCGTAATGCTCCCCGTTTCATCGCGTAGTATCTTAATTCCGTGGGCATTGCCGATGCTCCCCTCGACGATCTGATGCCCTTTGGCAGCCAGCGCATCAACGATCTCTTCCGGCAGATGTGGGTCTACCCGGATGTGGTTGGGTTCCACGAAGGAAATCTTAGGCGCATCGATAGCTTTCTGCATCGACATATCGAAGTCAATCAGGTTAATGATGATCTGCGGCACATTCTGGGTAATCGTATGACCGCCGGGGGAGCCGACTGCCGCCCAGGACTGTCCGTTTTTCATGATGATGACCGGGCAGTCACCCGAGAGCTTGTGCCGGCCGGGGAAAGCGTCCATGGGGTTGCCTTTGGGTTCGAAGGTGGAATAGGCCATGGAGTTGTTCATCCAGATGCCCGCGCCGTCAATCATGATCCGGCTGCCGAATACATTGCCCAGGGTCTGGGTGGCGCTGACGATGTTGCCCCACCGGTCGGTGACAACAAAGTGGGTCGTGTTGCGGCTTTCCTTTGAAAAGGGCGGAACGAAATCGGTGGCTTGCTCCCGGTTAAGGGATGCGGCCATAGACTGCAGTACCGCCGGCGAGAGAATACTGTCGATCGGCGCCTCGCGTACCTCCGGATCGAAAGAATAGGCCAGGCGGGCTTTGTAGGATTCTTTGGTCATTTCGGCGAAGAGATGCAAATATTCCGGGGAATTGTGCTTCAGCTCCTCCGCCGGGAATTGTTTCATCAGGCCGAGGTTGACAAAGGCGGCGAAGGAATTGGCAGGCAGGGCGGCGGTATACACTTCGTAGCCGCGATAGTCAATCTTGAGCGGCTCCCACCATTCGGCTTCGTTATTGCGCAGGTCTTCAATAGAGAGGAAGCTCTCCACCGCTTTCATTTTTTCATCGATGGCTTCGGCAATTGCGCCTTGGTAGAAAGGCTTCGCTCCCTCGGAGGCGATCAAGCGAAAAGTATTGGCCAGATCCTGCTGCACCAATGTATCGCCTGCCTTAAGCGGGGATCCATCTTTCCCGTAAAACGAACGGGCATAGGGAGAGAAATCCTCAAAGGCCATCCCGATCATGCGGGCGATAAACGGATCAATTTCAAAACCCTCTTCGGCATGAGTAACAGCACTTTCAAACAATCCACTCCAGGCCAGTTCCCCGTACTGCTCATGCATATCCGCCCAGGCATTGAGGTTGCCCGGCGTAGAGATGGATTTAGGCCCCACGCGGTTTTGCATATAGTCAGGCGCCGGCGGCCGCATGAGGTCGGTGTTGGTGTTGGCCGGAAAGCGGCCGCTAGGATTCAGAAAGCGGATCCGGTCGGCGCCGGCGTCGTAGATCAGGATGGTGCCGTAGCCGCCGATGCCCGACATCATGGGCTCCACGACGTTGAGCGTGGCGGCGACGGCAATGGCGGCATCGAAGGCATTGCCGCCTTTTGCCAGAATGTCCATCCCCGCTTCCGTGGCCAGGGGGTGCGCCGAAGCGACGCTGCCATTGACGGGAGGCTTATCATCTGTTTTAGCGCAAGCGAAAAAAAAGAGCCAGAGGGTGAGGAGTTTTGCGATTAAGTTGGGTTTCATTATTATTCTTTAAGTTGGTATTGATTGAATTTATACTGACGTCGAAATGGTTTGAGAAGTTTCTCAAACCAATTTACGTCGAGTATAAACCAGGAGGTTCCGGGAAAGGGCTCCTGGTGTTGTGGGGATAAAGGTCCGGGAAATCTTGAAGGTTTCGCAAAAGCTACATGCTCTAAATCCGTTCCACTTCCACTCTTGTTTCCTGCAGGGCCGCCCCTGCTCCCATATCCGTCAGGCGATCGGAAGTCAATGCGTTGGCGGAGGAACCGCCCTTTATGAGGGAAGGCCAGTGGCCCTGCGGCATACAGACTACGCCGGGCCGGACCTTTTCGCGGACCCGGGCGGTGATTCGCACTTCGCCGTTTTGGTTGAACACCCGCAGTTCATCGCCCTCATTGATACTTCGGGCTGCTGCATCCTGCGGATGGATATCCAGGACGGGACGGCCTTCCTTTTTCCGCAGGTGCTCCACGTTGGCGTGGCTGGTATTCAGAAAATTCTTGGTGGATTTGATGCTCAGCAATTGCAGCGGATAAGCTTCCAGTTCTTTTACGGAATATTCCACCGGTTTGTATTCGGGCAGCGGGGAGCCGCCTGCTTCCTGCAGGGACGCGCTGTAAAATTCACATTTGCCGGACGGTGTCGCAAAATTGCCTTCTGCATGCGGCATCCAGGGGGTGGGAAGTTTCAACTTTGCCCAGCCGTTTTCTTTCAGGTAGTCAAAGGTGATCCCCTCCAGGTAAGGATGATCGCTGTTTAACGTTTTTTTGATGATATCCAGGTCGGATTCATAGAAGTGTTCCTCTTCGAAAGCCATCTCCCGGGCCAGTATCCTGAAGAACTCGGTGTTGGTTTTGGCTTCGCCCAGCGGGGGGATGGCGGGCTCGTTCAGGTTGAGGTAAGTTTGCCCCCAGGAAGTCATCAGGTCCCAGTGTTCGAGCTGCGAAGTAGCAGGAAAGACGTAGTCGGCATAGCGGGCTGTATCGGTGAGGAAGTGTTCCAGCACTACGGTCATCAGGTCTTCCCGCTGCAGCCCCCGGATCACCTGGTTCTGGTCAGGAGCGATGACGGCGGGATTGGAGTTGTAAATGAATAATGCGTGGATACCCGGATCCATTGCCGGATCGGTAAGTGCCCGTCCGATCTGTACCATATTCACCGAGCGGGTTTCCGGATTTTCGATGTTGCTGCCCAGCGCTATCCTTTCCCAGTTGAGGGCCTCGCCGAAGGGTTCGTAGGTCATGTGCATCAATCCGCCGCCCGGTTTCCGCCAGGCGCCGGTCAGGGCGGGCAACATGGCGACAGCCCGGAAGGCGCTGGCGCCGTTGGCCTGATGTTCCATACCGATCAGCACCCGGATCAGCGATGGTGAGGCCTGGGCATATTCGCGGGCCAGATTTATGATGACTGAGGGTTCGAGACCGGTGATGGCTGCTGCCGTGTCCGGGTCGTACTGCTGAACGTGGATTTTCAGTTCCTCCATTCCCGTAGTAAACTGATCGATGTATTCCTGATCCTGCCGGTTTTCCGAAAGGATAACCTGCATCATGGCCAGGGCCAGCACTGTGTCCGTCCCCGGCAGGGGCTGGATGTGCCGGTCAGCTTGCAATGCTGACTGCGACTGAAAAGGATCGATCACGATCACTTTGGCTCCTGCCTGCCGGGCCTGCTGAATCAAGGGCCAGAGGTGCTGATTGGTGATCACCGGGTTGGTACCCCAAAGGAGTATATAACGGCTATGGATAATATCTTCCGGCAATACGCCGGTGGTACTTCCGTTCGCGGCCATCACACCCGCTACGGCCGCATCCCCGCAGATGGTCCGTTCCAGCCGGGTGGCGCCGATATGGGCGAAAAAGCGGTCACTGATAGCATCTCTCTGTACCAGGCCTTCGGTGCCGGCGTAGCTGTAGGGGAGCACCGCTTCGCCGCCTTTCTCCGCAAGGATGGTCTTCAGTTTGGCGGCTACCTCGCCGATGGCTTGCTCCCAGGAGATGGCCTCGAATTCCCCAGCCCCTTTAGGGCCCACCCTTTTAAGTGGCGTCAGTATCCGGTCGGGATGGAAGGTGACGTCATTGGGAAAGTCGTTCATCTTGCCGCAGAGCTTTCCGGCCGTGTAGGGATTACTCCGGCTGGCGTTAAAACCGGTGACTTTGCCGTCAACTGCCGTCACGGTCCAGCTGCAGGTGTCGGGGCAGTCGTGATAGCAGGCGCCGTGTACCGTTCTGGCTTCTGCCGAAGTGCAGGCCTGGGCGCCCAACAAGGGAGCAGCGAGCGTAAGACCGGCAGCCCCCTGAATGCTGAGGTCCAGGAATTTACGCCGGGAGATGGTGCTGTGTGTTTTTCCAAAGGAATTCATAAGGTGGTTTGGTAAGCCAGGCGCTTGCCCTGGATCATTCAGGGGACAAATAAGTAAGCACCTGACAGCAGTTATTTAATTGGGAAGGCAAAGTCATTGCCGCTTTCATCATGTACAGTACAAGATACGAATTGAACCCAGGTTTGTCGGAAATTAATAGGCTCCCGGTGTTCGGGATTACCGGCCGTTTACCACCGGAAAAACCCGGGTCAGCCAAGCTCCCGGTACCGCCTGGGCAGGAATCTGCCGAAATATTCTGTAAAGAAATTACCGGTCCGTTGAACCGGCAAGCCCATATCCTCCATCAGCTCATCGGTGTAATGTGAAATATGGGGTCCTATGAAGAACCCTGCTTCGCCAAGATCGAACCTGTCTTCCGCCCAGGCACGGACTCGCGCTACCTCCTTATCCATCTCCGTCTTCGCGGGAAGGGACAGCTCATCCCGGAAGCAGTGCGACAGCCAGTGGGCGGGAATTTCGGAAGTGAGATTGCTCATGAAAGAGTATCGATTACCCATATCTTTGGTTGGTGCTGAACTTCTGCGGTTTTGCGGTTCTTCTGTTCCTCTGTTCTACGGTTCTGTCCTGTTTTTGATAGTTTTTCACCTTTTTATTGACTTACAGAACCGCAGAACAGTAAAACCGACGAACAGATGAACCGTAGAAGTAGTCAAAACCAACTTATGGGTGATCAGCACTCATGAAAGACTGGGCATAGCCGATGAATCCCAGCCGGGGCTCCTCCGGGGGTAGAATGTGTCGATAGAGACCACTTCCGTGGAAAGATGAGTCAGCTTTCTAAATTTAAAGTGATCGACATAGGATTCGAGATAATCCCTGACTTGCGCTGCATTCGGAAAATCGTCGGCGGTCTTGGGATAGGGGAAGTCGGAAAACTCGTACATTTCACGTGGCGTATTTGTCCGGAGCTCCGGGTAGGTGCGGGAAGGCGCCCATACGCCGCCGATGTTCGGTTTTTTTTCAAAAACACTAACTTCAAAGCCATCGTCCCGGAGGACCTTAGCCGTCACCAGTCCGGCAATGCCTGCACCTAGTACACAAACGCGCTGACCTGAATTTCCTATGGTGGTTTTGTTATTCAAAGCATTCCGTCAAGGGATTGTTTAAAGGGTTGCGGTTGATTCAGGATTGCTCAATGCGTCTTCTCAACCCCCGTAGTTCTTCTTTTGTCAGGTTTCGCCACTGCCCGGGCTTTAGCCCGCCGAGGGTCACATTCATAATGCGTATGCGCTTTAGGGTGACCACTTTGTAGTTCAGGAATTCGCACATTCTTCTGATCTGACGGTTCAGGCCCTGGGTTAGAATGATCCGGAAAACAAATTTCGACTGTTGCTCTACGATGCATTTGTTTGTGACGGTGCCCAGAATGGGGATTCCACTGCTCATTTTTTGGATAAAAGTCTTCGTTATAGGGCGATTAACTTTTACGATATATTCTTTCTCGTGATCATTCTCCTCCCGCAGAATTTCATTGACGATATCGCCGTCATTGGTCAAAAAGATCAAGCCGGTTGAGGCTTTGTCCAGCCGGCCTATCGGGAATAATCTTTTTGGGTGGTTGACGAAGTCGATGATATTGTCTTTGTCTTTCCGGTCGGTAGTGCAGGTGATTCCGGGTGGTTTGTGGAGGGCGATATATACCGGTTCCGGCCGCTCTTTCAGCGGTTTACCGTCGATAGTCACGGTGTCGTCATCGCTTACCCGGTTACCTTTTTGGGCTACTTTCCCATTGATCTTCACCCTGCCGGCCTCTATCCATTTGTCGGCTTCCCGGCGGGAGCATATGCCGGTTTGGCTAATGTATTTATTTAAGCTTGTCGATTGCTCGGGCATTAAAAGAAGTTTTCAAATCAAATAGTTCAAAATTACGGCTCCCGCGGAACCTCGAAGATGCTTTTAGCCTTTCTTTTAGATGAGTCAAACCAATTCTTATATAAATTGATTCCTAACTGCTCTTTATTTCTCCGGATCTATCTTTTTCTTTATCTGGTTCGTTGTCATCACCGATCTATCCTTTCGCGAACAATGTCTCCATAATCCGCACCGTACCCTCCACTGCCCGGGCCGGTTCCAGTGAAGTATCAGAAATGCCTGAAACTACTTTTGTGATGTTGTGATCAACGGCGCCGGTTTGTCTCCAGGTACCTGCCGGGGCGACGGTCAGGTAGGCGGAGAAGTTGTGGTGTCCGGAGCCGGGGCGCTCTCCGATGATGTGGATAACGCCTCTGTTCTGATCCGTGTTGGCGGAATTTCCAAAGAGCAACTCTCCGCACTGGTAGCCGGCCCGCACCCGCCCGTTGGTGATCAGCAGGTGCTGCGGGACTATGGTGTAGCCCAGGTCACTCAGTGCTTTGCTCAATCCTTCCAGGTACGGCATCAGGTGCCCTTCATCCATGATTGCCCGGGCGTTGAGGCCGTCGGAGATGACGAGTTGGATATCCGGCGGGGTATTGCCCCATTGGCGTCGCATCGCTTTCAGGGTGGCCCGCGCCTGCTCGTTCAATTGCTCACCCGATTCGGGATGGTAGACGTAGTCCTGGCGGTCGGCCGAGGCAGTGGCAATGGGGATGACCGCCGGTACAGAACGGGCGAAGCTTTCCGTCATCTCCGTCCAGATGCTGACTTTGGCGTCTTCGTACAGTAGCCGTACCTCCCGGTCCAGCTCCGGGGCTAAATCCCAGACGTGTTCGCCGTAGCCTTCGGCGATAGGGACGCCGCGGCCTCTGATCTCCCGGATTTTCCGGCGTCCTTCCTTATAGATGTCCTCCCGGGTGCGCCGATCACCTTTAGCGAGGCGGTACTGGTAGTACACCCAGATGGGATCACCGAAGTGTCCGGTGGGTTGCCCCTCCTCATCGATGACCTGCAGCCTTTTGAAGAAAGCCCACATCGCGTCGTTGATCTTATAGCCGAACTTTTCGCGAATTTTGAGATGGTCGTGGAAAGCCGTCGTCAGGTAGCTTAGCATGGGGTCGTTCTTGGTGGGCAGTGCCATCAGGTAGGCAGGGTTGGCGGGCATGACCTGCTCGATGCACCAGTCGAGATCGTCGAGGGAGATATCCATGTGCAGGGTGGAGCAGATATCGAGGCCGATGGGCAGGCCGTGCAGTTTGCCCATTACGGTGTCTTCCAGACAGCAGCGCACGAGTTGCTCCTTGGATTTAAACACCTCGGGGCCGATGAAGCCGGCCACGTCATTGACGTGCACCCAAGGGACTTCCTCCGGCGCTATACCTGCCGACATGGCCTGCTTCAGCGCCCGCAGGAAGCCGTACTTGCGCGATTCGTGGATCATCATGTCGAAGCCCTCGCCGTGGCCGTTGGTGAAGTCGGCGCCCTGGCCGGTTTCGGCGTACAGGCCGTAGCGGCCCTGCCGTTGGGCGGCGTGGTCGAACATTTTTTCTATGGTCACATCGAAAGTCTTGTTGGCGGCGACGGTGCCGCCCAGGCTCTGGAACCAGATGCCCGTAGTGCCCGGCTGGAAGCCTTCTACCTCGGCCTGTATGTCGATATGGGAAAGCACGCAGTTGGGCAGCGTGTCTTCCAGGCCGAAGGTGAGGATCAGGTCGTGCAGGGCCGCCTCGATTTTGGCGACGGAGGCCGGTTCGCTGGAGACCGGGTTGGTGCCGAGCACGAGGTCGCCCACGGTATAAGACCAGGCGTCGAAGACCTGCCAGATGATGTCGTCGGTGTTGTCGGTCGGGGAATTGGGCTGCACCCGGGCGCTGAGGTAGCCTTTGCTGCCGATCTGACTGCCGGGCAGCGGGTTGAATACC
>Ga0102943_1000487_pt1 | contig 26662 bp, 17 predicted proteins | sample SalPonC_black_MG_FD_78174 | JGI IMG/M metagenome (GOLD analysis project Ga0102943, IMG submission 78174) | Salt pond soil microbial communities from South San Francisco under conditions of wetland restoration - Salt Pond MetaG... | ecosystem: Environmental > Aquatic > Marine > Intertidal zone >...
GAGCCGAACCGGTTTTTTACGGCCCGCAATATTCTGAACACATGGCTTTTGTCTCCTTCAAAATACAGCACCGTGTCCACCATATGCTCCATGATCCTGGGGCCGGCAATGGCCCCCACCTTGGTCACATGCCCCACCAGGAAAATGGGGGTTCCGCTGGTTTTGGCAAGGTGCATGAACCGCATGGCCGCCTCCCGGATCTGGGTGACACTGCCCGGGGTGGAGGTGACATCTGTCTGGAAAACGGTTTGAATGGAGTCAATAACCACGGCATCATAGGCGGTCTGCTCCATCATGGCAGCAATGGCATCCAGATCGGTCTCCGATACAATATACAGAGTGGGGCAGGACCCGCCATCCAGGCGCTGTCCCCGCATGGAAAGCTGGCGGATGGATTCTTCACCGGAAACATACAGACAGGTTTTTTTCAACCCGGCCAGGGCGGTCAGCACCTGAAGCATGAGGGTTGATTTGCCGATACCGGGATCACCGCCGATGAGCACCAGGGATCCGTCCACAATACCGCCCCCCAGCACCCGGTCAAATTCTGACATGCCGGTGCATATCCGCAGGGATTCGCCCCCGTCAACTGAATCCATGGGAACCGGTTTTGCCGCAAATAAGGGATGGGATTTTCCACTGCCTTTGGCGGCCTGCTTTTCCTGAACCAGAGAATCCCAGTCCCCGCAGTCCGGACACCGGCCCATCCATTTAAAGGTCTGGCCGCCGCAGGTTTTACACCGGAATATGGATTTATCCTTGTTTTTCACATATCTCTTTTTCAATTGTTACCAAAATGTGCAAATATATCATACACTGGTGTTTTGTATCAATATCAATTGTGACTGTTCCGTGCGGACATATGCTGCCGGTACTGTTTTGGTGATCGCTTTTTGCCCAAAGCCTGCCTTGCCGAAGCTTCTGTGGGTTTTACTGCTGATTGTTCCTCCTGTTTTTAAATGACCTGGTGAAAATGCCGTGAATATCTCTGAACAATATCTCTCTTTTTCTCCGTAATCATGATATAATTCCGATTTTTGAAAAGAGGACCGCTCACCATGTTTCTTCCTACCACCATGCCAGAGGTGAAAGCCCTGAACTGGGACCGTCTGGACATCATCCTGGTCACCGGCGACACCTATATTGATTCCCCGTTCATGGGCGTGAGCATGATCGGAAAAGTACTTTTGCACCAGGGATTCAAGGTGGGGATCATTGCCCAGCCGGACCTGGACACTGCCGCAGATATCCTGCGCTTAGGATCCCCCGCTCTTTTCTGGGGAGTCACTGCCGGGGCTGTGGATTCCATGGTGGCCAACTATACCGCATTGAAAAAACGGCGGCAGAAAGACGACTATACACCGGGGCATGTCAACAACCGAAGACCGGACCGGGCGGTCATCGCCTATGCCAACCTGATCCGGCGCTTCTGCAGACCCGCCGCCCCCATTGTGATCGGCGGTATCGAGGCCAGCCTGCGGCGCATGGCCCATTATGACTTCTGGTCCAACAATATCCGACGGTCCATTCTGTTTGATGCCAGGGCCGACTTTCTGGTGTTCGGCATGGGGCATGCCACTATTACAGCCCTTGCCCGGGCCTTGCAGCAGAAACAGTCCTTTGAGCATATCCCGGGAATCGCCTATATTGCCAAAACAAAAACCGGGAAGGAACTGCCCGCTTTTGAAACGGTTGTACAAAACAGGCAGGCCTATATCGACGCGTTCACCACCTTTTACCGCAACACCGACCCTGTTCTTGGACAGCGCCTGTGTCAGGCCCACCAGGATCGGTACCTGGTGCTGAATCCGCCGGCACCCGTGTCCACCACAGCCCAGATGGATAAAATCCATGACCTGGATTATGAACATGATGTGCACCCTTTTTACCGGGCCATGGGACCTGTGCGGGCGCTGGACACCATCCGGTTTGCCATCCCCACCCATTACGGGTGCTACGGCGAATGCCGGTTCTGCGCCATCACCGTGCACCAGGGCAGAACCGTCCAGTGCCGGAGCACGGCATCCATTCTCCGGCAGGCCCGGCAGTTCACGGCCCATCCGGATTTCAAAGGAAACATAATGGATCTGGGAGGTCCCACCGCAAACATGTACGGGTATGAATGCCCCAAAAAATTATCACACGGGGCCTGCCTGGACAAATCCTGCCTGTTCCCTGAAACCTGCGAAACCCTGCGGCCGGACCATTCACAGTATCTGGATCTGCTGGAAAAACTCACCGCCCTTCCCGGCATCAGAAAGGTGTTTGTCAACTCCGGGATCCGGTATGACCTGATTGTGCAGGACAAAAAACACGGCAGCGCGTTTTTGAAAAAACTGGTGACAGACCATGTATCCGGCCAGCTGAAGGTGGCGCCGGAACACAGTGAAAAACCGGTGCTTCACCATATGGGCAAACAGACCATCACCGATCTGCTTGCCTTCAAAGCCGCCTTTGACAATATATCTGCTGCATGCGGCAAGCCCCAGTTTTTAACCTATTATTTCATGGCAGCCCACCCCGGCTGCACCCAAAAAGAGATGGCTGCCTTAAAACGGTTCATCAGTGAAAATCTGAAAACCCATCCTGAGCAGGTCCAGATTTTTACCCCCACCCCGTCCACCTTTTCCACGCTCATGTATTATACCGGCCAGGATCCCTTCACTGGCAATCCTTTGTTTGTGGAAAAGGATCCAGCCAAAAAACAGCGGCAAAAAGATATTGTCACCGCCCGCACCCGTCCGGAAAAAAAGCGCAGGCCACAAAAACACAAAAAAGGCAGGTAATCACGCCCTGAATATGCATTGATGCATTTTCCTGATTGTTGCCGGTGTGGTACCGCAGCACCCGCCAATGATTTCAACCCCCAGTTCCCGTATTTTTTTCATGTTGCCGGCAAACAGGTCGTCGCTTTCCGGATAAAACACCTGGTTGTCCGCTGCAGGCTGCGGCATCCCGGCATTGGGTTGCATCAGCACCGGAATATCGACACATTTGCGGACCCGGGCCGCCAGCCGTACCATGTCAGTGCTGCCCAGAGAACAATTGGCCCCCACCGCAGCCACCCCTTTGTCTGCAAGGGTCTTCATGCTGTGTTCCGGGGTGTTTCCAAAGATGGTGAAAAATCCTTTCGGCGTTTCTTTAAAGGTCATGGAACAGAAAATCGGTTTGTCCGAAACAGACTGGATGGCCTGAACCGCACAAAGACCGGCATTAAGATCAAAAACCGTTTCGACAAGAAACAGGTCAACCCCTTCTTCTTCCAATATCCGGGCCTGGTCCGAAAAATTGTCCTTCATCCTGTCAAAGGAAACCGGTCCGGCAGGTGCCAGCATGTCACCCATGGCACCCATGTCACCGGCCACATATTGCTCCGGGCCACAGGCTTTTTTTGCCAGCCGCACCCCTTCCCTGTTGATGCGTTCATAATCCCGGTCCGACCCCATTTTCTCAAGCTTGTGCAATGATGCCCCGTAAGTGTTTGCCGTAACCACATCTGCGCCGGCGGCAATGTAGTCGGCATGAATCTGCCCGATGATCTCCGGATGCCGGATGTTCCAGGACTCCGACGCTTCATCTCCTGCAAGCCCATGGCTGATCAGGATCGATCCCATGGCACCGTCAAGCAGCAGCCCGTTTTTGCGTATTTTTTCAAAAAGCTTCATTTAATTACCGTTTTTTCAAGGTTCATATTCACTGATACCATCATATCATTCCAATAAACAGCATATCTGTCTGGTCAAATTGTAACCTGCTTAAAATTCAAGGATGGCCTTTTCAGCCTATTTGTTTTTTTAATCCACTGTTCAGTCAAATATCCATGCTGACAACTTATGTATTATCTGATCACAAAAAACAATATCAAGATTTTGGATGTATACAAAATCTTTCAATCTCTGGATAGTCAAATGCCTTTATACCATGATGCCCCTTGCTGAATTTTTTGATCTGCTTCATACCTGGACCGGCCGGAGCTGGTTCAGACCCATTGACCGGGCATTTGTGCTATTTTTACACCGCCAGGATCCTTCTGCCTCTTCACCGGTGCTGCTCGGAGCGGCCCTTGCCAGCCACCAGCTGGGGCGGGGCCATCTCTGCCTGGATCTGGACAGTGCGTTGACCGATCCCGACGGCACCCTTTCTCTTCCGGCCGGTGATGGTCACCCGGAACGACTATAGTCTGGGACTCATGAACGGGGACATCGGCATTGTCCTTGAGGTGGGCGCTGACCGCAAAAAGGACGGGGATTTATTATTCCAAGGTGATAGCATAACGACTGGTGCCCTGGATTTTTTATGAATTTTAACCCCATGCCCAATAAAAAAGAAAAAATTTTTGAAAAAATAATTACAGAAATACCGCCTCCCCTGATACCGCGTTTTTTATCCGACCCCCTTGATGCCTTTATCCTGGGGGAAATATCTCTTTTAAAAAGGATTGACAAAAATAATCAAATGGTTTAACCATTAAAAATCAAGGTGATTTTCGAACAAAATTTATTCCTGTATAATTTAATCATTCAGGAGGGCATATGACCCGTAACAGAATAGAACAGCATCCGGTATTGACGGTGCCTGATATCAAAGAAGTGCCGTTTTACTGGAATAAAACCAAATTATCCGCCCGGGAAAATGAGATGATCTCATCCGCCCTGTTTGCCAATGACATCAAAATTTTCGGTCTTCACCACAAAGATGGATCAGCCCAGGGTATTTTCTGCGCCAACGGCCAGTGCGCCCAGTGCACGGTAATTGCCAACGGGATTCCGGTCAAGGCGTGCATGACCCGGGTGACCGAAAACATGATTGTGGAAAGCGTGGAAGGCCTGCCCCGGCTGCCGGATGTGAAGGAGATCCCACCCATCTCTGATATTGAACACCTGACCACGGATGTGCTCATCATCGGCGGCGGCCCGGCCGGACTGTCCGCAGCCCTGCAGCTGGAGGAACACGGGGTGAATGCCATCATGGTGGATGACAAGGATGTACTCGGGGGCAAGCTGGTGCTGCAGACCCACAAGTTTTTCGGATCTGTGGAAGATTCTTATGCAGGCATGCGGGGCATGGATATCGGGAAAATGCTGGCAGACAAAGTGGAAGCTGCGGCCCATATCGCGGTGTGGAAAAACAGCACAGCCCTGTATGTGTTTGATGACAAAAAAGTGGGCATTCTCAAGGACGGGGTGTATAAAATCATCACCCCCAGGGTGATTCTCAATGCTGCCGGTGCCAGAGAAAAATTTCTGCGGTTCAAGGGCAACTCCCTGTCCGGGGTTTACGGTGCCGGGGCTTTTCAGACCCTGGTAAACCGGGACCTGGTCAAACCCACAGAACGGCTGTTCATCATCGGCGGGGGCAATGTGGGGATCATTGCGGGATATCACGCGCTCCAGGCCGGCATCCAGGTGGTGGGGCTGGCTGAGGCCCTTCCCCAGTGCGGGGGATACAAGGTCCATGAAGACAAGCTCAAGCGTTTCGGGGTCCCCATACACACCTCGCATTCCATTATGTCCGCCAACGGCAGCCAGTCGGTGGAATCGGTAACCATTGCACAAATTGATGACACCTTCACCCCCATACCTGGTACCGAAAAAACCTATGCCTGTGACACCATTCTCATTGCCGTGGGCCTGGAACCGGTGGGTGAATTTGCCCAGGAAGCACAGACAGCAGGCATCCGGGTGTTCAGCGCCGGAGATGCTGCGGAAATTGCCGAGGCTTCCTCCGCCATGTTCAACGGCAAGATTGCAGGTCTCAACATTGTACGCCATTTCAAGCCTGAGGTGCCCCCCATCCCTGATGACTGGTTTAAAAAAGCCGACATTCTCAAATCCCATCCCGGGCCGGTGCAGGAACTGGTGCCCCCGTCAAAAGAGGACGGGGTGTTTCCCATAATGCACTGCAAGCAGGACATCCCGTGCAATCCCTGCAGCACGGTGTGCCCGGAGCACTGCATTACCATGAAAGGGGATCCCATCAAAGGACAGCCGGTGTTTGCGGGTGAATGCAAAGGGTGCATGAAGTGCCTGACCATCTGTCCGGGGTTGTCCATCACCCTGGTGGATTTCCGCAAAGACAAGGATAATCCCACGGTGTTTCTGCCCTATGAGGTGGGAAATGTACCTGTGACCAAGGGAGACACCATCCAGTGTGTGGATGTGGACGGCAATCCCCTGGGGCAGTTCACCGTGCTGGGGGCCAAAGCCACCAAAGACAGTGACAGAACCATTATTGTAAGGATCAAGGTGCCCAAAGCCATTGCCAAGCAAGTGGTGGGGTTCACCATCCAGGACCAGGCCGTTTATGACAAGCTCACGGAAAAAATTCCCCTGGACCAGATCAGGGACGAGGAAGTGGTCTGCCTGTGTGAACGGGTGACTGCCGGGGAGATCCGGGACCTTGTGGAAAAAGGGATCACCGACATGAACCAGATCAAGGCCCTGACCCGGGCCGGCATGGGGCCTTGCGGCTACAAGACCTGTGAAAACCTGATGATGCAGATCTTCCGGGCCGAGCAGATTGCTGCCGAAGATATTGTGAAAAATGTCCGCCGACCCCTGTTCATTGAAGTACCCCTGGGAAAATTTGCCAATGGAGGTGAAGCATGAAGCATTTTGATGTGATTGTTATTGGTGCCGGTTCTGTGGGGGTACCCACGGCCATGGCCCTGGCAAAGGAAAAACTGCAGGTATTGACCATCGATGCGCTGGCATCTCCGGGTCAGGGCCAGAACAAAAAAGCCATCGGCGGGATCCGGGCCACCCATTCAGACAAGGGTAAAATCACCACCTGCCTGCGCAGTATCGACATCTTTTCCACCTGGGAAGAAATGCATGGCGATGATATCGGCTGGATTCAGAACGGGTACAGTTTTCCCGCCTATACCGATGAAGATGCCCAAAAGCTCAAGGACCTGATGAAAATACAAAAATCCTTTGATCTGGACATTGACTGGCTTTCGGCTGAAGAATACCAGGACATTGTGCCCGGCATCAACATGGATGGATTGCGTGGCAGCACCTATTCTTCCAAAGACGGCAGCGCGTCTCCGTTGCGCGCCGTCAATGCCTTTTATTTTAAAAGCATGGAATACGGGGCCCAATACCGGTTCAAAGAAAAGGTCACCAAAATTGATATCCTGAGCAGCAACGAGATCCAGGTGACCACGGATAAAGATGTCTACTTCGCATCACAGGTGATCAATGCTGCCGGTAATTATGCCCGGCAGATCGGTGTCATGGCCGGCGTTGACCTGCCGGTGGAGCCGGACAGCCATGAAGGGGCCATCACCGAACCGGTGCAGCGGTTTTTCGGCCCCATGATCGTGGACCTGCGGCCCTGTGAAGATCCTGCCACCGAAGACTCTGCCAACTATTATTTTTACCAGAACAACGAAGGCCATGTCATATTCTGTCTGACCCCCAAACATCTGATCAAGGGCACGGCCTCGGAAGCCACCTCAGTGTTCCTGCCCCAGGTGGCCAAGCGCATGGTAACTCTGTTCCCCAGGCTGGCCAATCTCAAAGTAAGACGTACCTGGCGGGGCCAGTATCCCATGACCCCGGACGGATTCCCCATTGTGGGTCCTGTGAATGACCAGCCCAATTTCATCAATGCCGTGGGCATGTGCGGCCAGGGCTACATGCTGGGACCTGGACTGGGGGAACTGCTGACCCGGATGGTCACTTCCCGGTTGACAGATGAGGACTGGGATGTTTTAACACATTTTAATCCTTACAGAGATTTTTCAGGCATGGAACAATTCAAGTAAAACAGCAGGATTTTTTTATGTTCAAACGCGCCAAACAGAACCGGGTGTTCCAGGATGTGGTGGAACAGATACAGGATGCCATTGTGACCAAAAAACTGGCACCCGGTACCCGGCTGCCGGCAGAACGGGATCTCAAGGAGATGTTCAACACCAGCCGGGGAACCCTCAGGGAGGCTTTGCGGGTGCTTGAGCAGAAAGGGCTCATCGAGATCAAGCTGGGGGTCACCGGCGGTGCCATTGTCAAGCGCATTGATACAGATCCCATCATGGAATCTCTGGCATTGCTCATCCGCTCGGGAGAGGTGTCCCTCGGGCATTTGTCTGAGTTCCGCATCAAAATCGAAGGCAGTCTTGTGGAACTGGCAACAGAACGGGCCACCCCTGATGATATCCTGGAGATGGAACGGTTGTTTGACAAAGCCAGACACTGTTTTGAAAATCAGGACTGGGAAAATTTTTTAAAAACCGATGAAGCCATGCACACCTTTATCGGCACCATGACCCGGAATCCGGTATTCCAGTTTGTCCAGAAAAGCATCCATGAAAATATCCACCGCTATTACCAGGATTATCTGCCCATGAACCATGAACGGACCCTGGAAAATCTCAACGATTTTGAAAAGATTATTGCCGCTATGAAGGCAAAAGACGGTGCCACTGCATCTGCCATCATCACAGACCATGTCCGGCGGTTTCATGACAAAATGGCGGGAAAACAGCCATGAATTGCGCTGTCCAATCCCTCTCCGGTTGCTGCTGGCTGTTATTATCCTCAGGCGGTCCAAGGCCTTACGCCCGGAACCTGAACTCCCCTGCCTGACGGCATCCCCCGGGCAAATGTCTGCCTGTTTCCGGAGGCATGCCCTTCAGCATCTGATGGTACCATACCTGGGCACCGGTCATTTAAAATGTGGCTTCAATGGCCTGGACAACCGCCTGGACAATGGTATCTATCTGGGCTTTGGTGATAATCAGAGCCGGGGCAAAATACAGGGTGTTGTTCAATCCTTCCAGACTGGCATTGGTCCGGCCTGCAATCACGCCCCGGGCCAGAATTTTTCCCACAAGATCCGCCATCTGTTCTTCGGTTACAGGTGTTCTGGCTGTTTTGTCCTGCACCAGTTCAACACCGCAGAACAATCCCTGCCCCCGCACCTCTCCCACACAATCATACCGTTCCAGCGCAGACAGCTGCTCCAGCAGATAAGCTCCCAAAACCCGGCTGTTTTCCACCAGGTTTTCAGATTCAATGATGTGCAGGTTTTCCATGGCTGCTGTCAGCCCACTGGTGCACCCCCCGTAGGTGGAAATATCCCTGAAATAGTTGAACCGGGTGTCCGGATCGGAAGGATCATTTAAAAACAGATCATAGATATGCTGCTTGACCACTGTGGCGGACAGGGCCCCATAGGAGCTGGTAAGCCCTTTGGCAAGGGTCACCATATCCGGGTCCACATCAAAATGGTCATGGCCCCAGAATTTGCCGGTTCTGCCGAATCCGCACACCACCTCATCCATGATCAGCCAGATATCATATTTACGGCATATCTGCTGGAGTATGGGAAAATATTCCGGCACCGGCACAAGGATGCCGCCGCCGGCGGTGATAGGTTCCACAATCACGGCGCCCACTGTATCCGGCCCCTGTTCCAGGATAATATCCTCCACGTTTTTTGCACAGGCAATACCGCACGCCGGATATCGTGCATCATACGGGCAGCGGTAACAGGCACAATGGGGAAATTCCACAAACCCCTCCATAAAAGGCCCGAAATCTTTTTTGCGCAGGTCCTGACCTGATGCGCTCATGGCACCCATGGTGGTGCCGTGGTAATCCCGGTTTCTATACAGGATCTTGTATTTTCCCTTTCGTTCAGGAATGATATGCGCGGCCTGGCGCACCATCTTAAAGGCTTTTTCATTGGCCTCGGAACCGGAGTTGGAAAAAAAGACCTTGCCCATTTTGGGCAGTTTTTCCAGAAGTTTTCCGGCAAACCGGATGGCCGGCACCGTGCCGTACACCCCGGCAAAATAAGGCATTTTTTTCATCTGGGCACAGACCGCATCGGCAATGTCATCTCTGCCGTATCCTGCCAGTACGCTCCATACTCCGCCGGCAGTGGCATCCAGGTATTTTCTGCCCCGGATATCTTCCACCACAAGGCCGTCAGCCGCCACAATTATCATCTGTTCCTGTGTATCAAAACAGGCATGGGGTTTTAAATGGTGCCACAGGTTGTTCCTGTCTCCATCTATCAAATCTTTTACATCAGAGAGCTGCTGTTCCACAGGTTGCTGCATAATTTTTCACACGCTTATCGGTTAAATAGATATTGAGATATATGACAGGGCTGTTGCTGTCAATAAAAACATTTCACCTGTATATTTGCCAAATTAAGTCTTGAAAAAAACCAGTAAAACTTTTACACTTTGCCAGACCAAATAATTGATTATTTTTCTAATCAGATTTTTCAGGAGATATCCATGCAGACCCCCATTGACCAGAAAATTGTCAGACAGGAAATTGACAGGATGGGCCTTGATTCACTTGGCCTGGCTTCCATACGGGAACTGAACCGGATTGTCAACAATATTGAAACCGCTACAGGCGCGCAGTTCATCCGCATGGAAATGGGCGTGCCCGGTCTGGCCCCGCCGAAGATTGCAGTGGATGCGGAAATTGCCGCCTTAAAACAGGGGGTGGGATCCAAATATCCTCCCTTTGACGGTATTCCCCAGCTGAAAACGGAAATATCGGCTTTTGTAAAAAATTTTGTGGATGTGGATATTCCTGCTGAATCCTGCTTTCCCACTGTGGGGTCCATGCAGGGATGCTACATGGCCATGATGTGCTGTGCCAGGCGGACCAGGAACAAAGACCGGATACTTTTCATTGATCCCGGGTTTCCGGTAAACAAACACCAGGCCCGGGTACTGGGACTGCCCTATGCCCATTTTGATGTATATGAATACAGAGGAGACAAACTCGGACCGAAACTGGAAACCTATCTGGAAAAAAATGATGTGGCAGCCATCATGTATTCCAACCCCAACAACCCGGCCTGGATCTGTTTTACTGAAAAAGAACTGGAAGTCATCGGATCTCTGGCCACCAGATATGACTGCATTGTCATGGAAGATCTTGCCTATTTCGGCATGGATTTCAGGCAGAACTATTCTGTGCCGGGACAACCCCCGTTTATCCCTTCAGTGGCCCGGTTCACTGACAATTATATCCTGTTGATCTCCAGTTCAAAGTCTTTCTCCCTGGCCGGCCAGCGCATCGGCATGACTGCTATTCCCGAAAAACTGTTTCATTCCACCGGCAATAACCTCAAGCCTTTTTTCGGCAGTGACCGGTTCGGGTATGCCTATATTTTCGGGGCCATGTATGCCTTGAGTTCCGGGGTTTCCCATTCCAACCAGTATGGACTTTACGGGCTGTTGAAAGCAGTCAATTCAGGAGAATTCAATTTTGTGGACCATGTCAAAGAATATGGAGACCGGGCCTTTGCCATGAAACAGATGTTTACCCGGAACGGGTTTACCATTGTCTATGACATGGATGATGACCAGCCCATTGCTGACGGATTTTATTTTACTATTGCCTATCCCGGATTCACCGGGGTGGAACTGGTGGAGGAACTGCTCTATTACGGTATCAGCGCCATTTCTTTGACCACCACGGGCAGTGACCGCCACGAAGGGCTGCGGGCCTGTGTGTCTTTAACCGGGGAAGAAAGATTCGGGGAACTGGCAGACCGGCTTGCCCGTTTCCAGGCAGACCATCCCAAAGGCAGTGATTTCAAGATAATCCAGGCCTGATCCAGCCTGTTCCAGCCTGCCGAATACCGCCATGAAAACAGCAGGCAAAGCCCCTGCCAAAGATATTGACCCCCTTCTTTTGTACCTGGTGACCGGACCGTCAGATTCACAAAAATTGCGGGCCGGTCCCGGGGCAAAAACAGCGGAGCGGGTGTTTTATTTTTTATCCTTTTTTTTGAGTTTTCCGGCGATAAGGTGGCGTGCCTGGGCCTGTAAAACAGTTTTACGCAACCTGATGGACACAGGGGTGACTTCCACCATTTCATCATCAGCGATGAAATGGATGGCTTTTTCAAGGGTCATGTCCCGGACAGGCGTGCACACCACGTTCTCATCCTTGCCTGATGCCCGCATATTGGTGAGCTTTTTTTCCTTGCAGGGATTGACATCAATATCAGCGGCCCTGTTGTGTTCGCCGATGATCATGCCTTCATACACCGGGGTGCCCGGCACAATAAACAGCTGGCCTCGGGGTTCCAGGTTGAACAGGGCATAGGGAACAGCACTGCCCTGACGGTCTGAAACAAGAGAGCCGTTATACCGGACCGGAAACTCCCCCCGGAAAGGTTCGTAGCCGGCCAGATAGGAATTCATGATGCCGGTCCCCCGGGTATCGGTGAGAAATTCATCCCGATAACCGATAAGAGATCGGGAAGGAATGGAAAATTCTATGCGGACCCGGCCCTTTCCATTGTTGACCAGGTTGGTCATCTTGCCTTTTCGAATGGAGAGTTTTTCCGTTACCACCCCCATGAAATCCTCTTCACAATCCACAAACAGATGTTCGATGGGCTCCAGCTGCCGGCCCTGATCCATCTTGTAGATGACCCGGGGTCGGCTCACACAGAGTTCAAACCCCTCCCGCCGCATGGTCTCAATGAGAATGGCCAGCTGGAGTTCTCCTCTTCCCTTTACCACAAAACTTTCATCTGTGGTGCTTTCTTCCACTTCAATGGCGACGTTCATAAGGGTTTCCTTGAACAGCCGCTCCCGAATCTTTCGAGACTGCACATATTTGCCCTCCCTGCCGGCAAAAGGCGAGTTGGTAATGGCGAACTGCATGAACACCGTTGGTTCATCCACGGTTATCCTGGGCAGGGCACAGGGTGCCTGGCGGGTACAGATGGTGTCGCCGATTTTGACATCCTCGATGCCGGACAGTACCACGATGTCTCCGGGATTGGCCTGGTTCACAGGAACCAGGGCCATGCCTTTGTAGGACTGGAGCTTGGTCACCTTCAGCTGTATCTGGCGGTTGTTTTCCCCCAGACAAACCAGCGATTCATTGGATGCGGCTGACCCGTTGAACACCTTGCCGATGGCAAGACGTCCGAGATAGTCGGAATACCCCAGATCAGACACCAGCATCTGAAAAGGGGCCTCCGGGTCATAGGAGGGCGGCGGCATTTCCCTGAGTATGGTATCAAACAGCACATGCAGATGCTGTACATCCGCATCCAGCTCCTTTTTAACAATACCATCTCTGCCAATGGCATAAAAATAGGTGAAGTCCAGCTGCTCTTCTGTGGCCTCCAGGTCTATGAACAGGTCATAAACCATATCCAGCACTTCATCAGGGCGGGCATCCTTGCGGTCTATTTTGTTGATGATCACCATGACAGGCAGGTTGGCATCAAAGGTTTTTTTCAACACAAACCGGGTCTGGGGCAAAGGCCCTTCCGATGCATCCACCAGAAGAATGGCACTGTCTGCCATGGATAATGCCCGTTCCACCTCCCCGCCGAAATCAGCATGGCCCGGAGTGTCAATGATATTGATCTTCACGTCCTGCCACATCACGGAACAGTTTTTGGCGGCAATGGTAATGCCCCGTTCTCTCTCCAGGTCCATACTGTCCATGAGGCGCTCATCCACCTGCTGCCCTTCCCTGAACATGCCGCTCTGTCGGAACATGGCATCCACCAGGGTGGTTTTACCATGGTCTACATGGGCGATAATGGCAATATTCCGCAGGCTCTCGTTGGTCACATTCTGTTTTTTCATATTCCGCTCTTTGTTTTCATCACCACAGCTTATGGACTGTTGCGAAAATTTTAATTTATTTATTTGGATACCCGGGTGGTGCCGTCGGCAGCAGAGATAATTCTTACCCTGTCTCCCGGTGCCAGGACCACATCGGCCTCCTGTACCACCACAATGGTGGTACCACTGTCTTTTTTTACCACAATTTCAAGTCCCGGCCTCCTGGTGATACCTTCTTCAGCAGCAGTCCCGGCAGCAGCACCGGCCAGGGCCCCCAGTACCGTGGCCACCGTTCTGCCGGATCCGCTTCCCACGGTACTTCCCAGCACTCCGCCGGCAATACCGCCGGCGGCGGTACCCACCGGTGTTTTGGTGCCTTCTATGGTGACATGCTTAACCGATTCCACAGTCCCGGCCATTACATTCTGGACCTGGCGGGCATGGTCTCTGGAATAAACCTCCCCGGACCGGCTGGAGGCACATCCGCCAACCATAAGGGCGGCAGCAGCAACAAGCAGTACAACGTTTGTAATCGCTGGAACAGTTTTCATAACCTTTCCCTTCTTTTCATAAATTTTTTTCTTAGGTGGTTTCATTTCATATGAGGTAAACGCAAACCCTGCACACGCACGCTGCTTTTGGGCACAATAAGCTGACTGCGGCTCAGGGTTGTTTATTTTAAGAGTATATCACAGTTTGAAAATTTTTACCCCTTTTCTCTGGCCAATGTCATTGCAAATTAAAAACAGATGGACTAATTTGGTGCTGAAAGATAACCAGGCACCCAGAAACCAAACAAATACAAAGGCAGGGTATTGGGTACTTTTTTTGAAACTGCGTCAGAAACCGTATGTGCAAAAACCGGCATGACCATCCGGTACAGCCCGGCATGGACTGATATTATCTTGACACCCGAGTATTTTGTCACTTTTCATTTGATCGGGAAAAATATTTTAAGCACCTATCCCAGGGGCGAAATCAGCTATGACGGCACCCTGGCTTTGTTCAAAAATTATGACAGGTTTCTGACAGCCTGCAGCCTTGATCAGTCTTCTTTCATCGAAATTTCAGATTACAGCCGGATCATCAACACACCAAATCAGCGAACCCGGCTCAAAGTACTGGAATTATTACTGGAAAAGGTGGCAAGGAAAAGGCTCATAGGCCATTTCGTATACAACGTGCCCAGGCATATCCAGTGGATGTATAATATCGGCACCCATCTAAAAAAACCCGGTATTCCCATGAAGGCAGTGGATACCTATATCTGTGCGATGAAAAAAGCCCTTGCATTGGGCCATGGCAAACCAAAACAGGCAATAACCAGACTGCCCGATATGTTCCGGTTTTTGCAAAAACTTACTCCCGGTCACAGGCTGCGGTTTCATGCAGAAGAAATCCTGGAATACATTGGAACCATCAACTGGGAAGAAAAAGGGATACAGGCCAGCCACATAGGACCTTCCCATCCTTTCAGCGAGGTTTTTGATGCCCTGACCCTTTTAAAAACTGATTTTGATCAGAGTCTGGCTGCCCGGAAACAGCTGGAAAAAGAATTGACCCGGCATAAAAACCATCTGGAAATTCTGGTGGAAGAACGCACCCGGGCACTGGAATCGGCTGTTGTCAGGGCAGAAGAAGCCACCCGGGCCAAAAGTGAATTTCTGACCAATATGAGCCATGAAATCAGAACCCCGATGAACGGCATCATGGGCATGGCTGAACTCATGCTGGAAACCTCTCTTGATCCCAATCAGACCCAGTTGATCAACACCATCAACACAGAATCCCAGTCATTGATGGACATCATCAACAGTATTCTGGATTTTTCAAAAATTGAAGCCGGCAAACTGGAACTGGACCACACCCCCTTTAATCTGCGGTGCCTGCTGGAAGACCTGGCTGCTGCTTTTGGCATCATTACGAGGAAAAAAGATCTGGAGTTGATTTTTTTTCTCCCTCCTGATGTCCCTGAATATGTGATGGGAGATCCAGGCCGTCTGCGCCAGATTTTAACCAATCTGATCGGCAATGCCGTAAAATTCACCCATGAAGGAGAAATATTTGTCTGGGGGAAAACCATTGCTGAATCAAAGGATCACATTACCCTCCAGTTTTTTATCAAGGATACGGGGATCGGCATTCCAGAAGAAAAACAAGACAGCATATTCAACAGTTTTGCCCAGGCTGACGGCTCCACCACCCGGAATTATGGCGGCACAGGGCTTGGCACCACCATTGCCAGGCAATTGGTGGAAATGATGGGCGGCACCATCAAGCTGGCCAGCCAGCCGGGAAAAGGCACCACTTTCTGGTTCACGATTGTGCTGAAGATCGATCCCGGACCCCATACCCCGGATAAAGTTGATACACACAAAACCATGGCCCTGACAGACAAAAAAATCCTGGTGGTGGATGATAACGCAACCAGCAGACATGCGGTCACAGCCTATTTAAAATCCTGGGGATGCATCCCCAGTGAAGCTGAAAGTGGTGTCCAGGCGCTGGCACTGATGAAACACCCTTTCCCAAAAGGCCTGGATCTGATCATAACAGACATACAATTACCTGACATGGATGGTTTTGCGCTGGCAAAACAACTCCATGCTGTATCTGACGGTGTGGAGGTTCCCATTCTTGGCCTCACCGCCGCAGGGGTTATCGGCGATGGTCAGCGCTGCCGGAAAGAAGGCATCCAGGGATATCTGAACAAACCGGTGAAACAAAGAGATTTGAAAGAGGCAATATTTTCTATTTTGAACCAGAATGGCCCTGCAGGCTCATTGTGCACACCCCCCCTGACCCGGCACACGCTTGCAGAAAACCGGCGCAGAAAACCCCAGATTCTATTGGTTGAAGATTACCCCACCAACCAGCAGATTGCCATCAGGTACCTGACATCCGGCGGCTTTGAAGTAACCCTGGCTGAGAATGGTCACCAGGCAGTGGAATTGTTTAAAAACCGCAGGTTCCATGTGGTTCTCATGGACATCCAGATGCCGGTGATGGACGGATATGAAGCCACCCGGCTTATCCGGGAGCATGAACAGCGCAAAAAAACTGCTTTTCTGGCTGAAAATCCCGATACTTCCCAGGTATTTGTGTCCACCCCGGTCATTGCCATGACCGCCCATGCCATCCATGGCTACCGGGAAAAATGCCTGGCTGCAGATATGGATGATTACATAACAAAACCATTGAAAAAGAAGGATTTCCTTGCCCTTGTCAAAAAACATATCCCCGTAGAAAAAGCCGATTCCACAAAAAAATCCGTCCAGGGTGCGGATCCTGCAAAAACCGATCTTCAGGATTCCCTGAAATTGGCTGCCCTGTCAGTATGTTCCACCAAAGACCCCATGGACCTGACAGAACTGCTGCATGAATTTGAGAATGATGCTGCTTTTTTAAGGGAAGTGCTGACAGAATTTATCACCAGCACGGATAAAAAACTGGTACAGATACAACAGGCGGCAGTTGATCGAAACGGCCCTGAAATCACAGCTTTCGCCCATGCCATCAAAGGCGGAGCTGCCAATTTGACAGCACAAGAACTTTCCCGGGCCGCCGGATGTATGGAAAAAGCTGCAACTGAAAATAATTTCACAACCATGCCGGATCTCATTTCACAACTGGTACGGACATACTGTCGTTTCAAGGCGTTTGCCAAAAAAATATAAAATTTTCAGGCATTCCGGCCAGGCACTCGAAACTGAATCACTGTAAAAACAAGGGTTCCTGAAACCATTACCAGGCCTGCCACGGGAAATGCCAGTCTGAGACTGAAAAAATCCATGGCCAGACCTGCTGCCAGGGAACCGGTGAGCATCCCTAAGCTGTGGGCAACGGTCATCACAGCCATTACCGATCCCATGGCTTTTTTCTGGTCTCCTTTAACCACTGCCAGAGCGGTGATGGCAGGCATGGATATCCCCCCGCCCACACCAAACAGGGATATGGCTGCAAGCAGATCAGAAAATGAGGCGGCAAAATAGATCAAAAACATGCCGGCTGCAGCAACCGTTCCACCGGCAAGGGTCAGAAACCGCCGGCTGAAACGGTCCGCAGCATATCCCATGGGCAGTTGCAGAATACCGGATATAAATACACCCAGCATGACCAGCAGACCGATCCTTGCACCGGAAAGACCGAACACAGCATCGGCAAACAGGGGCAGAAAACACCAGACTGCCCCGATACAGGCGGTATAGGCATACCTGAAAGAAAAAAGGGCAAACAGATCCAGATCTTTCACCACAAAAGACCAGGGAATCTCGGCAGGCTGGGGTCCGGAACGGATCCGTTCCTCCGACAAGGGGGGCAGCAGCCAGAAACACAGCAAAACCCCGGTCAAAGACAGCAGTCCCATACACACAAAGGCCGCGTTCATGGTCCAGATATCATGGATAACCCCGCCCATGAGGGGCCCTAAGCTCAGGCTCAAAAACATGGACAGATTAAACAGTCCCATGGAATACCCTTCAGATCCTGCGGGCGTAATTTCTCCCACATAGGCCTGGACCACCGGCATGATCATGGCAGAGCCGGCCCCCTGGATAAACCGGATAAAAATCAATTCATTGACTGTATCTGAATAAACAAAAGCAATGGAAATCAGGGTATAGGAAATCAATCCCGCAAGGATAAAAGGCTTTCTGCCTTTTTGGTCTGACAGCCGTCCGAAATAGGGCAGCAAAAATACCCGGGAAATGGAAAAAGAACCGAAAATCATGGCCACATAGAGCCCTGTCGCTCCCAGATCATGGGCATAAACAGGCAGCAGAGGCACCACAATTCCCACCCCGGTGACCGTGGAAAAGATTATAAAAAACAGGGTGGCAAAGATGCCTTTGTGGTCTGAGGGAATGGCCCGGAGGCTGTTTTTGATTATTTTTGCCGACCATTGGGAAACCGGTTCCCGTATGGAATAAAAAAAATCCATTCAGGCCATGCCTAATCCAGGCATTCTTTGATCTGGTCAATGAACCGGCTGGGGACGCCGAATTCCCCTTTCCGGTAATTGCAATGGGAAAGATACAAAAACCGTTCCGCCCGGGTCATGGCCACATACATGAGACGCCGTTCTTCGGCCAGGGCTGCATCCCCCTCATCAATAGACCGCCAGTGGGGAAACAGGCGCTCTTCACATCCCACAACAAAAACCGTATCAAACTCCAGGCCCTTGGCAGAATGAATGGTCAGCAATGCCACCCCGTCAGAATCCTGGTCATCCTCATCTTCCTTGTCTTCTCTTATCAAAGCTGCTTCTTCCAGATATTCCAGCATATCTGATTTGGTCCGGGCCGTATGGATGAGCTGCTCGATATTTTCTTTTTTGGAAATCCATTCAGCCCGGGTCTTGGTCTTTTTTTCCAGGTAATCATAATAGTCGGTACGCGCTATCACTTCTTCCATGGCCATGGCCGGGGCCATATCCCGGATGGCATCCAGGATGTCCACCACCTCGGAGAGATTTTCATGGATCTTCGGGGTCAGCACCCGTTCTTTTACCATGATTCTGGCCGCATCCTGCAGGCTGACACCATCTGTCCGCATGGCTGCCATTTTTTTGACCATGGCCGGTCCTATGCCCCGTTTGGGAACATTGACGACACGTTCAAATGACATGTCATCATTGGGAAAAAATGAGGCGCTCAGGTAGGAATTGATATCTAAAATTTCCATGCGCTCAAAAAACCCCTGGGCCCCCATGAGCCGGTAGGGAACCCGGAGGGACCTGAAAATTTTTTCAAACGGCAGAGAGCAGAATTTGGTTCTGTACACCACGGCCATTTTGTCATAGGCAATGCCCTGCCCCTGGCGGTACATGGCCTTGATGCGTTTTGCCACCCATTCCGCCTCATGGCTGTCGGATAAAAAATCATATATTTCCACCACACCGCCTTTTTTACGGGAAAAACAGTGCTTGTCCATTTTGTCCGGATTGTAGTCAATCATGTCATTGGCCACCTGGACAATTTCATCGGCAGACCTGAAATTTTCCTCCAGCGGAAAGATTTTTGCATCTTTGTACTTCTGGGAAAATCCCAGAAAATGATCGATATTGCTGCCCCGGAATCCATACACCGCCTGCCAGTCGTCCCCCACGCAAAACAGATTCCTGTGAGGTCCGAGCAGCAGGTTGGTAAGATCTTCCTGGAGATTGTTGGTGTCCTGGTATTCATCAACCAGAATATAGGAAAACCAGGACTGGTAATCCTCCCGGATATCTTTATGCTGGTGGAGAAGATCCCGGGTCTTGAGAAGGATATTGTCAAAATCCACACAATTCATTTCCTGGAGACGGTCTTCATACTGTTGGAAAATATCGCTGATCCTGACATTGAAAACCACCGGTTTTATATCAAAATATTTTTGGGGGTTTCCAAAATTTTTGGCCCGGGACACCAGAGACAGAATCCGGTTGGCATATTTTTTTTCAATATTGTTTTTCACACACAGTTCTTTAACCAGTTTGTCCTGCTGGTATATGGAAAGCACCTGTATGGGAGGGGAAAACCCCAGACGCTGGCAATCGCGCTTGAGGATCATCAGACAGGCGGAATGAAAGGTTCTCACCCATTGAAAATGCACAAGAGACCGCCCGGTCATGGCCATAAGCCGGGACTTCATCTCATCTGCTGCCTTGTTGGTAAAGGTAATGGCCAGTATCCGTCCGGGATCATAGCCCTGATCCAGCAGATGTGAAAATTTGGCCGTCAGGGTGCGGGTTTTGCCGGAACCGGCGCCTGCAACAACCAGTGCCGGAGAGCCGGTATGGTCAACAGCGTTCTGCTGCTGCAATGATAATAGCATGTATTTTATTCTTGTTTTGTCCGGGCAATAATCTGGTCCAGTGTGTTTTCTATATCCTGCTGGATCTCATCGCGTCTGTCCGCTGTGAGCGCTTCAAACCGCAGCACCAGGGCAGGCTGGGTGTTGGAAGCCCGGACCAGCCCCCAGCCGTCCTCATATACCGCACGCATACCGTCAATATCTATGACCTTCTGTCTGTCCTTGTAATGGTCCACAATCTTTTTTACCACCGCAAATTTGATTTCATCCGGGCACTCTTTTCTGATTTCAGGGGTGGTAAACGTTTCGGGCAGATCCTGAATCAGTTCATCCACACCTTTGCCTGTGGCAGCCAGAATCTCCAGCAGCCGGCAGGTGGCATACAGGGCATCATCAAATCCAAAATACCGGTCCTTGAAAAACATATGCCCGCTCATTTCTCCGGCCAGTTCGGCATTTTCCTCTTTCATCTTTTTTTTGATCAGAGAATGGCCGGTGCGCCACATGACGGCCTTGCCGCCGTGCTTGCGGATATCATCATACATGACCATGGAGCACTTGACCTCGGAGATAAAGGTGGCCCCGGGCTTGCGGGTGAGGATTTCTCTGGCATAGATCACCATGAGCTGATCCCCGTAAATCACATTGCCCTTTGCATCCACCACACCGATGCGGTCTCCGTCCCCGTCATACCCCACACCGAGATCCAGGTTTTTTTCTCTTACCAGGGAGATCAGATCCCCCAGATTTTTTTTCTGGGTGGGATCTGCCTCGTGATTGGGGAAACTGCCGTCTGGATCACAAAAAATATCATGGACCTCGCACCCCAGTTCTTTGAGCACCGGCACTGCAGTAATACCGCCGGTACCGTTGCCGGCATCAATGCCTATGCGGATGGGGTGGGAGATAGTAATGTTTTCCAGAATAAATTTTTTATAGGGAGTGAGCACATCGGCCCGGGTGCGGTTTCCGGAACCGGTCACAAAGGCTTTTGTTTCAATAATCTGGCGGATCTCCTGTAGTCCCTGGCTGTGGATGGAATCATGCCCGCTCATGAGCTTGAAGCCATTGTATTCAGGGGGGTTATGGCTGGCTGTAACCATGGCCCCGCCTTCCAGATCCAGATGGTGAATGGAAAAATACAGCACCGGTGTGGGGCAAAGGCCTATGTCCACGACATCACAGCCGGTTGACAAAATGCCCTGGATAAAAAGATCGGTATACTTTTCCGAGGTGAGGCGGCAATCCCGGCCCACTGACACCTTGTGTTTGTTCTGTTGATGCAGCATGGTACCAAAGGCTTTTCCAATATTTTTAACATCATCGTCCAGGATATCAACACCGGCCACTCCCCGGATATCATATTCTCTGAAAATCCCAGTATGCATATGTCCTCCTTTAAGATTTCAGTGTATGCTTGATAACAGAACCACAGTACCCACCAGCCAGCAATAGGGGGCAAACAAATGAAACTTTCCCGCATGAACCAGCTTTATCAATATTTTCAAGGCAACCAGGCCGGTGACAAATGCCACCAGTGTACCATAAATCATGGCTGCGTCAATGCCTGATCCCTGTTCTGAGTATCCCATAATACTGATCAGCTGCGCACCCAGAATAGCTGGAATGGACAGCAGAAACGAGAACATGGCAGCTGTATGGCGGTCAAGTCCGCAGAACATGCCGCAGGCAATGGTGGTACCGGCCCTGGAAATGCCGGGAATGACAGCCAGTCCCTGACTTGCTCCGATGATCAGGGAGCGTTTCAGGTCAAGACCCTTGCTGGTAAGTTTTGTCTGGTAAAATTTGCGGGATATCCACAGAATGGTGCCGGTCACGATCATCATTGCACCCACCAGCAGGCTGGAGGTAAACATGACCTCTTCAAAATTTTTTAAAAACATGCCCAGCAGGGCAGTGGGAACAGATCCCACCAGTATTAACAATGCCAGTTTCAGGTTTTTATCCGAGTGCACTGCCGCGGGTTTTCCCCGGACTATTCTGCCGGCACAGGCAAGCAATGCACTGGCCATGGCCCTGATATCGTAAAAATATACCACAAACACCGCGCCCAGGGTTCCCATGTGCACACTGATATCAAAAGCCAGAACTGATTCGGTGATACCGAAAAAAAGCTGTCCCAGTACCAGGTGACCGGAACTGCTCACCGGTAAAAACTCTGTCAATCCCTGTAAAATACCTAGAATAACTGCCTGGTAAATTTCCATGTCTCTTCTTAATTTTTTATTGTTTTTTACTGTACCATACCCTAAAGGGTGCCTGGCATGGAGTGAACCAGGTACACTAAATAGTATTGTTGGCTGTAAATTGCAAGTGTATTATAGACACCGGAACCTGCTTTTTAAGGTAAAAAAACAACCTTCCGGCTTCTGGGGTTTTACTGATTTTTATTTTATATTTCAGTTGATTTTACTCTGATGCATGTTATAATCTTTATATCATGTTAGTTTTAGCGCCTTACTTCTCAGTTCGTGTTTAGAAAAACAAGAAAATTGAGGAGGGGGACTTGGGTTGCGGATTTCCCGCGTTAGTTTATTGTTGTTTCAGAACGAGGGTATTCTTTCCATTACCAACCACCATGTTTCAAATCTGAAAGGAGAAAAATATGAAAAAAAAGATTCTACTTCAAAGCCTTTTATCTGTTCTCGCTTTTGTTTTTCTGTTCGGCTGTGCAACAAAGGAGCCGGCCCAATTTCCATCATTCGTCGCCCACCAGTTTGATGCAGACCAGTATGTATCAAAGGTGGACAATTTTGTGGTAATTCTGGATGCTTCCAGTTCCATGCGGTATGACTTCAATGGCAACACCAAATTCGATACTGCCAAAACCATTGTCCAGCGCCTGAACATGACCTTGCCGGAGCTGGGACAGACCGCAGGCCTTCGGTCATTCGGGCACCTCCCCTCTGTTTCCAAAAACCTGACCGAATTGTTCTACGGCATGGAAACCTACAGCACAGCAGGTATGGCTGACGCGCTGATTGAAATTTTCCGGCCCGGCGGCATGAGCCCCCTGGGAACTGCTCTGGATGCAGCGCAGACAGATCTGGAGGGATTGCCCGGCGTACATAATGCCGTGGTCATCGTCAGTGACGGCAAGGAAATGGACGATAAAAACGTGCGTAACCGGGCCCAGGACTTAAAAGACAAATTCGGTTCCTCCTTGTGCATCTACACGGTTCTGGTGGGGGATGCCCCGGAAGGCCGCCAGCTGCTTCAGGATATCGCAGACATCGGTGAATGCGGATTTTTCACTACTGCTGACGACATTATGACCGGTGCCGGCATGGCTGATTTTGTAGAAAAAGCATTTATGATGGCAAAAACTGCGCCTGCGCCTGCACCTGCGCCTGTAACCGCACCCAGAAAAGATTCCGATGGAGACGGGGTATATGATGAAGCTGACCAGTGTCCGGGAACTCCTGCTGGTGCACGGGTAAATTCTGTGGGCTGCTGGACCCTTGACAATGTCCTGTTTGATTTTGACAAGGCTGAAATCAAACCTGAAGCCTATCCCTTACTGGACGAAGTTGTGGCCATTATGAAAAAGAACCCGGCCATGAGCGTTGAAATTCAGGGACATACCGACAATATAGGCACCAAAGAATATAACAAAGACCTGTCCATGAGACGGGCCAATGCTGTTGCCAACTATCTTGTGAAAAAAGGCATTGCAAGAAACCGCCTGGCAACCACTGGATTCGGATTCAGCAAGCCGGTGGCCCTCAACGGCACCAAGTTCGGACGCTCCCTCAACAGACGGGTTGAGCTTCATCCATATTAAACTGTACTAAACGCTTCCGGGTAAGATGTCTTTTCCGGAAGCGCAAAAACAAAAACGGTTAACTGTAACAGGGCGGCAGGTCAAAAAATCTGCCGCCCTGTTCTGTTTTGTGCAGGGCGTGCAGGAGGTTCAGCTCTTTTGCTGAAAAATCTGCTGACCGGTTTTTTGCACCCCATAGCCGCCCAGATTCAGAACCCGTTTTTGAAAACCGTCTGTTGCAATGGTATCCAGCAGGATCCTGATATTGGGGTTGGTGAAAAACTGCTCTAAAATAACCAGGTCATAGGATTCAGTAACAACAGGAATAAAATCCAGATCCAGGGCCCGGGCCGCTGCCAGGATACCCAGCCCGGCATCTGCCCGTCCGGAGAGCACGGCTACGGCAACCGACATATGGGTGTATTCATCATTCTCATACCCCTGGATGTCACCCGGTACCAATCCCAGCGCCCCCAGTTTGTAATCAAATAAAATCCGGGTGCCTGAACCGGGCTGGCGGTTGATGAACCGCAGTTTTTTGGCCTTCAGGTCTTCAATGGACTGAATACCTTTGGGATTGCCTTTGGGCACAATCAGACCCTGTTCGCGCATGACCAGGTTCACCAGACGCAAAGGGATATTCGGGAGGTATTTTTTGATATAGGAAATATTATAGGTGCCGTCATCCGGATCCAGCAGATGGATCCCTGCCAGGTGACAGGCCTTGTTCCGGATAGCCATAATTCCGCCCATACTTCCCACATGACTGGAGGAAATGCCCATACCGCCATGGAATCTGCGCATCTGGTCTGCCAGCAGATCCAGGGTGTTGTCATGGGATCCTGTAACCACCAGGGTGTTTTTTATGGCTGACAAGGGCCTGAGCAGCCGGGCCGTGACGGTCTGGTCTTCTGAGATTCCTTCCACATTCCGGGGAATCCGTATTATGCCGTCTGCTTCGGTAAGGGTGGTGATACTGCCTGAACCCCGGGGCAGCTGGGAAGCAATCAATTTTTCCGCCACTGCACCTATTTTAACCCGTAAAAATTCATCCTGGCCCAGCTTCGACGTAATGTTCCGGGCCACAGAGACAGGAACCGAACTGGTCTGCAGCTCAGGCAGTTTCTGCATTCTGCGCAAAAGCGGTCCTGCAAACTGCTCAAAGGCCACAATAGCGGAAACAGGATATCCGGGGATGCCGAACACGGGTTTTTCAAACACCTTGCCCATCAATACCGGTTTTCCGGGCATCATGGTAACCCCGTGCACCAGCACCTGGCCCAGAGCAGCAACCACATGCCGGGCAAAATCCTCAGATCCGGCTGATGAACCGCCGATAATGCAGACCATATCATAATCTTCCTTTGCAGCTTTGGCCACAGCATCGGTAATCTTGTCGCGGTCGTCTTCAAGCATGGGGTGGCAGTCAAAATACGCACCGTTGTCCTGGCACAGGGCGCCCAGAACCGTGGAATTGGATTCAACCACCTGGCCCGGTGCAAGCTGTTCCACCTGCACCGCATCCCACCGGACCAGTTCAGAGCCGGTGGGAATGATGAGAACTTTGGGTTTCTTATAAACCGCTACCCTGAAAATGCCGCCGGAAAGCAAAGCACCCATAGCATAGGCATTGATCTGCTGCCCCCTGGGAAACAAAAGCTTGGTGGCAACGATATCTTCTCCCATTTTGCGGACATGCTGCCAGGGAAATACCGGTGCTTCAATTTCAATGGTCTGCTCATCAATGACATTCACCTGTTCGATCATGATAACGGCATTGGTCCCCTCGGGCATGGCATGGCCGGTATTTATCCAGAAAACATCTTTTCCCGGGACAAGGGTTTTTGGTGCATCATCGCTGGCCCCGAAGGTATTTCTGGCATCCACTGCAACGCCGTCCATGGCAGCGGCATGGAAGTTGGGGCTGGACAGCACTGCAATGGCAGGGGATGCCAGGACCCTGCCCCGGGCAGCGGTCACATCAATTGTTTCCACGGGGGTAATGTGTTCTTTAAAAGTATCCACCAGTATCTGCCATGCGGTTTCAATGGGTTTGGTATCCAGATATATGTTGCGTTTTGATGTCATGACTGTTTTCCCTGATATGTTTTTATGAAAGGGATAAGTTTTCAGCTGATGCCTGACTGCTTATACTTTCATTATTTGTTGTGCCCGGAAGGGCATGGGTGTTATTGAAAATATTTGTTTAATGGAAAATCCGGCTGATATTACAGGAGAATTACCTGGGTCCATGTGTCTTTTTCCAGACCTTCCAGATTTTCTCCGATATCCAGAAGCCCGTCTGCATGCACCATGGTCCGGATAAGACCGGATTTCCCCAGCACCGGTTTTGCCATCAGACCGGCTGGTCCGTTTTCCAGCGTCACCCGGATAAAATCGCGCCGTCCCTGGGCAGAGGCAACATTCCGGGTCAGTCTGGCAGGCGCCCGCACCAGGGGTCTGGGTGCGGCATATCCCTGAATCCTGTGCAGAAACGGCACCACCAC
>Ga0102943_1000489_pt1 | contig 26582 bp, 24 predicted proteins | sample SalPonC_black_MG_FD_78174 | JGI IMG/M metagenome (GOLD analysis project Ga0102943, IMG submission 78174) | Salt pond soil microbial communities from South San Francisco under conditions of wetland restoration - Salt Pond MetaG... | ecosystem: Environmental > Aquatic > Marine > Intertidal zone >...
CCTTCGGAAAAATATTTTTCAACGGCCGCCGGGAATATCCTTTTTCCTCCAACATCAGGTCCAGGGTGACCCTGGTCACACAGAAACCTTACCTTCTCAGGCGGACCGTTTATGAAAACATTGCCTACGGTCTGCAGATCCGCCGGGATACCGCAGACCTGCAGATCCGCATCCGCCGGGCACTGGCCGGTGTGGGACTGGCATATGAGGGGTTTTCCCATCGCCAATGGCATGCGCTTTCCGGAGGGGAGGCCCAGCGGGTGGCAATGGCTGCCCGGCTCATCCTCAAACCCCGGGTGCTTCTGCTGGATGAACCGGTTGCCAGTGTGGATGCCCAAAGTGCGGCCCTTATCCGCCAGGCAGCCCTGACAGCCCGGAAGAACTGGGGCACCACCCTGGTCATTGCCAGCCATGACCTGGCCTGGCTGTTTGACTGCAGCGACACCCAGATCTCCATCAGCAACGGCACCCTGTTTTCCACAGGCAGGGAAATCATCCTTCCCGGTCCCTATACCACCGGCAGAAAGGGCCTCAAAAAAATCCTGGACAACGGCCAGTGCATTTTTCTGCCTTTTGCAGCCCGGTCGGGTAAAACAGCCGTTATCCAGAGAGAAAACATCGGCCTGGCCAAAAACCGTGAAACAGATAACAGATATGACAACCAGATAAAAGGGCAGATTCAATCCATGCACATGACCGGAAAGCGACAGCAGATCATGACCACCATTGCTGTGCCTGAAATGGAGTTCATGCTGGGGATTGCCCCGGAACTTGCCGGCAGCCTGTCTCTGCAGCCGGGCAAAGAGGTGTTTTTGCTGTTCAGATCACAGGACATTGTCTGGCGCTGACCAGCATACGGCAGGCCCACTCGAAGCTGCTCCGGCAATTACAATGTTTTTCGGCACCCCGGTTTCCGCCTTAGGTACCTTCCGCCGAACCCGAATTACAAATCCGAAGGACGGTCACAGCGCTTCGGCAAGAAGTGCTTGCCTTATACGATACCCGCCATGGGTCCTGGCAGTATTCCTTTCAAGGTTTCAACACCAGAAAATACAGCTGTCCCCGGATATTCATATGACCGGCAGCAAACCGGGCATACCCGTCACTGCCGCAGAACAGGTCTGCGCGTCCCGGTCCCCGGATGGCACCACCGGTGTCCTGATTCATCACAAACAGCGATACCCGGTCCCACTGGTCAAGATCTGTTGACATCCCGGAACTGTCAAGCTTGTCAGGATCAGGCAGCGCTGTGTTCACAAAACACGGCGCCCCCCTGGGAAACAGCCTGTAATCGGTGGCCATGGACCGCAGCGGTGTCAACTGCACCCCGATACTGCCAAAAGGACCGCCTGTTTCAGTTTTAAAAAACACAAAACTTTCGTTGTGGTGCAGCACTTCATCCATACGTTCGGGATGGGCTTCAAGCCATTGCCGGATGGCCTGCATGGACATGTTTTCTTTGGCGATCTCTTGTTTTTCAATGAGATACCGGCCGATGGACCGGTATTGGTTGCCGTTGCTGCCTGCATAATGGACCCGGATGATCTCTTTTTCCGGGGTCTGAATACGACCGGATCCCTGGATTTCCAGAAAAAACCGGTCCACCCGACTTTCAAGCCAGGCCACAGGAACCGCCCGCTGGTAAAAATCGGTCATAAAGTTTATATCCTGCCGGGAAAAATACGGCACCACCCGGTTTCCCGCCACCCGGCCCTTCAGGCGGTCATGTCCTTCATACCTGTCGGAAAACCTGGCCAGATCTATTTCCAAAAGATCGCTTGGTAAAGAATACAGCGGGTACAAAAACCGGTCATCCGGATACAGGCTGCCCTGGTAGGTGGGTTCAAAATACCCGGTAAACAGAACCTGGTCCCTGTCATTGGCTGCACTGGCATACACATGAAAGCGGTCCCGGATAAACCGGTTAAGATCCGCAGCAGACGGGTTGCCTGAAACAAATGCCTGCAGGATTTCAATGGAACGGATCATGTGGGCGGCACTATAATGGTCCGGTCCAAAAACAAACTGCCGGGATTCGGGCAGTTTGTTAAAATAAACCAGACTCCGGGTCAGGGCCTGGTCAAACCCTGCAAAATTCCGGGTGTCGGCAAATTGCGGAAATTTTTTAACCGAAAGCTTTTCCAGTGCCAGCTTCCGTGTGTCTTCGGGTTCTTTGGGTTCAAAAAAGCCGCACCCTGTAAACAAACACAGGGCAAGGCCGATCAGCAGTGTACCAAGTCCATTCAGAAAAACAGCTGTTGTGGATTCACATCTCATGGTCTGATCTCTTGTAAAAGGGTGTAACAGTTGCATCTGAAGGGTCGATGGCCTCCAGATCCGGCATATCCCGGTTGGCAACCCCCATGGCATCAAGCTTTCGGGCCGGGGGCATGACTTTTTTCTCCATTGTTCTGACGGTACGGTTGAAACTGGCGGCACATTTTTCAATGTCTTTTCCCAGATGGTTCATCCCGTCAGCCATGGCGCACAGCCGGCGGTAAAGCTGTACCCCCAGATGCCGGATCTCTTCGGCATTTTCATAACTGTGTTTCTGCTTCCAGGAATAGGCCACGGATTTTAACAGCGCAATCAGGGTGGTGGGAGTGGCCAGTACCACGCCGTTTTCAATTCCCCGTTCAATGAGATCCGGCTGATGGCATAATGCGGCGGAAAAAAAATTCTCCCCCGGAATGAACAGGACCACAAATTCCGGGGCAGGGGCAAAGGCTGCTGCATAATTTTTGGATGCCAGCCGGGTGATATGGGTGGCCACCTGGCGGGCATGGTCTGCCATGCGGGCCTCTTTTTCTTTTTCATCAGAAGCTTCCAGGGCATCCAGATAGGCCATGAGGGGAACCTTTGCATCCACCACAATCCTGCGGTCAGATGGCAGGGTCACCACCATATCCGGCCGCAGAGATCCTTTCCCGGATCCCTTGGCAGGCTGTTCATGAAAATCACAATACTGGGCCATACCAGCCAGTTCCGCCACTTTTTTCAGGGTAATTTCCCCCCACCTGCCCCGGACATGGGGCAGGCGCAGTGCCTTGACCAGGTTCCCTGTCTCCAGATGGAGCTGGTGCTGGACCCGGCCCATCTGGGCCAGTTTTTCAGAGATTGCCCCGTTGGCACGCTCCCGGGCCGCCTCCATGGCCTGGAGCCGGGTTTCATACTGATGCAGGGTCTGGCGCACGGGATCCATGGACTGACGCAGTTCTTTGCCCTGGATGGAGAAATCATTTTTTGCCTCTTGAACATAGCCCTTGAAATAATTATCCGCCATCTCCATGAACCGGTTGGCATGCTGATACATGGTCTGTTCAGACATCTGCCTGATGCGGCTGGAAAAAAACAGCACCCCGGTCCGGGCCAGGATCAGGCAGACCAGAATGCCCAGGCCAAATCCAGCGCCAAGATATCCCAGGTTCTCCAGGGAAATTACCATACAATTATACCGGCGTGTCTTTGTTCTCAGACCTGTCACCGGCCTGCCAGGTCCCGCTTTTTCCCCCGGATTTGGACAACAGCCGGATCCCGGACAATGTCATGCCCCTGTCATAGGACTTGCACATGTCATAGATGGTCAGGCCTGCCACGGAAACAGCGGTCAGTGCTTCCATTTCCACCCCGGTACGTCCGGTCAAAGACACTTGCGCTTCCATGCGGATCCGGTTTTTGTCAGACTCAGGAAAAAAATCTACGGCAGCATGGGTGATGTTCAAAGGATGGCACATGGGAATGAGGTCCGCCGTTTTCTTGGCCGCCATGATCCCGGCAATTCGGGCGGTTTCAAGGACATTGCCTTTTTTTACCTTTTCATTCAGAATTTTTGCAAGGGTATCGGGATGCATGGCAATGAAAGCTTCGGCAACCGCTGTGCGAAGGGTTTCAGGTTTTGCTCCCACATTCACCATGCGCACATGGCCCTGGTTGTCCAGGTGGGTAAATTCAGTCATCGTTGGATTTCCTTTTCTGGTTCAGGCTGCTGCCTGCAGCGCAATTGCATGTAACCTGATCTGTTTAATTAATCTATGTCCGCCCGCTTGTTCAACATATCTGATATCACATGCAATTATCCTGGTGCAGTCTGCCGGGCTTATTGAAAAAACTGGGTTTTACTGGTTACCCGGGATTTTATCTGGTTCAGGGTGTCGGAGAGGACCTGGATGACATTTTCCCGGATATCTCCGGCCACCACCAGAAACATCACATCATCTCCTACGGTCAGTTTGGTATTTTCCCTGATATGCACCTGGATATCCAGAATACCCGGCCGGGATCTTTCTTTTTGTAAAACTTCTTTCAGCTTTTCGTGGTCCACCGCAATCTCAAGCCCGGTAACAGGTCTGCCTTCCCGGGATGTTGCCCGGACAACACCATTATGGGCCAGGATCATGCCTGCCCGGGAGAAATCAGGATGTTCCTTGATTTTACGGATCATCTGTTCCAAAGTCTTTGGTTCGGAATGTGCGCTGTTTTCATTCATCTGCTTTTTTCCTGTTTGTTTTTCTGCTGCCAGTTGTTTTGCTTTTTCTAGGTCTTCCGGGGTATTCACATTGAATTTAAACCCCATATCAGGGTCCAGTTTTTTCAATACAGATACCGGTACTTCCTTGACAAATTTTTTCTTGTAAAATCCTTTGATCTTATAGATTTTTTTTTCCAGGTTTGATTCAATCAAGGGAATACAGGCCCTGGAATAAATGGCGGACAAGGGCTCCAGCCCCTCTTCCGTTCGGGGAACAACCACATGGTCTCCAGGCCCGGCCTTTTTTACCAGATGCCGGATTACCGCCTCACTGGCAAAGGGAATATCACAGGCTGTCACATATGCATAGGGAAATGACGCATAAAACAACCCGGCATGCAGCCCTGCCAGCACACACCGCTCCGGGATGATGTCTGTGACCACCAGCATATCAGGCACCAGAAATTCCTCCGGCTCATTGACCACCAGGATATTTTCTTTAAACACCCGGGAAAAAAGGGTGCAAAGTTTTTCCAGCATGGTGGTATCACCGATTCTGTGAAACGTTTTTTTTTTCCCGGGCAGCCGGCTGTTTTTCCCGCCGGCCAGAATCACCCCTGTGCAATCCAGTTTCATTCCATCTGTCCTTGGCAAAGATCTATGATAGTGCCCTGATTATAGCCGACTTCACCTGAAAATCAAGGTGCCGCCTTCTGATTTTCGTTTTTGGATTTTTGTACTTGCGACCCGTGTGGGCCGGTCACACCGCCACCCTCAGGGGGCGGGGTATCAAGCTGCTGAACAAGAAGTGGTTACATGCGGTTTTTCCATGAACTGGGGAGTCAGGGTCTTGCTCACCGGGAAAAAAGGTGGTACATGGATTCTATGGCATAACCCATCGCACATGAAAGGCATTGAATGAAACAGACCAGACCCATTCTCAATGACCAGGATTTCAAACGCATCATTACCAGGATCGCCCATGAAATCATAGAAATCCACAGAGGGGCCCGGGACCTGGCCCTGGTGGGTATCCAGACCCGGGGGGATTTTCTGGCCAAAAGACTGGCAGATCAGATCCGGCGCATTGAAGACGTCACCCTGCCTGTGGGCAGCATGGACATCAACATGTACAGGGATGACTGGACAAAAATCAGCCACCAGCCCATTGTCAGGCCTTCTGATATTCCTTTCAGCGTGGATGATAAAATAATTATCCTGGTGGATGATGTGCTCTATACGGGCAGAACCATCCGGGCGGCCATGGAAGCCCTCATGGATTTTGGCAGACCCGCCCGCATTGAGCTGGCCATCCTCGTGGACCGGGGACACAGGGAACTGCCCATTCAGGCGGATTACAGGGGTATCTTTGTGGACACGGAGCACCAGGACACCATCCATGTCCATGTATCTGAACATGACAACCAGGACCTGGTATTCAAGGAAATCGAAAAATGAGCACCATTGAACATAAAAAGGCAGGCATAAAAGACATCAGCATTGCTGTGCTTTCCGTATCCACCACCCGGAAACTGTCAGATGACAAAAGCGGGGCCTGGATTAAAAAACAGGCAAAAAAAGAAGGACACGAGGTGGTGATCCATCAGACCGTTACCGATGATACAGGTGCTATCCAGGAATTGTTGAACCATGTAATCGACAAGATTTCCCCTCATGCAGTTATCATGACCGGCGGTACCGGCATCAGCCCCAAAGATGTGACCATAGAAGCGGTGCAGCCTTTTTTTGAAAAACACCTTACCGCATTTGGTCCCTTGTTTGCCCAGCTGTCTTTTGAGGAAATCGATTCAGCAGCCATCATGTCCCGGGCCACTGCCGGCATCATAAAAAATACGGTGGTATTCTGTATTCCCGGCAGCCTCAAGGCCTGCAAACTTGCCTGCAGCGCCTTGATTTTCCCTGAACTCGGACACCTTCTCAAACACATAAAGGAATAAAAAATGACCGAACTTGCCCAATTTATTGCAAACTGGAAAGACAAAGACTCCCGCATCAAACAGGCTTTTGAAGAATTACTCACCCATGTGAAAACCCTTGGAAAAACTGAACTGGCATTTGTGGCCAGGCCCGGTGTGAGCTATTCTGTGCGGCCCCGGCACCAGGACCAGAAAAGCCGGTCGCTTTTTGCCATGGTGGATGTCATTGATGACAACCCGGAAGAAAGATGGCTGTCCATCTGTTTTTACGGTGACATGATCACGGATCCAGATGACACAGGTGACCTCATCCCCGGGGGCCTGCTGGGAGAAGACGGATACTGCTTTGATCTGGATGCCTATGACACCCGGGAGATTGCATACCTGAAACAGCGCCTGACCCAGGCCCATGGCAATGCACCGGAATAAAACAGGTTCCCGGGACACCCTTTTGTGAAGGGCGCAACGCAAAAAATGGTCACACGGAAAACCGGATATTTAAAATATCGCCGTCCAAAACAATATAGTCCTTACCTTCCACATGAAATCTGCCGCTTTTTTTCAGGGCCGCTTCCGATCCCAGTGCCATGAGATCTTCATATGAAAACACCTCTGCCCGGATAAATCCCCTTTCCAGATCTGAATGGATCACCCCGGCGGCCCTGGGTGCAGTGCTGCCCTGACGTACCAGCCACTGCCGCACCTCATCTTTTCCAACGGTGAAAAAGGAAACCAGATTCAGGGACTGCAGGCACAGGCGGGTGAGCTTCTCAAGGGCGGTTTCCGCAATACCCAGATCTTCCAGAAACTCCTGTTTTTCCTCTTTTGTATCCAGCAGGGCAATCTCGGCCTCCACCTTGGCTGACACCATCATGGCTGCAATGGCCTGACTGTCGCAACTGGCTTTGAATTCGGCCAGCAGATCCGGACTGCCCAGATCATCTTCAGCCACATTCACGGCAATTACCATTTTTTTCCTGGTTATAAACGGATAGCTGCGGATCATTTTTTCTTCATCCCCGGTCAGGGCCATCAGCCGCAGAGGGGTTTCCTGCTCCAGATGGTCTTTGATCCGGATCATGATTTCCAGCTCTTTTTGCCGGGTTTCATCCTTTATCTTCTTCACTTCATCTTCCAGGCGCTGGATCCTTTTTTCCGCGAAAATCTGATCATGCATGAGCAGTTCCGCATTCACTGCTTCAAAGTCCCGGAATGCATTCACAGAACCGGAGACATGGTAGATGGCATCATCTTCAAAGGCCCGGATCACATGGCAGATGGCATCCATGTCTGCAATGTCTTTAAAAATATCTCCTTTGGATATTGTCTCAGCCTCCAGTTTGGGCAGCAGGACCAGGTCCAGCCTGGCCTGCACCTGCTTTTTGGGGGCATACATGTCCACCAGGGTATTGAACCGGGAATCCAGAATATCAGCAGCGCCTGGGACCGGTTTGGATGCTTTTGCCGGATCAGGGATCTCATTGCCCGTTAAAATCTGAAACAGGGTTTTCTTGCCTGCCTGGGGCAGGCCGATGATGCCGACTTTCATGTGTTTATGTTCATCCTTGCTTTTGTGTTAAACATCCTGTATTTCCAAGATCTTTGCAGACAAAACGAATTTTTCAGGGCAGTTTTATCCGGCGCTTTTCCGGATCTTTATGCTGCCGGAAAATTACAGCCACATGGCCGACCATGCCTGCCGGACAGGTACTGGTCCGTCGGACAATATCATCCAGAAGGCTGGTTTTGGTTTCCTTGTCCTTGTGGTCCACAAATTTAATTTTAATCAGTTCAGCCGCATCCAGTGCGGTTTCAATTTCTTCGAGCAGGGCCGGAGTCACCCCTTTTTGGCCCACCAGGGCGGCGGGGTTTAAATGGTGGGCAAGCCCCCGCAGGTATTTGCGCTGGGCACCGGTTAATTGCATCACTTGTTTTTCCTTAAGTCTGAATTTTTAAAAAAGTCACTATACCACAGGTCAGACCCCATGAACAGATCAAGATATGGCTGAAACCTGGATAATTGACAAACAGGCAAATTCCCTTACTTTTAGTTCAGGCTCGGGTTTATCAGTCTTTTAAATTATTTTACATGAAATTACATGAAATTTAACTTAAAAAACACTGTTACACAAAACAGCCTTTTGTGTAAAAATTTGTTTGCAAAAACTTTTTTCAAGGAGAAAATATTATGTCACAGGTTACCATAACCGTAAACAATATGAGCTGCAGCCATTGCTCAGGCATGGTCAAAAAAACACTGGAAGACATTGCCGGGATTTCTGATGTTGTTGTAGACCTTTCCGGAAAAAAAGCCTCTTTTTCCGTTACCAGAGACAGCCTGGTGGATCAGGCAGTGGCGGCAGTCACACAGGCCGGCTACCCTGCTTCCAGATAAGCTCCTGCCCGCAAGTTATGGACAAAAATCACAACAGCCCTGACAGATCAAAACTGTCTGAACTGTTGATGGTAATGATAAACCGCTTTAAAAGTTCCTTGTTAAAACAGTGGGACATACCCTGATCCCGCAGGCGCATCCTGGCTTCCACCCTTTTTTGTGCTTCTTCTTCCAGCATTTCTTTTTCCCGGAGCCGCCTGAGCTTTGCATCATAATCATCCCGCACAATGGTTGTCACCGGGGCCCGTTGATTCTCCCTGGCCTCAGCTTCGAATCTGTGCAGTGTTTCCAGATACGGATTATCCCCTGCCATGATCGTAAGGGCCTCAAACGGACTTTTGGCCGGCTTGTAGGGCCGTCTGGACGTCAGCGCGTCAAACACATCAATAATATGACAGACCTTGGCCAGCACCGGAATCTGATCGTTGCACAGTCCTTGTGGATAGCCGCTGCCGTCTTCGTTTTCATGGTGATATAAAATCATCTGCATAAAGGATCTGGGCAATTGTGTTTCAAACAGCAGGCTGGTTGAATAGGCTGTATGGGATTGTATGATAACATATTCCAGATTATTGAGTTTTCCCGGCTTGTTGATGACATTCTTTGGGATTTTTACCTTGCCGATATCATGCAGGAACCCGGCCACTGCCGCCTGGATCATATACTCTTTTAAGGCAGGTTTTGTGGAGACACAAAAAAGATCCTGGTTGAAATTGATAAATGTGGCCATCAGCCATCCCACTTTAATGGAATGGGTGTGGGTTTCATAATCATGGCCCACCAGTTCGGCAATGCCCCCTAAAGAATCAATGCTGGAAATATAATCAATGGCCCGGGCAATCAGGTGCTGGATGTTTTCCACCATCCTGCAGCATGCCTGGTCGGAGGCAAAATTACTCTGAAAGGCTTCCTGGACCACCTCTGTGGACAACTTTATCAGGGTATCTGTTTTTTGCTTAACATCAATTTCATCATGTTTTAATATGAATTCCAGATTGTTCCTGACATATTCGGTGTATTTTTGACGCTGTTTTTTATGAATATAAACAATCTCCCAGGCACGCAGCAGATCCATCAGCCGCTGCCTGGGAATGGAAGAGGAATCTTTCAGAAGACAGCGAAACCGGTATTTACCGTCTTTTTTGGTATCATTCCGCTCAAAAAGAGCGAAATCAGCCAGAGAATCCGGATTGATGGACAAGGGGTCAATAGGCACAAACAAACCGCCATCATCAAAATATTCCACAGCTGTATCCATGTCCTTACCCCTTTTTACCGATATCCCAAAAAAGCAATTTACCCGTTGCCCTGTTCCGGCAATGCCCCTTTATATCCGTATACTTTTATAGGAACCGTGACCGGTGTAAAGACCTGGCGTGCGATCAGGCAAACCGACTGCCTGTAGATGTGTCGTCAACGATACATGGCCTCGATGATATCTGCAAACCTTTCATGAACAATCTTGCGCTTGATTTTCATGGTGGGGGTAACCTCTCCGTCTTCTTCATAAAGGCGTTTGGGCAGGATACTGAATTTACGGATGTTTTCCACCCTGGCAAGGGTCTGGTTCACAGCTGTCACTTCTTTATCAATAAGCGCCGTCACTTCCGGGCTTCGGGTCAGGTCCCTGTAGGTGGAAAACTGAATTTTGCGGTCCTGGGCATACTTGGCCACGTTGTCTTCATCGATCATGATCAGGCAGGCCAAAAACTTTCTGCGGTCTCCTATAACCACGGCATCATTGATATAAACACTGGCCTTGAGCTTGTTTTCAATATACTGGGGGGTGATGTTCTTGCCGCCGGCGGTTACGATGATATCTTTTTTGCGGTCTGTTATTTTTAAAAACCCGTCTGCATCAATTTTTCCCACATCACCGGTTAGCAGCCACCCGTCTTTTATGGTCTGTGAGGTTGCATCCTTTCCCTTGTAATACCCTTTGAAAACCCCGGGAGATCTCACCAGAATTTCGCCGTCTGCTGCAATTTTAATGTCAGTGCCCGGCAGGGCAGGTCCCACTGTGCCGAACTTGACCCGGCCTTCCGGCGACAAGGTGGTAACCCCGGTGCCTTCTGTCTGGCCGTATCCTTCAATCAGGTTCATGCCGATGGACTGGAAAAAACGCAGCACTTCCTGGGAAATCGGTGCGGCCCCGGAATAGGCTACCCGTATCCGCTCAAATCCCAGCCGTTCCCTGAGTTTTCGAAACACCGAAAACTCAGCCAGATAAAACAGACATTGCAGATACAGCGGCACAGGTAAAAAATTCATGACCTTGTCCGCCCGTTTTTCTCCGATTTTCAGGGCTGTTCTGAAAACGGCCCTCTTGAACCAGTCCGCATCCGCCATTTTGATCATGACATTGGAATAATATTTTTCCCATATTCTGGGCACGGCATACCCTACAGTGGGGGATACTTCCATCATGTTGTGCATGACCGTGTCCGGTTTTTCCACAAAATTGACCGTATAGGCATACCGGATCTGGATGAACACGGTGAACAACCGTTCAAAAATATGGCACAGGGGCAGAAACGACAACACCTGGTCTGTATCATACACCGGGTTGGCAGCGGCCACAGCATCCGCCATCCAGGTGACATTGGCGTGGGACAGCATGGCCCCTTTTGGCGGTCCTGTGGTGCCTGAGGTGTAAATGATCACGGCTGTGTCTTCTGCTGTCACCTGCCCGCCCCGGCCGGAGAACAGAGCGGGATTCTGCTGCACCATTCCGGCCCCTTTTTCCAGTAAATCTTCAAAAGTAGTGACCATGGGATCGGAAAACCGGGTCAGCCCCCGGGTATCCCAGACAATGACCTGTTTGAGCAACGGTGTCTGGTCCCGGAAATGCAGCCACTTGTCCAGCTGCTCCTCATTTTCCACAAACAAAAATTTTGCATCACTGTGGGACACCACATAGGACACCTGCTGCCAGGCATTGGTGGCATAAATACCCACAGACACACCGCCCACACACTGTATGCCTAAATCCGCAACCACCCACTCCACTGCATTGTCACCGATGATGCAGGCGGCATCGCCTTTTTCCAGTCCCATGGATACCAGGGCGCATCCGATTTTCTGCACCTGGTCGTAAAACCGGTCAAAAGACATATCATGCCACAGCCCCATTTTTTTGGTGCGCAGGGCCACTTTTTCGGGATTGTCTTTTACGGTCCGGGAAAATACCCGGGGTATGGTATCAAGATTTTCTTGGTTCATCGCCATGCCTTTTTGCGCTTCCACCGCTGAAACCCTTTGGCAGATGTTTCTGATTTGATGCCCAGGTAAAACTCCTGGACATCCTTATCATTCAAAAGCTCTTCAGACCGGCCCTTCATGACAAACCGTCCGTTTTCCAGAATCAGGCCGGTGTGGGAAATGGACAGAGCCATGCGGGCATTCTGCTCCACCAGCAGGATGGTGGTGCCTTTCTGGTTGATCTGCCGGATAATGGAAAAAATTTCCTTTACCAGAATGGGAGAAAGTCCCAGGGAGGGTTCGTCCAGGATCAGAAGCCGGGGCCTGAGCATCAGTGCCCGGCCCATGGCCAGCATCTGCTGCTCCCCGCCGGACAGGGTCCCGGCCCATTGGCGGGTCCGATCAGCCAGCACCGGGAAATAGGCATATACCTGTTCCATATCCCTGCGGATGCCGGACCGGTCAGTGCAGGTATATGCCCCCATTGTCAAATGTTCCTCAACCGTGAGTTCTTCAAAAATTTCCCGCCCCTCAGGCACATAGGCAATACCCTGGCGGACAATCCTGTCCGTGTCCCATCCCTGGATGGGGATGCCGTCATATTCAATGGCGCCCTTGTCCGGCTGGTCCTCGATCAGACCCATGATGGTTTTGAGAATCGTGGATTTGCCAGCGCCGTTATTGCCCAAAATAGTAGTAATGCCACCCTCTTCAACGGAAAAAGACGTCCCCCGGATAGCATAGACCAACCCGTAATAGGTCTCGATATTTTTAACCAACAGCAGATGGGCCATCCTGTTCCTCCTCTCCGATATAGGCTTTGCGCACCTCCTTGTTCTGCTGCACCGCCCCCGGGGTTCCCAGGGTGACGCTTTTGCCGAAATTGATGGCCAGCACCCGGTCGGAAATATCCATTACCAGTTTCATATCATGTTCGATGAGCAAAATGGTGATCCCCAGATCATCCTGGATATCTTTTATCCAGAAAATCATGTCCTGTTTTTCCTCCTGGTTCATGCCGGCACAGGGTTCATCCAGCAACAGCAGATCCGGCTCCAGCGCCAGGGCCCGGGCCAGTTCGATGAGCTTCTGGGTGCCATAGGGCAGTGCCCCCACAGGTATATCCCTGACCTGCTGCAGCTCCAGAAAATCAATGATCTGTTCCACTTTTTCTCTGTGCACAACTTCCTCTTTTGCCGCAAAGGCCGGCCTGCCCCACATGCACATACCCCTGAAAAGGCCGGTTTTCATATGGATATGACGTCCAAGCATGATATTTTCCATGGTGTTCATATGGGAAAACAATTCAATATTCTGGAAGGTTCTGGCAACACCGAGACGGGCAATCACATCCGGCTTTTTTTCCTGGAGGGCTGTCTGTTTGAACCGGATGAATCCGGCATCCGGCTTGTACAAACCGGATATGCAGTTGAACAGGGTGGTTTTTCCAGCACCATTGGGACCGATCACCGAAAAAATTTCTCCTTTTTCCATGGAAAAACTGATGTCCTGAAGGGCTTTAATGCCGCCAAACGAGATGGACAGGTGGGAAACAGTTAAAAATTCTGGTTTCATAAAGGGATTGACTCCAGCGTCAGAATCCGGTCCCTGCCGGCAGATACCGGCAGGGACCGGTTGGAACTATTCCAGGGTTATCCAGTCGGTGAGTTTTTTGGCCTTGCCTTCAGCCAGGCACTGCACCAGAAAGGTCTGGCGGGTGCCCTGGCGGCAGTACATGTCATCAGGGTCAAAAGGTTTGAAATTGACTTCCGGCCCGATTCCTTTGAATCCGGTCAGTTTTTCCATCTCTGCCACAAATTTTTCCCGGGTCAGATCCGGACCGGCATTTTTCAAGGCTTCTATCATGGGTTCGGTAAAAATAATACCGGCCGCATAAAACATGCCCCAGCGCTCATCTTTGGATGCAAATTGATCAAACACCTCTTTTTTGTACCGCTGCATGCCCGGATGGTCTGAATCAGGCAGCTCCCCGAATGTGGCGCAGATCACCCCTTCCCACAACCCTTTGGAGATATGGGTCATGAGGGGGAAATCCGAACAGGTGCTGGTGCTCATGAACTGGGGCGCAAAGTTCATGGCTTTGGCTGTTCCCACAATACGTACCGCATGGCTTACTGTGGTCCACAACAGCACCATATCAGCATCTGCTTTCCGCAGCTTCATCACATGGGGCTTTACGTCAGAATCACTTTTTTCCACCGGCACCTGGGCAACCACCTCCATGCCATGGCTTTCCAGTTCCTCAACAGCCCCGCGCAGACCGTTTTTCCCGTATTCATCATTGAGATATGCCACAGCCACCCGTTTTTTGCCCATGGTTTCCACAGCATACCGCACCAGGGCACGGGCTTCGTTGTAATACAGCGGATAGACAGCAAACAGGTATTTTTCAGGTGGAGACACCCAGTGCAGAGACCCGGCAGCCGGTCCCACCCAGGGAATTTTTCTTTCCATGAGATAATCTTTGACCGCCAGACCAGGCGAGGTCCCCACTCCGGAGGCCCAGCCAAAGATGCCGGTGCCTTCCTGGAGTTCCTTGACCCCGGCTTTGGTTTTTGCCGGATTATACCCGTCATCAAACATGTGGTATACGATTTTGCGGCCATGAATGCCGCCGGTGGCATTGATCCATTTAAAATAGTCTCCCGTTCCCCTGGCCACAGATCCCCAGGCAGCTGCCGGACCTGTCTGGGGTCCCCACTGGCCGATATGAATCTCAGTGTCGGTCACCCCCTCTTCCGCCCAGACCAATGAGGTAAACATCAGCCAGCATAACATACACCCGCACAACACCATCATACTTTTTTGCATGACATCCTCCTTGTTATTGTTGGTATTTTTAATTGGGGTCAGACCCCATTTTCTTTTTTCTCATTTTCTCTCATGTTCTCCCTCAACCCCGTTTTCCCCCTTATTGTTATTCAGGTTCAGACTATACAGGTTGTGATAAGTGCACAAAGTCCGTGCCTGATATGTTACACCTTTTTTACATAATGTCTGGCAAACAGACCGCTGGGTTTAAAACACAGCACCAGCACAATGATGGCAAAGGCCACCACAGATTTGAATTCAATGGATACATACCCCCCGAACAGATTCTCTATGATCCCCAGCATATAGGCGGCCACCACAGCGCCTGGAAGTGATGTCATACCCCCCATGACCGCTGCGGCAAACCCCTTGAGCATGGGATCCCACATCATGAAAGGGTGCATGATAACAGGGGAGATCAGCAAGCCTGCCGTGGCACCCACCACCGAGGAAATACCCCAGGTCATCATCAGGATCCTGTTGGTGCGGATTCCCACGATCTTTGCCGCAGTGGGATTCTGCTGGGTGGCTTTCATGGCAAGTCCCAGCCGGGTATATCTGAAAAAGAAAAACAGCAGGATCATGAGACCAAGGGCTGAAACCAGTGTCAATGCCTCCAGTTTGGAAATAAATATATCCCCGATGATGAAGCTGTCATAAGGACCGATGGGAAACGGCATGGTTTTATGTTCCGCCCCGAATTTCCAGGAAACCAGGCCCAGCATCACCATCTCCAGACCGATGGTGATGACGATGGTGCCCAGGATATTGGGATTCTTGGCCCTTCTGAGTACGGCAAACTCCAGGAATGCCCCCAGTACAGCTGCAAAGACAAAGGCCAGGGCAAAAGCCAGCCAGACCGAATACCCGAAAGTGGTGAGCAGCATCATGGTGAAAAACGATGTCACCAGGGCCATTTCCCCCTGGGCAAAATTGGGGACTTCAGAGGTCTTGTAAATAATGACCATGGCAAGGCCCATGAGGGCATAGGAACTTCCCACCGCCACCCCGCTGACAATCATCTGCAAGAAATCAATCATACCCGCTCCCTTTCACGCATCCAAATGTAACCAATGAAGTCCGCAAGCACGCAAATAACCACAACAAGAAAGCCTGATGCCTGGTCACAAAACCGAATTTCATACCCAGCCTTGTGCCCTGCGCCCGACAGCCTATGATCCGATATCGCATCAAAACGGCCAGGTGCGCCAGTACCGTTTGGTTCTCAGCCATATCCCGTAGAGGCCCAGTGGTTCAAACAGCATGATGGCCACCATGATGGACCCGAACACGATATACTGGATATTGGAAACCCCGGTTATGGAAAACCACGTCCTGGAAAGGGCTTCCAGCCAGTCTCCCAGAAAAGGGATATCCAGAATATTTCTCAGTTTCAGGTCCAGCCAGCACAAAAGTCCGGCCCCCACCACCGGCCCCATAAGGGAGCCCTGGCCTCCCACCACCACCATGGCCAGAAACATGATGGACATCATGAGGGTAAATATTTCCGGTTCGATAAATTTTAACACAAAGGCATACAAACCGCCGCCGATGCCGGCGTAAAAGGCGGAAACGGCAAAAGCAAGGGTCTTGTAAAATACAATATTCACCCCCATGGTCTGGGCTGCGATATCAGCATCCCGGATGGCAATAAACGCCCGCCCCACTCGGGTTCTGATCAGGTTGCGCATAGCCGTCAAAAGCAAAATTGTAATAAAGACCAGCAGAAAATAAAACTGTTTGTCCGTGTTAATAACCCAGGACCCGATAACAATATCCGGGGCATGGAGCCCTTCTCTGCCCCCGAACAATTCGATGCGGCCGATGATCTGGGTAATGGTCAAACCGAAGCCCAGGGTGGCAATGGAAAGATAGGGCCCTTCCAGGCGCAGCGCAGGCAGGCCCAGCAGGAATCCGAAACCGGCCGCCACCAGTGCGGAACAGGGCAGTGCCAGGAGAAAGGGAAAACCGGCCTTGGCCATGAGGATCACGGTACCGTAAGCGCCGATGGCAAAAAAACCGGCATGTCCCAGGCTGATCTGGCCGGTATACCCCACCAGCAGATTCAGACCTGCCGCCACAATGATATTTATGGCGATATAATTGGCCACATAGACATAATAATTGCCCACCACAAAAGGAAACGCCACCAGGAAAACAAGAAGAAGGACAAGCCAGAAAAGGACCACCGGCGACGTGACAAGCTGAACATCTTCATAGTAGGTGCGCTTCATATCCATGAGCAAAAACTCCCTGCTGGAAAAACAGCTGATTTTCAGATGCGTATTTCAGTCATATTGGTTTATTCAGGCTGCTGTCAAGATAAAAAAACAGTGGACAGATAAAATACTGCCGGATTTTTTGCAGAAACAAATACAGTTTATGCATATAAGTGCTTGACTATGGAATGCAGATATGGTTTAGCTTCATAAAAAGAAATGGAGACTTTAAAATGAATTGTGGCAAGACAGACAGATCCTGTTTTTATTTCTGGTATTATTTTTACAGGAATCTGCCTGGGCTGCCATGAGATTGTTCCCCTGAACTCACAAGCCGCAGGCAGAAACCGCCTGCGGCTTTTTTCGTTTCCAGCCAAAGGCGGCTTTTTTGATCTGCAAAAGGAAACCGCCATGACAAAAACCTTTGACATCCATGTAAAAAAATTCAAGCCCCTCACCCCGCCGGCAAAGATGAAGCAGGCACTGCCCCTGACGGATAATGCAGCCCGGACCGTTATCAACGGCCGCAGGGATGTCGCAGATATTTTGACCGGCAAAGACCCGCGCCTGTTGATCATTGCCGGACCCTGTTCCATCCATGACACTGGAGCAGCCCTGGAGTATGCCCGGAAAATGATGGCCCTTCGCCGGGAAGTTGCAGACAAGATCAATCTGATCATGCGGGTCTATTTTGAAAAACCCCGCACCACAGTGGGGTGGAAAGGCCTGATTAACGATCCGTACCTGGATGCCTCCCATAATGTGAACGCAGGCCTTGAAACCGCCAGAAAACTGCTCATTGACATCAATGACATGGGCCTGCCCACGGCCACGGAAATACTGGACCCCATAACCCCCCAGTATATTGCGGGCCTGCTTACCTGGGTTGCCATCGGTGCCAGGACCACGGAATCCCAGACCCACAGGGAGATGGCCTCAGGACTCTCCATGCCGGTGGGATTTAAAAACAGCACTGACGGCACCCTTACTGCGGCAGTCAATGCCATGCAGGCAGCCGGCACCCCCCAGCACTTTCTGGGCATTGACCCGGAAGGGCGGTCATCCATTGTGTCCACCACAGGCAATCCTTTCTGCCACATTGTCCTGCGTGGCGGAAAGGCCCCCAACTATGATCCGGTTTCCGTGGGCAAGGCCCGGGCACTTCTCAGAGAACGAAAACTTATCAACAGTATCATGGTCGACTGCTCCCATGACAATTCCGGCCAGAAATTCACGGGCCAGTCCTTTGTGTTCAAAAGTGCTTTGGACCAGCGCCTGGACGGCAATTCCGGCATCGTGGGTTTGATGCTGGAAAGCAACCTGTTTGAAGGCAGCCAGAAATGTCCGGGGGATGGCTGTGCCCTCAAATACGGGGTCTCCATCACTGATGAGTGCATCTCCTGGGATACCACGGTGGAATTGATCCGGTGCGCCGGCAACCGGCTGTAATTGTACCGGGCATTTCCTGTTGTTTCTCCGGGTTATGACTTTACGGGCTGTGTCAATATTATGTGGTGCTGCATCTGCATGCGATCACCCAAAAACGTTGCAAATGGAAGACAGATAAGATACGTTATCCACAACAAAACAGGAAGGGGGAAGAACTATCTTCCTGCCTGAAAACAGTACTGCAGCCCTTTAAAAAAACCTGAAAAGAAATCAAAGCAACCGGTGATCTATTTCATTAAAGCCCTGATTCAGTCAAGCCTGCGGCGCCGCGGCATTTCCCTGGTAATCGCCTACATGGGACTTTTGCTGGTATCTGCTTTATTGATCATGGCAGTGGAGCCGGCGGATTCCGGTTTGGACACATTTACAGATGCACTGTGGTGGGGGATTGTAACTTCCACCACTGTAGGGTACGGTGATTTGTATCCTGTGACGTCCGCCGGCCGTGTAATTGCCGTCATTCTGCCCATGTTCATGGGCATAGGGCTGGGGGCGGCCTTTATTACTCATCTGGCATCCTGGCTGATTGAGAGGAGGGACAAAAAAATGCACGGGGAAGCAACCTTTACCCGGGAAAACCATATCCTGATTGTGGGGTTTACCCTGGAAACCGACACCCTCATCCAGCAGATCAAGTTGGATGAGACCTATGCCAGACAGGATATGGTTCTGCTGGCAGATATTGACCGGCATCCCTTTCCTGATATGCCTGGTTTGTTTTTTGTCAGGGGCCGGCCCGATACCTTCCAGGCCCTGACCCGGGCCAACACCGGCGGGGCCGGACAGATTATCATTCACACAGGCAGTGATGAAGACAGCCTGTTTGCTTTGATCAATGTGCTGAAACTGAAAAAAAAGCGTTGTGATGTCACGGTCCGGTGCCTGTCTTCCCAGAGTATGGACACCTTTTCCTCGGTGCCGGGTGAATTTGAAATCATTCTCCAGATGACAGCTGAAATGCTGGTCCAGGCCATGCAGGACAAAGTCCACCTGCCGCTGCAGGTGCTGCTGCGCAACAATGCAGATGCAGAAATATACCATGTGGTCATACCCCGGTCCACCGGTCCTTTTGACTGGTGGAACCTGCACCTGGCCCTCATGGACCGGCACGGTTTTCTGACCTTTGCCATGCAGAGCCACAGCGGACAAATCCGGGTCAATCCCCCCAAAGATACGCCGCTCAGCGGCGGTGACAGTATCTGGCTTATCGCTGAAAGCCGTCCTGTCCAGATTTCATGGCCCACCACCGAACCATAATGATTTTGGTGAATTTTCCGCTGCTGCCGCTTTTAAAGAGCTTCCCGTGAATTTACTTGTCAGTTAGGTCTGGGGCAGGTCATCCCAGAGAGGAGAATGCCCCTGTCACACGGTTACATCACCAGGGTTTTCACCGCCTGCATATACAGATCAAGGTCTTTTATGAATATATCATTGTGACTGGCGCCGAGAATCTTTACCAGAGTTTTTTCCTGAGAAGGGCAGGCATCAAACAGGGTCTTTCCCTGGGAAAAGGAAATGAGCTGGTCAAGCTCCCCATGGATAATCAGCAGAGGACCGGACCAGTGTCCTATTTTTTCATGGTTTTCACACCCGGGTGCGGGGGCAAACCCTGCAGCTGCCGGATCAATACCCAGCACTTTCAACAGTTTTTGTGTATGGCTGAACCCGCTTTCCACGATCAGAAAATCGATATCTCCGGACCGTGCTGATGCCAGTTCAATGGCAGATGCACTGCCAAGGGATCTTCCCATGACACCCAGACTGCCGGAAAATCCCTGTCTGTGCAGCAGAATTCGCACAAAATCCAGAATGGTGTGGCAGTCTGCCATCATATGGGAAACAGCAGGAGATCCAGTGGACCGGCCATACCCCCGAAAGTCCACCACGAAAAAATTCATTCCCATCTGGTTGTACACCGGCCCGAGATCATCATAATCGGAAACGATCTCCCCGTTGCCGTGAAAAAACAGGATATTGGGGGCCTGTTTGTCCTCCACATGGAAGCAGGCCCCGATGTGCACATTCTCATCCACAGGAATCAAAAGTTCATTTGGCCTGGCAGGCATTGTCCCGCCCCCTGCCCTGGGATGAAAGATACGGGCGAGCACCGCAGGCTGGTCCAGTGCGCTGTAATCACATTGTGTTCTTTTGGTCATGGCATCACCTCCTGTGTGATTCATATCAGGCTTTCACTTCCCAGGCAAGGGCCGGCAGCAAAGGTCTGAATATTTGCTATAGCAGCGTGCGCTTCTATGGGAAGCCCCTGGTGGTGTCCTGTGCCCGGACCGTCAGCGTCGGAGGGGGCCTGGTAAAAGATGCCGGGATGGTTTTCAACCAGAGGACGGGATGCCGCGCTTCATTGTTCGTATGTAAACCGGCCCCCGTAGACCTCAGGCCGGGCACAGGACACCACCAGGGGCGGATTTTAGGACAAGTTCTGCACAGAGCAATCAAAAACGGAAATATCCAGAACAAGGATGCTGCGCTGAATTGATTCTATCCGGCAATGAATACCCCTTGAGAAACCAGCCCGCATCTGGTAGATGATACTCTCATGAAACATGCGGTACTCATCAATAATGCACATCTGGAAAACTTCAGTGTCAGAAACCTTGGGGCATACCTGAAATCCTGCGGACACAAAGTGTCCACCCTCCACCATGAAAGCAGAAAAGAAGCGGTTTTCATCCCACTTTCAGAACAGGCACTGTTCTTTCTGGCAGAATACTGCAAAACATGCGATCTGGTGGGAATCACCATTTTAACCACCCATCTTCTGCCCCGGGCCATCCAGATCACCCGGTACCTTGAAACCCGGATCAAAGCCCCCATCATCTGGGGCGGCCCCCCTGTGATTGCAGACCCTGAATTTTTTCTGCAGTTTTGCGATCTGGTATGTGCAGGAGAAGGTGAACAGGTCATGAAACAGCTGCTGGCAGATATTTCCCCGGAAAAAATACCCGGGCTGGGATATCGGGCACCAGACAACAGGCCTGTGGTCAATCCCCTGCCCCCCATGCTGGATGTGAACCAGCTGCCCATTGCCCGGGTGGATCTGGATGACGGGTATATGCTGACAGAATCCGGTCCGGTGCCCCTGAAAGAACATATTCCGGCAAGCCTTTCCACCTACAGCGTTCTTCTGGTCAGAGGATGTCCCTACCAGTGTGCCTACTGCCTGAACAACCGCCTTATGGCAGCGTTCCGGAAAAAAGGGCCTTATGTGCGCAAAATTGCCGTTGACCGGGTGATCCGGGAACTGGAATGGGCCAGGGACAATATTCCCCATCTGAAACGCATCATTATTGATGATGATGATTTTTTCCTCAACTCAGAAGACAGGATGAAAAAATTTCTTGGCCGGTACATGAAAACAATCCATCTGCCAATATTCTATATCCAGGCCAACACCCGGCAGATCACCCGGGCAAAGCTGAAAATTCTGTCAGACAGCGGCCTTGTTCTGCGGTACCTGAAAATCGGGCTCCAGTCAGCCAGCCCGCGTATCAGCAAAGATATTTTCAACCGGCCCCTGGACAAAAAGTCCTATCTGGAAAAACTCGCCCTGGTTGTGGACAGCAGGATCCGGGTCATGATCGATGTGATTTCAGCCAATCCTTATGAAACAACAAAAGACAAACACGAGGTGCTGCAGTTTTACCTGAAAATCCTGAAAATTATCCTGCACCGCAAAACAGTGGACCAGCCGGTGAAAATCTATGACCACAAGCTGATGTATTTTCCCGGCACCCCCCTGTATGAACGGGCCTTGAAAGACCGCCACATATCCCCGGACTACGTGGAAACGGTTCTGCTCAAACGCAGCACCCTGCGTCATCACCAGGAAGACATGGACAATGATGCCCTGATCGTGTGGCTTTTCAATATTGCAGCCCGGAAAAAGCGGTTCTGCAAAATTGCCCATACCCTGCTCAGGATCATGGCTATATCCCCTGTATTTTCCGTTATAACCCGTTATAACCTGGCCGGACAGTTTGTTTCTTTCTTTCGGATACCAGTGGTGAAAAAGCTTGTGGACAAAATTCAGATCTGATCCGACCGGGATATCGGATCTGACTGAGGCAGCTGATCCCCCTGGGGCAAAGAGATAATAAATGTAGTGCCCCGGCGTTTTATGGAATCAACCTCCACGGTTCCCTGGTGCTGGGCTATGATGTTTTTTGCAATGAACAGACCGAATCCTGTACCCTTCACCTGCTTGGAGGAAAAAAACAGATCAAAAATTTTCTCCTTGGTTTCCACATCCATGCCGCAGCCGTTATCTGCGATTTTTATCACCAGATCATCTTGTGCTTTTTCCACCATAAGACTGATTTCATGGCCGTCCCTGTCCTTGTCTTCCAGGCACGCATCCACGGCATTGTCCAGAATATTGACCAGGGCGGACATCATAAATGCCGCATCTATGTTCAGGACCCGGGGGGCCTGGTCTGAAACCACGTGAAAGGCAATGGGGTGATGTGCCAGCTTCATTGCCATGGTCTTTTCGATATCTGCGAGAAACTTTTTTACCGGCACCGGCTGCCTGTTCATCTGCCGGTCCTTGGAATACATCAGAATATCCATGATCATCTGTTTGATCTTGTCCACATTCTGGGTCAGCAGATCAAGGCCTTCAGATATATCTGCAAAGTTTTCTTTTTTCAGGCCGGACCGTGCAATGTAAAGCCCGCCGTCAAGGTTGGTGAGCAGCCCTTTTATATTGTGGGAAACCGTGCCGATCATCAGGCCTAAAGAAGACAGATGGCTGGATAACTTGGATTTTTCCACCACCAGCATTTCCAGCTTCTGGGTGTATTCCGCCAGTTTCTGGTCTGCAATGAGTTTGTCCACGGCCTTGGAAACAGCCAGTTCCAGTATGTCGACATTCACAGGCTTGGTAATAAAATCCGCAGCCCCGAATTTCAGGCTGGCAATGGTAAGTTCCATGTCTCCGTGGCCGGTTATCATGATCACCTGGGTATCGGGTGCCCGCTGTTTCACCTGTTTGAGCAGTTCAATCCCCCCCATGACCGGCATTTTAATGTCTGTTATCACAATGGCCGGCTGTTTTTCTTCAAACAGCTCCAGAGCAGCTTTGCCGTCTTTGGCCAGAAACACCTGGTAGCCGATGTCAGCGAGGGTTATTTCCAGGACATCCCGGATATCAGCTTCATCATCCACAACCAGAATGGCAAATTGTTTCTTGTCCATGATTTTCTCCCTGCCTGTCACTCATATACGATATCATCATCAGGCAGGTTTTCAGGTACCGGAAACACAATGGTAAATTTTGCCCCGCCCTTCCGGCCCCGGCCCACCCGGATATCTCCGCTGCAGTCTTTGATAATGCCATAGGAAATGGACAGGCCCAGGCCGGTTCCCTTGCCCACCTCTTTGGTGGTGAAAAACGGTTCAAACAACCGGTCTTTTATTCCCTTTTTAATTCCTGCACCGGTATCCTGAATCACGATTTCAACCTGGCTGTCTGTGGCATGTGTCTGAATGACAATCTGGTCCTCAACCGTGTCACTGCCGCCCTGTGCTGCCCATTTGGCTTCAATGGCATCTTTGGCATTCATTACCAGATTGATGAAAACCTGCTCCAGGCGGTCCGGATCTGCCAGAATCTCAGGCAGATCCGTTTGTTTTTCCCATACCACCGCAATACCCCGGATTTTCAACTGCTGGTTGAACATCTCAAAGGTCCGCTGCAGCACATCATTTATACGGGTTTTCACCAGGCGGATATCGGATTTTCTGGCAAACTGCCGCATGTGCTGGATGATTTTTTCCGCCCGGTCCACATTGGTATCTATTTTGGAAACCAGCTTATGCAGAATCTCTTCCTGGATGGGTTCCTTTCTGTGGATTTTTTTCAAGCAGAAACTGGAGGAGGATTTTATGACAGACAACGGCTGGTTCAGTTCATGGGCGATACCGGTGGACATCTCCCCCAGGGTGGCCATCTTGCTGGCATGGAGCAGGTGCTGTTCTGTTTCCAGGCGCCGGGTAATATCATTGATGGTGATCAGAAACACATTCTGCCCGGAATAGGTTGCCGGTGCCACCCACATGTCCACATCTATGTGTTTGTTGTCTGCCTTTACATGTTTTGCCTTGGATATTTCTTTTCTGGATTTTATCTGCCCGGCCATCTCCTCTTTTTCTTCGGGCAGAAAAAAATCTGTAACGGTTTTTTCCCGCATTTGTGACTCGGAAAATTCATACAGTTCCAGGGCCTTGATATTGCAGTCCAGAATTTTCAAAGATTTTTGGTCTGCAACAAATACCGGATTGGATATGTTGTTGAAAATGGCATGGTATTTTTCTTCTGATTTCTGCAGATCTTTTTCCAGACGCCGGCGCCGGGTGATGTCTATGCTCATTTCCATGGCTGCCACGATGCTGCCGTCTGCATCTTTGATGGGGGCGGTAATAAAAATCCAGTGTTTTCTTTCTCCCTGCCTGCCCATACCTTCTGTTTCACCATAATGGGATTTTCCGTCCCTGAAGGTTTTTTCAACCGGGCAGTCAGGACATTTTTCATCAAGGCCTTTGTAGGCTGTGTAGCAGAAATCTCCGGGTCTGGGATCAAACCGTTCCTTGAACACCCGGTTATACTGAACCAGACGAAAATTTTTGTCCTGGACGGCAATCATGCAGGGGGCATTGTCAAACAGGGCCTGGTATTCATTTTTCTGTCTTTTCAGTTCCGCCTGGTGCTTGCCGATTTTGCGGCCCATCTCCTGAACCGCTTCCCCCAGAAAACCGATTTCATAGGCAGATCCGATATCGATATCTGCGTCATAGTTTCCCCGGGCAATGCGGCGGGTGCCCTCCACCAGCCTGAGGATAGGTTTTTTAACAAATGTGAGAATGATAAAAAAGATGATAAACGCGGTGACCAGGATGGTTGACAGGGCAAGTTTAAAAACACCTTTTTCCATTTTCAACACCTGCTGGTCTATATCCTTTAAAGAAACCACCACCTCCAGAGCCCCCAGAATGGTCTGATTTTCCGGGTGAAAATGGCAGGAACTGGTGGCACAGCCGGGCTCGTTGCATATGGGCTGTACAATACCCAGAAGGCGGTGGCCCTGCGGGGACACAAAGATGCGGAAACGTTCACCAAGGGACAGGTCTGACGGCGGGGGCTCCTTTTTGTGGCAGATATCACAGGCCACTGCCTTGATGTCGATAACTCTGTCTGTTTCGTTTTTCTGGTTGGTGAATTTTATCTGACCATATTTATTATAGATACGGATATTTTCAATCTCCGGCTGCCCGGCGATATTGTTGATGATCTGGTTGATATCATCCCGGGAATTGCGCATCATGGCATACTGGGTACCCAGTTTGATGGAATTGCTCAACCGGTCGGTGCTGGCCAGATGGGTTTTCATGTTCTGGGCCTTGAAACTTTTGATATTGAAAAACGCCCACAGGGATATGGTCACAATAACAGTCAGGCTGACAAAAATGATCAGCTTGAATACCAGACTGTGACGGATATAGTGCAATATTTTTGTCATAAAGCCGCCCGTGTCAAAAAAGACCTGACTTCCGACAGGTTCAAACCGCACCCCACAGACGCCGGGGACAACCCCATGGCAAGCCCCAGAAACTGGGGCAGGTAGAGCACCGGAACCGGAGCGGATTGAAAGCGCTCCAGGTTCATCTGGCACATGGGACAGACCGTGACAATGGCCTGGGCCTCTGCAGCCTGTTCTACAATCTTGCCCACCAGGACCCGCCCTGTTTCAGGGTTGGTGGCAGGACTGGAAGCACCGCAGCACGCACTGCCCATATCCCATTTCAGCACCCGTGCGCCTGTGGCCTGGATCATGGCATCCATGGACCGGGGCTGCTCCGGATCATCAAATTCCGTGAACGGCCGCAGGCACTGACACCCATAGTAGGGGGCAATAACCAGGCCGGCCATGCAGTTGTCAGATGCCTGTGCAATATCCGCCGTATCCACATCCCGGCACAGCACATCCAAAAGATGCCGCACGGTCAGAGAACCCGTCATGGTCAGGCCTTCTTCAGACAGAACCAGGTTTACCCGGTCCAAAAGG
>Ga0102943_1000490_pt1 | contig 26507 bp, 20 predicted proteins | sample SalPonC_black_MG_FD_78174 | JGI IMG/M metagenome (GOLD analysis project Ga0102943, IMG submission 78174) | Salt pond soil microbial communities from South San Francisco under conditions of wetland restoration - Salt Pond MetaG... | ecosystem: Environmental > Aquatic > Marine > Intertidal zone >...
AATATGAAAAACAGTGCTTGTGTCAAGGTGGATCTAAGTACATGTCATATTAAAAGGAGTTGTGATGAGAGAAATGATTCATCGACAATTGATTAAATATGCCGTCTGTTCCTCTTTAAGACTTATGTCATTATAGTGAAACCAATGGTTTGGATAATGAATAAAAGTCTTTGAATTAATTAAAGACCCCCTCTATCGTATAGAGAAGGGCACCGGGGGGGAGTCAAGTCATCGGATGAGTTATTTCTTGATTACCGATTAAATAAAGTAAATCTCAGTTTTGCTTAAAGACTCATCCGATGACTTCCATGAACCTACTTAGCAGACAAAACCTCATTCAAAAAACGCCCGCATCCTGTCTCTTCACGGTTTTCGTAATGGAGTGTAACGGTATGTGAAAACATAAATCCGCTCATGGAATCCTGGCAAATCTCGTTGTTGATGTTCAGTTGAAGTGTTTCTCCGCTTCCAAAAAGGGCCTCAAGTGAGTTGGATGACACGTCGAACCGGCGTTGTTCAAGCGAGCCGCTTTTCCGCATTTCCGGCGTTTGATAGATCACATACTCTTTGTTTGTTACCTGTACCGACCAGAACGGCTCATTTCCCGATGCGATAAAAGTGAATCCATCCGCACGGAGCTCTTGATGCCGATCCCGAATCTGATTCTCCATATCTGAGTAGGTGAGCAGATAGTTTTCAGCAAGATCGCCTTCAATTCTGTTACCACTTTGATCGAGCATCCGCAGGGAGTCATTTTCAATCAGGTACGTTTTATAGCGTTCATCATCACTATTTAAGAAAAGTGTGTCAGTCCCTGATGTTTCCCAGGTGCCAAATGTTGCAACAGGTCCGCCGTCTTCATCAATATACTCTGATACTTCCCTGAACCCAGTGGAATCAATAAGCAGGTGGGTATTGATGCCCGGGCAGCTCGCACACGGCAGGGTACCTGTATAAACGGCAGGCAGACCGGTCGGGAAATCAAATGATTCCTGTTCGTTATCGGCACCGGCTGAGAATGACCCCGCATTAAATGCGATATAGAGACGGAATGAAATAAAACCGATCAGGCAAATGACGATAATGATACCTGTTTTCTTATCCATTGATGGCGGGATCTGCTATTTGAGATTCTCAGTCTTTTTAACCGATTCTTCTGCCATTGCCTGATGGTATGCTTCCAGCTTAGTTGCAATAGCATCATCAGACGTGGAGAGAATGCGTGCAGCCAGAAGCCCGGCATTTTTAGCTTTACCAATGGCAACAGTAGCAACAGGTATACCATTGGGCATCTGAACAATGGAGTAAAGGCTGTCAACTCCGCCAAGTGCGGATGTTTTTACCGGAACACCAATGACTGGCAGTGTCGTGTATGCGGCCAGCATCCCGGGCAGATGAGCAGCACCTCCTGCTCCGGCAATAATTACTTTCAGTCCGTTAGTGCGGGCCTCTTTTCCGTATTCAGCCATCAGGTCAGGCGTTCGGTGGGCTGAAACAACCCGTTTCTCATAAATGATTCCAAGTTCATCAAGTATGTCAGCGGCTTCTTTCATTGTAGGCCAGTCACTGTCGCTGCCCATTACGAGGCCTATTTTTGGTTGCTTACTCACGTTAATTTGCTTTAGGTTGACAGATATTATTCAGTATATCTATGATCTATTTAGAAAAAAGCAGGAGATTCAGGCTCGGAGGCCGGAATGACTTTAAATTTATTTACATTCTTCAAACTGAGATTTTTAAACTGTGCAAACAGCTAAGTTAATTCATTAATCATCAAATCTGAATATTCAGTGTTGCTCTGATGGCTTCATCATAAACAGCATTCTGATCATCACCCAATAGAGTATAATGAGCCATTTTACGCCCGGGCTTGCTGCCGGTTTTACCGTAAACATGCAGGTGGCCATTTGACATTTTCATAGCATCTTCCGCAAAATCTACCCGGGCTTTTCGTTTGTGAGTACCCAGCAGGTTGATCATTACAACTGATTCAGAATTGAGATCTGTCGCACCCAGTGGAAGTCCGCTCACAGCACGCACATGATTTTCAAATTGTGATGTAATGCATCCTTCGATAGTATAATGGCCCGAATTATGGGGGCGGGGTGCGGTTTCGTTAAGAAGAATTTGTCCATCCGTAGTGAGGAAAAATTCGAATGCAAATATCCCAACACCATCAATCGCCTCAACAGCAAGCTTCGCGAGGCGCTGTGCTTCTTTGGAAAGAACCGGATTAATGAGTGCCGGGGCTTTTACTGCTACACAAATATGATCTTCCTGAACTGTCTCTACACAGGGATAAACAGCTGTATGACCTTCCTTTGTTCTAGCAACCTGAACAGCAAGTTCATGGGTGAAATCAACGAACGATTCAGCGAGGATATCACGCCCATCATTTCCACCTAGTTCATCAAATGCAGATTCGGATTCAGATGCTTTTTCAACCGTTCTGTTACCATAGCCATCATAGCCTCCTTTTGATGATTTCAGCATAACAGGCCAGCCAAATTCATCAGCAAAATCTTCTATTTCTTTAGGAGAAGATACAATACGGCTTGGGGTGACAGGAATGCCGGCAGACTGAAAAGTGATTTTTTCAATCTCTTTATTTTCTATCAGTTCAAAACTTTCCGGAGAAGGGTAAATAGGTGTCCCGGTTTTTTCCCGTAGTTCAAAAAGGATATCAGAATCGATGAACTCATTTTCAAGGGTGATTACATCACAACTCTTGGCAAATTCAATCATAGATTCAACATCTGTAAAGTCGCCCTTAAAGATGTTTGGCGTCATGAACTCGAGAGGCTCAGTTTCTTCCCGGTCTGAAAATGAAGCGATCTGGATACCGTAGCGAAATGCCTGCAAAGCTGACATCCGGGCAAGCTGCCCCGCTCCCAGGAATCCGATAGTAAATCCTGTTTCTAAACTTTTCTTCATCAAATAGCGTGATTTAACGTGTTTTAAATTGCGGACTTTGAATGCCTGAAGGTACAAAACTATCATCTAAATTTGATGTCGGATTCGATTCATATCAGGATAAAAAAATCGATATATTTAGGGCTGCAATAGATTAGAGAATTTATACCATGGATTTAGAAGCAAAACTGGAGCAAATTCGCGAGCGCTACGATGAAATCAATCAGGCGATGGCGGATCCGTCTATCTACGATCGCCCCAGTGAATACACCGAGCTTACCAAAGAGCATACGCAGTTAAAAGAACTTGTCGAGGATTTTGAACGCTGGAAAGAGATCCATCATCAGATTAAAGGGAATGAAGAGCTGATGGAGATGGACGATGACGCTGAAATTACCGAAATGGCGCGTGAGGAAACCTCTGAGCTGAAAGATGAACTTGAAGCGCTTGAGAAACAGATTAAATATAAGCTGATTCCAAAAGATCCGGACGACTCTAAAAATTGTATCGTTGAAATAAGATCCGGCACCGGTGGCGATGAAGCCGCTATTTTTGCCGGAGACTTATTTGATATGTACCGCCGCTATGCTGATAGTGAGAAATGGAAAATGGACCTTCTATCTGTACAGCAAGGTGATATGGGTGGTTACAAAGAGATTGTTTTTGAACTAAGCGGCAGCGAAGTGTTTGGAAAGATGAAATATGAAAGTGGCGTTCATCGCGTACAGCGAGTGCCCGATACAGAATCACAGGGCCGCGTTCACACGTCAGCAGCGACAGTTGCCGTGCTACCCGAAATTGAAGAGGTAGGTGAAGTGGAGCTTGATATGGGCGACATACGTGTTGATACATTCCGCTCGAGCGGTGCAGGTGGTCAGCACGTGAACAAGACCGATTCGGCCATTCGTCTTACTCATGAACCAACCGGCATTGTGGTAGAGTGCCAGCAGGAACGGTCTCAGCATCAAAACAAGGACAAGGCTTTAACCATGCTGCGGTCGAAAATTTACGAGATTGAGCAGGAAAAAATCAGGGCTGAGCGGGCGGCTGAACGAAAAAGCCAGGTCTCTTCAGGTGACCGTAGTGCAAAAGTACGCACCTACAATTTTCCACAAGGGCGGCTTACCGATCACAGAATAAATTTAACACTTTACAACCTCGACGACATCATGAAGGGTGACATCGGGGAAGTGATAGACGCTCTCAGGGTTCAGGATAATCTTGAGAGGCTGAATGCAATAATGAACTGACAAAACACCAAAATAAACTAACTTAAAACAGAGACTATTGAATTTCCCAAATCCTTTTTACCGATGGCGACCTCATCCCTGGCATGGACTTGAAGTGGGCGTAGACGTTCCAAATATCGTCAATGCGTTTGTTGAAATTACCTCGTTCGATACGATTAAGTATGAAGTTGACAAGAAAACCGGATATATGCGTGTGGACCGGCCACAGCGGAGTTCCTCATTACCACCATCGCTTTATGGTTTTATACCCAGAACTTATTGCGGCGATCGTGTGGGAAGCCTTTCCTCACAGACCAAGATAGGGGATGGTGATCCGTTGGATATTTGTGTGCTGAGCGAACGCCCGATTGACCGGTCTGAAGTCATATTATCTGCAAGAGTAGTCGGAGGCCTTCATATGATAGATGAGGGCGAAGCTGATGATAAAATCATTTCTGTTTTGAGTAATGATCAGTACTACAAGGATATAAATGATGTTGAAGACCTTCCCGAAATAATCATCGAGCGTCTCCGCCACTATTTCGGTACCTATAAAATGATTCCCGGACAAAAGCTGGATGTAAATGTTGAACGCGTCTATGGCAAAGAAGAAGCTGCGAACGTCATCAAAGCGGCCATAGAAGATTACGATGACATGTTCGGTAATTAATTCATTGAAAAGCCAATTTATAGGACGAAATAGAAGGATTTAGAATGAAATACATTGGAGCACATGTGAGTGCAGCCGGAGGTGTGGAAAATGTACCGGTGCGGGCTCATGAAATCGGAGCGACTGGTTTTGCCCTTTTCACCAAAAATCAGCGACAGTGGAAAGCCAAGCCGCTTACAGTAGATAATATCAAAGGCTTCAGGGAGGCTTGCGCGCAATATGGGTTCTCGATGGATGCCATTATTCCACACGACAGTTATCTCATCAACCTGGGCCATCCTGAAGAGGCTAAGCTTCAAAAATCCCGCGATGCGTTTCTTATTGAACTGCAGCGATGTGAACAGCTGGGGATTCAAATGATCAATTTTCATCCCGGTAGCCATCTTAATAAAATTTCAGAGAAGGATTGCCTGGCCCGAAATGCTGAATCGATTAATATCGCGCTGGATCAAACCGAATTTGTGAAAGCGGTGATTGAAAACACGGCAGGTCAGGGTACCAATATGGGATTCCGGTTCGAACACCTCGCGGAAATGATCGATCAGGTTGATCAAAAGGACAGAGTTGGCGTCTGTATTGATACCGCTCATACATTTGCAGGCGGTTATGATATATCAACAAAAGAAGGCTTTTATGAGACATTTGAAGCCTTTGACAAGATCGTGGGCTTTGATAAACTGATGGCGATGCACCTGAATGATTCAAAAAAAGAGTGCGGAACCAATGTTGATCGTCACGATAGTTTAGGCGATGGGTATATCGGCTGGACACCCTTCGAGTTGATCATGGCAGATGATAGGTTTGATGGAATTCCGCTTATACTTGAGACACCTAACACAGATCGCTGGCCGGAAGAGATCGACGCATTGAAAACGCTGGCTATGTAAATCTCACGACCGTTTGGGTTCATTATCAGCCTAAGACAATACCCTCATTTGGCCTGAGTGATAGTATACCCGTTTCAGTGTCATAAGTGGTTGAATTATCCATTTCTGTTGAAATCATAACTGAGAGATCTTCGGTTGGAATATCTTCGCAGTCTGATTTGTCAATCGCCTCTGCCAGATCAATTTTATGAACCTGATCACCAATATTCATCACAATAACGCACTGATGACTACCGCTTTTCCGAATATATGCCAGTATTGGATTGTTTGTGCTCAGCAGAATCAAGTCTCCGATTGATAAGGCCGAATTCTCTTTTCTTAATTCTAAAATTTGCTGAGCAAAGCGCAGTGTTGAAGCTGGATCTTGTTTTTCTGTTTTAACATTCACCTGATCTCTATTTGGGCCAACCGGCAGCCAGGGTTTTTGAGACTCTGAGCAAAATCCGGCATGAGTTGATGAATCCCATTGCATAGGGGTCCGTTCAGGATCACGTCCAAGACTAAGGCCAGATGACAAGATCTCCCAAGGATCCTGAACCTGGTCAGCTGGAATGGCGACATTCTGCATACCCAGCTCGTCACCATAATATAGAGTGGGAGTCCCTTTGGCCGTGAGGAGAAAAAGAAGTCCGTTACGAGACTGTTCCAAACCCGCCCTTGAGGCAAATCGCGGCTGATCGTGGTTGCTGAGCACCCAGTTGGGCCAGCCGTGTTCAGGAAGAGTGGCTTCAAACTGTTTTATCAGGTTCTTGATATTTTCCGCCTTCCAATCAGAAAACACAAGCCGAAAATTAAACGGCAAATGAAATTCAGGTTGTTGCGCTGTTCCGTAATGAGCCGCAAGTTCCGGAACGGTGAGGTTCATCTCGCCAATGGTCACCCGGTTATCATATTCATCATTGGTTTCACGGATCCACCGGTTGAACATGTGGATATCGGGTGTGTTTTTGGTATGCTTTTCTATGAGCCTGAATGACCGGTCCATTCCAGGTTTCCAGTTGGGGTTGACCGGATTGTCACGAAAATCAGGGTCTTTCATGACGCGGTAGGATACATCCACCCGGAAACCATCTACACCCCGATCGTACCAGAAACGAAGCACATCAAGCATTGCGTTTTTCACTTCCGGATTCCGCCAGTTCAAATCGGGCTGTTCTTCCAGGAATGTGTGAAGATAATACTGCCCGGTACCTTCATCCCATTTCCATGCAGATTCTCCATCAAACCGGCTGATCCAGTTATTTGGTGGCCCGCCATCATCTGCCGGGTCTTTCCAGTAATACCAATCCCGTTTTGAATTGGTGCGACTGCTTCTGGATTCTATGAACCAGGGATGCTGATTCGACGTGTGATTCGGGACAAAATCGAGAATTAGCTTCAGTTCTTTTTGGTGGGCTTCCTCAATCAGTAAATCCATATCTTTTAATGTGCCAAACATTGGATCTATATCGCAATGATTGCTGACATCGTAGCCGAAATCTGCCATGGGAGAGGGGTAAACAGGAGAGAGCCAGAATGCATCCACACCCAGCCATTTCAGATAGCCAAGCCGATGTCGGATACCATTCAGATCCCCGATTCCGTCGTCATCAGAGTCCTGGAAACTGCGGGGATAAATATGATAAATAACAGCTGATTTCCACCAATCTTCAGATCGTTTCATGATGTGCTATTTTGATTGACTATGGTGGTCGCCAGGTTGCGGAGCTTTATCATTTGTTTCTTATTTGAGGTAATTTCGCCATGAATTTTCTGCACTGTGGTTGCCATCTCCTCGTCGTGAAATGAAAATGCAATATTCTTTACCTGATCAAGACGTTCCTGCTTCAATTTTGTAGTGAGTTCGTCATCTTTGAGCGGACGGGCTGCACCCCAGTCGATATGAACTATTCTGGCTTCGTTATTAAAAACAGGGCTTTTCTCTGATTCAAGGATAATAAAGTTTGCTGAATGCCAGTCACCGTTTTCCACACCAATCTCCTCACAAATAAGCTGGTGAATCAGGATATACGAGTAGAGATCCGGTGTGAGTCGGGAGGGATCCTTAAGCAAATACTCCTGTAGTGTGGGGCCAGAGACAAAGGGTTCAATGATAAATCCAAGCGACGATATGCACTGTATTTTATGTCCAAAAATGTGATTCAATTGGATGATTAAACCCTGTTCTATAATAAGTCGCATTCTGCCGCAAGAAGTGACAATTTCTCCATTACCTGTAATCACGGGCCAGTTTTCAGGCGAGCCTTTGTGAGTGTTGGCATTTAGCTTTGCTTCATGAAAAGGTTCTGCTCCGGGTTGTTTGGCAACGAAATTCAGTTTTTCAGCAATAAGAACGGTACTTCGTCTTTGTCTCCCCATCACATATTCACCCTTGAGAATGAGGGAAAGACCGTGATTATTTTTGTACTCTTTCTGCCATCCTGAAATTTCTGCAGCAGCTTTTGAATTTTTGTTGGCTACAAACTCGCGCCGGGCCAGTTCAATTCGTACATGCTGTCCCATTAGTTCGTCAATGAGAAGTACTCTTGGAATGGCCGGATAGTTTTCGGTACTCATGGTGAGCTCGCCCTGTGAAACCAGTTCAGTAAACAAAAGGTCTGCATAATTCATCATGTCAACAGATGAGCGGGCAAAGTTTTTGGAGAGCCTCCATTCATGTAATCTTATGACAGCACTGGTAACAGCTTGGATATCGCGTGTGCCAAATTCTTTTTCGAGGCGGGACTTTACGATATTTGAATCGGGACCGAAATATTGAATATCGTTTTTGTAGCTGGTAAGTGGCACGGCTTCTGAGAGCAGGGGATCACTATCCCAATCTGAGGCATCAGCTTCAATGAGTCCGAAATAAACCGGGCTCCATCCGCCGAGATTCCGGATAAGATACCCCTCATCCTCACGAATGTATTCGACAGGTAAAAGCCGATCGGTTGTGGTTTCAGTCAAATAAGTTTCAGGATGATCTCTCCAGAGTAGTTCGGAGATAGATGGATTCTCCCTGAGCCGTTCTATCCATTCCGTTTCAGATCCAACGCTGGGGCGCTGACCAAGAATTCGTATAGATGCACCTTTAGGAACAGGAGGTATATCTTTTAAAAAGGATATAATGGGCTTACGATTTAGCGGAATAGCAACTATCCTATAATCCTTTAAAGTGGGCATAAATGGCTGAATGTCAATGTTTATGGGTTAGATTTATTCCGGGCTGATGTCATTGACACCTTCTATAAATACATGTATAAATAACATAGGTGATTTCCGTAACTTATTCTACATCAGCAGGAAGCATGAGTAGCGGAACAGATGTCATTTGTGCCAGACTTTTAACGGTACTGTTTGAAAGCAGCCACTCCCAAAATTTCATTTTATAGCGGGTCATCACCAGCAATGTATGCTTGTCGCTTCCAATATATTCAGTGATACCTTCGGTAAAAGATACGGCGTGATGTACGATAATTTCTGCTCCCGGGTTTTTGGTAATCTTCTTCAGCTTTTTGTTGAAAGCTGTCAGAGTTTTCTTGTCTAATTCCTCATTCTCTTCAGCGATATGAATTACCCTTAGGGTTACACCTATATCAAAACAGAACTCGCGCATTTCTTTAATGAACTTCAGATCGCGCTTTCTCATGTCGGTGGCAAATAACATCGTTTTCAACTCTCTGTAATCGATATGTTTTGATATAGCCAAAACGGGGATATCAATTGTCATCAGCAGGTTATTCGTAATACTTCCATACAACACTTTTTTAAGATCCGCTTCGCCGCCTAACCCTATGACAATCAGATTATGGTCGTGCTCTTTAACAACCTGGCGCATCGTGGTTAGCATTTTGCCGGTTTTTACGACTCCTTTCATCTTGATGATTCGGAATTCATCAACAGCATGAAGATCCCTGATCATATGTGACAGTTTATTTTCATGCTCCTGTTTCCGGGCCTCAAGTATTTCCTGCACACGAGACGGGAAGTCATAGGGTTCTTCAATGATATTTAGGAAGTGAACCTCACCGCCAAGATTGCTGGCGATTTCACAGGCATATCGAATAGCAATTTCCGATTTTCTGGAGAAATCTGTAGGAACTACAATAGAACTGGCAAATTGCAAGGATAATCAGATTAAGTTCAGTGGAATCTTGGTGAATGAATATTAGCGGGTGACTAATAGCAGACACCATCAGATAATATACAAAACAAGAGACAGTGAGACATCAGAAATCAGTTACGGGGATTAATATAGGTCCGACTTTTATAGGCAGGGACTCTGTTGTATCTTAGAACGGAATGTTTACAAAAGCTGATTCCTTTATAAATCAAAGTTAAAATCCATCTAAAAAGATTCAATGGCGAAGAAAAAACTCTACCTTCTCGACGGAATGGCGCTGGCATACAGGGCTCATTTTGCTTTCATAAATAGCAGACTGAAAAACTCTGAGGGGATTGCAACAGGACCCATTCTGGGATTTGCCAACACTCTCGTAAAACTGCTTGAGGAAGAAGAGCCGACACACATCGCTGTAGCCTGGGACACTCACGCTCCAACCTTTCGGCATGATATGGATGAAGATTATAAAGCCAACCGTCCACCCCAGCCAGATGATCTCCGCGTGGGTATACCGCTGATTAAAGAGATGATCGAACAGTTCGGGATTCAGAATATTCAAAAAGATGGTTATGAAGCCGATGATATTATCGGCACAATCGCCTATGATGCCCACGAAGATCATGTAGAAGCATTCCTGGTGACACCTGATAAGGATTTTATGCAGCTTGTGAGGGATCACGTGGTGATGGTAAAGCCTGATAACAAAAATGGGGGATTTAATATCATCGACCCCGAAGGTGTGATGGATTATTTTGGTGTCTATCCGGATCAGGTGATTGATGTACTTGCCATGATTGGAGATACCTCAGATAATATTCCAGGCGTGCCTGGTATCGGTAAAAAAGGGGCTCCCAAACTCGTTCAAAAATATGGGTCTCTTGAAAAAGCAATAGAGGCTGCCCCTGACATAAAGGCAAAACGCGCCCGTGAAGGACTTACCAACTTCAAGGAACAGGCACTTCACGCAAAGGAAATGGTTACTATAAAAACTGATGTGCCGGATGTGGTTGACTGGGAACAGCTGGGATGGGACGGGCCAGATAAGAAGGAACTCGGACTCTTTTTCAAGAGAATGGAGTTTAAAACGCTCACGCGTAAATACCTTGGTGAAGAACCCGGTGGCCAGGGAACTCTTTTCGGTGGCAATGTGGGAGAAGAGGAGAAGAGCGGCCCCGAAGTACTGAATAAGGAAGCTGTTAATTATACGACTGCGGTTAGCCAGACAGACATTAAGAATGTAGTTAAGCAGCTTCAACATGCGAAGGAACTTAGTTTTGATACTGAAACTGATAGTAAAGATGCAATTGTCGCGAATTTAGTGGGAATATCCCTGTCGGCTAAAGAGGGAGTGGCATTTTATATTCCTGTAAATGTAGAGGGTGCACAGCCGCAGGATATAGTATTGGATTTGATTGAACCGCTTCTTACAAATCCGGAATCACTAAAAATCGCCCAGAATTTCAAATATGATTATCTCGTCCTGTTGCGGGCAGGGCTGAAAGTAGAAGGGCCTGTCTTTGACACAATGGTTGCCGGCTATCTGCTGGATGCATCGCAAAAAATTGGTATGGATGCTCTTGCAAAAACGTATTTGAATTACAAACCGGTTTCTATAAAGTCTCTAATTGGCAAAGGGAAAGCTGCGAAGTCCATGGATGAGCTTCCCTACAGTGAAATTGCTGACTATGCTTGCGAAGATGCAGATATTACCTATCAGCTCTGGCAAGTGCTGAAGGAGAAACTGGAAGAAGATGAATTAGATGATATCGCGAGAGATCTTGAATTTCCACTGATCCGTGTGCTGGCGCATATGGAAAAGGAGGGCATCAGTGTGGATGTGGAGATGCTGGACAAGTTTTCTGAGGAGTTGACGAAAGATATTGAGAAACTGGAAAAAGAAATTTTTGATCTGACGGATGAAGAATTCAATCTCAATTCGCCTAAGCAGCTCGGTGAAGTGCTCTTTGATAAGCTTGGACTTCCGGCAGGGAAGAAAACTAAAACAGGTCAATATTCCACCAGTGAATCAGTGCTTACGAAACTAGCTGCCGAATATGACATTCCTTCCATGGTACTGGATTACAGGAGTCTAAGTAAACTGCGTTCAACGTATGTGGATGCACTTCCTAAACTTGTGAATGAGGAGAGCGGACGCATTCATACCGAACTGAATCAGACTGTTGCAGCTACAGGACGCCTTTCATCATCGAATCCAAATCTCCAGAATATTCCGATCCGAACGGCACGGGGACGAGAGATCCGAAAGGCATTTGTGCCGGCTGACGGTTACAAATTACTCGCAGCCGATTATTCGCAGGTTGAACTTCGCGTGATTGCATCTATCAGCGGGGATAAAAACATGATCCAGGCTTTTAAAAACGGCGAGGATATTCATTCCAGAACAGCAAAAGAAATTTTCGGGCTCGATTCCCTGGACGATGTAACCGCAGATCACCGTCGTAAAGCAAAAGAGGTTAACTTTGGAATTCCATATGGCGTAAGTGCTTATGGGCTGGCAAGCAGACTTGGCATTAGCAATGATGAGGGCAAGGAGATGATCGATCAGTATTTTGAAAGATTCCCCGGAATCCAGGTGTACATTGATGAGACCGTTAAAAAGGCAAAAGATGATGGATACGTCACCACACTATTGGGAAGGCGTCGTTATATTCCTGAAATCAATTCCAGAAACTGGAATGTACGCGGGTTTGCCGAGCGTACGGCTATCAATATGCCAATACAAGGTACAGCCGCCGACATCATTAAATTAGCTATGATCCGGATTCATAAGCTACTGAACAATTCCGTCTATAAGTCCAGAATGCTCTTACAGGTTCATGATGAATTGATCTTCGAAATTCATGAAGATGAGTCTGACGATCTGCCGGATAAACTTAAAGAGATGATGGAAAACGCGTATGAGCTTGATGTGCCGCTAGACGTTGAAATAGGACTCTCAGATAACTGGCTTGACGCCCATTGATTGGGCCTTTAGTAAGTCAAACTATATATAATAAAAAAGCCTCTCCGGTAATCAAGAGAGGCTTTTTTTGTATCCGCGTCAAAAAGAGAAATGATCTTAAATGATCACTTCCTAAGTTTATCTGAAGCTAAGACCAACGCCCACATTGGCGACCGGGTAGTCTGAAAGCATGTAAGAACCCGATACAGCAATAAATCCAAACCTGACTCTGAAACCAGCAAGGGCATGAACAGAATTGGAACCTTCTACTGAGATGTCAATCGGGTCCGTGACAGATTCTATAGCTCTTGGTTCTGGTCTGGTTGTTTGATTATAATTCTCATTGGGTACTGTTACCGGATATGCGCCATTGGCTGCTATATCTGTTGTAGAGCTTTGAAATCCAACTCCGCCAAATACGCTAACGATGGGGATTGATTTTCCAACAAGCAAATTAGCAGTATAACCGGATGATTTAAGAACAATTTCTTGCCCTTCCCATTCTGAGGCATTGAATGAGTTATAAATATCAGATCCCGTTTCAGGATTTACTTCTGCCTCAATATTGAAATCAAATTTTGTGTATCCAACCTGAACTGAAATGTCAACGGGTAAGAGGTCTCCGCCGGGAATCCATTGATTGAGTCCATGTTTTGCACCAATTCCAAACAAACTTACTTGTCCGTCAACATCAGGCGTATTTATGGTAGGAACCAATCTCAAAGAAATGTCAGTGTCTTTTATTAATCCGACCGTTGCCTGTACCATTGGGGTAGGGGCATAGCCAAAACCGGTGCCGTCCGGTAGTTCAAAAGAGAAAAGTTCTTCTTGTTGACCGTTTGAAGGATTGATAAATCTACGACCTATAATAGCCCTTGTATCACTTTCGCCCGCTACCGTTGGCGTGAAATCGACGCCGTTTAATACTTCAACTTCCTGAAACTGATTTTGAAGTGCTCCAATATCAAAGAATTCGTCTGAAGTTGGAATAAACGCAAAGGCAGCGTTTACACGTAAATCAAATCCAAATTTCTTATATGGACGGGCCGAGTTGTTCCAGCCCGTATTGAGGTTTGCTCCAAACCCGTTTACGTACGGTTTCAGATAACTTTTCATAAGAAGGTTTGAGTCGTCGACACCACTTCTGACCAAATCCCCGACGTTGCCAACCTGTGCACGAGTTTGGTCAACTGAGAAAAACATTAAAAATGTGAGAATTGGGACTATAAGTAACTTTTTCATTTGCTATAACTTATTTGATAGTTTCACACAGTTTATCGGTTAAAAAAGAAATATATAAAGAAAACCTGTTACCAAATTCTACCTTCATCAAGTCCTTCAAGTATGTTCAGGTAGGAGTTATAGCGTTCTGGATCAATTTCACCTCTCTCATATGCTTCAATCACGCCACATTTGGGTTCATGACTATGTGTGCAGTTATTGAATTTGCAATATTGTCTTGGTTCTCTCATTTCCGGAAAAAACAGGGATAGCTCATAAGGTTCAATGTTCACGAGGCCGAATTCTTTGATTCCCGGCGTGTCGACGATAAATCCACCGTATTCAAGTTCCAAAAGACGAGCGTAGGTCGTTGTATGCCGGCCCTTCTCAGAATAAGCCGAGATATCCCCGACCGTGAGATCAATATCGGGATCCAGGCAGTTGATGAGGCTTGTTTTCCCTACACCGGAATGGCCGATTAGAACTGATGTTTTGTCTTTGGTCTCTTCTTTAAGTGTTTTAATGGTTCCTGGATCTTCAATAGACGTGCGAAGTACCGGATATCCTATAGACGTGTAAGTTTCCTCAATAGAGTCAATTTCGGCTTGTTTACCCTTTTTCAGAAGGTCAATTTTATTGATGATCACACCGGCAGGTATTTCATACGCCTCGCAGGCTACGAGAAAGCGGTCGATAAATCCGCGCTTTAGTGTCGGCATTTTAATGGATTGAACCACCCAGGCACGGTCAATATTTGAAACGAGAATCTGTTCATCACGTCCGCTGCGGGTTGCTTTACGCGGAATATAATTTTTACGTTGATGGATTTCATTGATCATCCCTTTGCCATCGTCGCCAACAGTGAGACTAACGGAATCACCAACAGCAACCGGATTTGTATCGCCAATATCCAACAGCCGGAATTTACCCGGTATCCGGCAATCTATAATCTCACCATCCGAAGAGACTTTGTACCATTTACCAGTAGATTGTATAACTTTACCTGTTTTGCTCATGATGAATGATACGGTATTTGGCCCATATTTTTAAACATTCATAGCTATTCATCACTGATAAGTACTACTAGGGAACGTAAGATAGAATCGGCTTGCTATTTTATTAAGATTAAATCGTTGGATCAACTGAGATGTGCCAAATTCAACTACTTATATCTCAGTGAAATACAGCATTTAAAAAAGCCGACCTGCATCTGCAAGACCGGCTTAATTTGAATTTAGTATCACTCGAATGGAATGAGTTTTAATCCATGACAGCTATCTCTTTTCTGGCATCATTTTTTGAGGCTTCACCATCGCTGCTTTTCTTTTGACTATCCGGTACATGGAAGAAGTTGGCCGGATCCGTTTCCGGTTCTTTCTCAAGTACGATGTCGAGCAGGGGATCCATACGTTCGAGGTATTCGATCTTAAGATCACCAAGAATTTCTTCCTCGATCTCGTCAACGTCTTTCTCATTTTTCTTAGGTAAAATCACTTTCTCTATTCCTGCACGTTTTGCAGCAAGAACTTTTTCTTTGATTCCACCCACCGGTAGTACAAGTCCGCGAAGCGTGATTTCACCCGTCATGGCAAGGGTGCCTTTCACTTTACGCTGTGTAAAGATTGACGCTACCGCAGACAAGAGTGAAATACCTGCTGAGGGACCGTCTTTTGGTACAGCTCCCTGAGGAACGTGAATATGTAAATCCCAGTGTTCAAACGCATCTTTGGGAATTCCGAGTTCCTGATATCGGGCACGCAGATAGCTGATCGCCAGCATGGCTGATTCTTTCATAACATCGCCAAGCTGCCCGGTGATATGAAGTTTACCACTTCCGCGTGACACACTCGCTTCAATAAACAGAATGTCTCCGCCATACTGTGTCCAGGCCAGGCCTGTAGACACGCCGGGAACCGTTGTGCGTTCTGCAGCGTCTGAGAAAAACTTCCGCTTGCCAAGTGCTTCTTCAACATCATTTACACCGATACTCATCTTCTCAATCTCATTACCCGCAATCTTAGCTGCCACATTTCTGCATACAGAGCCAATTTGGCGCTCCAGATTACGAACACCTGATTCACGGGTATATTGATCAATAATGCGCTCAATAGCTGGTTTAGAAATTTTGATCTGCTTATTAGTGAGACCATTTTCTTCGATTTGCTTCGGAATGAGATATTTCTTGGCTATTTCAACTTTCTCTTCCTGCGTATACCCGCTTATGTTGATGATTTCCATACGATCGCGCAGCGGTGCCGGAATCGTATCCAGTGAATTCGCTGTAGCAATGAACATCACTTTTGAGAGATCATATTCAAGTTCAAGGTAATTATCGATAAAGGAGTCATTCTGCTCAGGATCGAGAACTTCAAGCAGGGCAGAGGTCGGATCTCCGCGATAATCATTACCAACTTTGTCTATTTCATCAAGCATCATAACCGGGTTACCTTTGCCCGCTTTTTTCATTGAACGAAGAATCCGTCCGGGCAGGGCTCCGATGTAAGTTCTTCTGTGCCCGCGAATTTCGGCCTCATCATGGATGCCGCCAAGGCTAAACCGCTCAAACTCTCTGTTAAGCGCCCTGGCAATAGATTTACCCAGTGATGTCTTACCGACTCCCGGAGGCCCGTAAAAGCAAAGTATAGGTGCCTTCATGTCTTTCTTGAGTTTAAGGACGGCCAGGTATTCAATAATTCGTTTCTTCACCTTCTCAAGGCCGTAGTGATCTTCATCCAGAATTTTTCTGGCCCGTTTTAGTTCAAGCTTATCTTTCGATGTTTCACCCCATGGCAGATCAAGAATCCACTCTACATAGCTGTGGATAATGCCATAGTTGGGTGAAGAATTAGGGGTCATTTCAAGCCGTTGAAGCTCTTTCTCTATGGTTTCACGGGCATCATCCGACAAACCTTTTTTATTTTTCAGTCGTTTTTGAAGCTTGGTGATGTCTTGTTGCTCACTATCTTCGCCCAAAGCCTCCTGGATGGCCTTCATCTGCTGTCGCAGATAGAAATCGCGCTGCTGATCGTCGATATCGGTTTTTACTTTTGTGCGGATCTCTTCACTCAAGTTGAGGACCTGTAATTCCTTGTTGAGATGTTCCATTACCGTATCCAGCCGCTCAGAAAATTTGCGTACTTCAAGAATGTCTTGCTTTGCCTGCAGGTCAACCTGAAGGTTGGATGAAATGAAATTCAGCAGGAAGGAGGGACTTGAAATATTATTGATTGCAATAGACGCCTCAGATGGAATATTTGGAGACAGATTTACAATTTTGCTCGCGGTCTCTTTTACGCTCCTGATCGAAGCGTCAAGTTCAACACCTGAAATATCCATTTCCTGGCGAAATGCTTGAACATCAGCACGGAAAAATGGTTTTTCCTGTGTTATTTCAAGTACTTCAAATATACTTTTTCCCTGAATAACGATGCTTTTACTTCCATCAGGCATTTTGATGAGCTTAAGGATCTGGGCGACAGTCCCCATCTTATAGAGATCGTCCTTGGTAGGATTCTCTACAGATTCATCTTTTTGTGCGACAACTCCAATAATTTTGTCGTTTTCGTACGCTTCCTTTACAAGCTCAAGTGAACGATCTCTGCCCACCGTGATGGGAACCACAACACCGGGAAATAGTACGGTGTTTTTTAATGGCAGAAGAGGAAGATTATCCGGTATCTCCGATTCCGTCAGTCTCTTTTCCTCTTCTTCACTCATCAGCGGAATAGCCTGTTCGAAATCATCAAAACCATCATTCTGGTCGCTCATCGAATTTTCGAATTTAAATCTTGTTTCAAACATATAAAAAGTCTTTTAAATCGGTTTTTTTCTTTAAGTGTCGCAAAGAGAAAGCCAAAAAAGCAGTTGCCACCATAACGTCAGTTCTTGCTTAGTGGTTCTGCCAATTTGTGTTATTCACACTCTAAGCTGACAGTTGGGCAGAATCACTACTTAGGGAATGTAGAATTTTACTGCCACGGCTGATGCTGCTACCGGCTCAAGCGTTGGACCTGTTGATGTACTTCGGAACTGTACAGCTGCGTTGACGTCAAAATAGGTCGTCTCGATTCCTGCACCGAAACTGTAATATCCCGGAAGATCAGTTGCCAGACGCGTGCCGGCCCTCAAAGGTAAAAAGGGTAATAATCTTACTTCAGTTCCGATATATGACGTTAATTTAGTTGAATGAAAGGCATTGTCAGTTAACCCAAGTCTAAAATCGCCCATCATCTTAATGCGGTTTATCTGGAAAAGTATCCCCGTTTGGAGTGATGTGGGGAGTAATGATTGATATGAGTCCCTGTTAACCGAACTAACATTTTGAAGAGGATGTATCCCGTTTCCTCCGGATTTCAGGAATGTGAAATCCTGCAGCAGGGCACCTGCATAATATTGGTCAGATACAGGCAGAGGAGCAGGGTTGTCTGAAACAGTTATATCACCTTCTGCACGGAACGGATCTTTAAATGTGTGGATCAATCCGAGGTCTGTGATTGAAAAACTTAACCGGAGAGATTTTTCTGTGGGTTCTTCGCCGCGTCTAATCAGCGATAAGTCATCACCAAAGGTAAAAAGGTAGGTTACACCCAGGTCAATTGCAGCTCCAAAACCGCTGGGTGACATTAAATCATTCAAATTTGTAATAGGACCTAAATCATCGAATGGAACTGAACCGTTAGACAGTTCGTCAGCATAGTTTGAAAATATACCACTGCTTTCAAAATTGTATGAAGCGTCTCGCTGCCATGGACTTGTTGTCTGCTCACGGGTAAAATTATTGGTGTATTCTGTGGTGAATCCAGGGCCTGCCAATACGATCTTCGGTGCCAGCCCTATGATGAATTTTGAGATTCTCGGAAAGAGGCCACTTAGAAATGTAAAGGACTCACTGTAACCAAACGACACTTCATGGAGTGTTTGATATCGATGAGTGAGGGATTGGTTGATAAATTGTAAGTCATCTGCTTCTACAGGCTCAGAGTCATAAAAGCCGCGTCCGACACTGTATCGGCTGCTTTGGCGGGTTCTAAATGCAAATGCGTAACTCTTTTCTTCGCCAAACCATTTAATTCCAAACCAGTTAATCACAGAGCCGGACTGCATTTGCCGGAAGTCACGGTCATTATTGTAGTATCTATCCAATAGCAGCTGCCTTTCATCACCAGAAAAAGTGTAACTATCTGGCTTGGGAGTTTGAAGCGTCTCACCAAAAAGTTTCATCCGCTCACGACCGTTCCTGATTCTCAATGGAGAGTCGTAGTAGGCACCGCTCTCGGCGATGGTAATTTGAAGCCCGTAATTTTTTTCTCTCAGCTGAAGATTAGCCGGATTAGTGAAGAGTGCTTCATAATCGGTGATGTAGGACGTACCGCCTCCTCCAAGCCCCATGCTGACGGGATTGTAAGATATTTGTGAGTAAGTGGTGGCCGGTAGAAATAAAAAGAACAGGGCCGGGATAAAAAATAAAGTAGCTTTATTCAAACGACTAATGTAATTGAACCTATATGAAGCAGAGTATGATTGTTAGTACAGTGGAGCCCGATAATTGTTTCCTGAAACCAAAATTCCGGCATCATCATTTATTATTATACGAGCAGCCAACACCTAAACTGAGCAAATTTTAGAGTGCTTTTAATTTAGCAGCACGAAGCATCAGAGTTTTTTGACCCCTCTTCTTAAAAAATACAACAACTTTTGAATCTTTACCCGATCCCGTTCGCTGCAGGATTTTTCCGGGCCCAAATGTTGGATGCATAACGGTTGTGCCGGCTTGATAGGGATCATCGTCGTATTGAGTTTCATAATCGAAACTGGTGTGTGATGGTTTCTTAGACTGTTTGGGCTTCTTCCAGTCGTATTCGATTGTTGTATCGTGGCTGCCACGTGATTCCTCAGCCGAAAATCTGTTTTTATTCTGTTTGATGGTTGCTCCGGTTTCAGTTCGGACAACTCCCGGGTCCACCTCATCAAGAAAACGCGATCGCATCTGCCTGTTTTCTTCACCAAATCGGTATCGTATTTTGCAATGGCTGAAGTAGAGTTGCTTTTCAGCCCTCGTAATAGCAACATAGAATAACCGTCTTTCTTCCTCAAAGTCAGCTTCCTCACCGTCTCGTCCGCCCATAGGAAACAGGTTTTCTTCCAGACCTGCAATAAATACGGCGGGGAATTCGAGCCCCTTGGACGCATGTACTGTCATCATGGTTACTGCCGGTTTATCCTCATCATATTTATCTGTGTTCGTAATGAGACTGATTTCCTGTAAAAAAGAACTCAGAGTCGGTTTCGTATTATGCTGCTCGTAATATGAAATGGCATTTTGCAATTCCAGAATGTTATCCCTTCTGGTTAGTGCCTTTGCACTGTTTTCCTCAATCAGTGCTTTGACGTACCCACTGGCCGCAAGCATTTTTTTAGTTGTATCAAGTAGAGATACTCCTGACTCTAAATCTGACCGCAGGGTGTGGATCATCTTTACGAAGGACTCAATTCGTTTGATGGCCGGCTTATAAATATCTGTATCATGCACATTCTGGATAATTGACCAAACGGACCGGCTTTGATTTCTTGATTTTGCCAGCAGGTCATTAAGTGTCTTTTTCCCAATGCCACGACTTGGTTCATTGATGATCCTTAAAAGTGCTTGTTCATCATCGGGATTTACCAGGAGTGTTAAATAGGCAAGTACATCTTTAATCTCTTTTCGCTGATAAAAGGAAAGACCACCCACAAGCTGATAGGCTATTCCCTTTCGTCGAAAGGCTTCTTCGAAAACACGACTCTGATAGTTTGTCCTGTAAAGGATAGCAATATCGTTATTGGAGAATCCCTCACGCATTTTCAGGTTCTGAATATGCTGCACAACACGATTCGCTTCATCACGCTCATCATAATTTTCAAGAACGGTTATCGGATAACCTTCAGAATTTTCTGTCCAGAGCGTTTTTTCCAGCTGCTTATCATTATTCTTGATAATGGAATCGGCACATTGCAAAATGTACTTGGTTGAGCGGTAGTTCTGTTCGAGGGGAATTTGTTCAGCGTTCTCATAGTCGCTTTTGAAGTTCAGGATGTTAGAAATATCAGCCCCCCGAAATGAATAAATACTCTGTGCATCATCACCCACAACACAAATATTCTGATACTTATTTGCCAGCATTTTAGTCATTTTATACTGAGCCCGGTTCGTATCCTGGTACTCATCAATCATGATATACTTAAAACGATCCTGGTACTTGTCCAGGATATCCGGATGCTTTTCAAACAACTCAATGGGTTTAATCAGCAGATCGTCAAAATCCATGGCATTAGCCTGCCGCAGGCGCACATCGTAAATTTCAAAGACCCGTGATGTAATGTCGTCAAGCGTACTGTTTACAAATCGTGTTTTGTATGAGTTTGGTGTAATGAGCTGATTTTTAGCGTCGCTGATTTTTCTTTGAATTGTTCGCGGACGAATTTCTCTTGGATCATAATTAAGCTCACCTAGAATCAGTTTAATGGCTGATTCAGAATCTGACGTATCGTAGATCGAGAAATTAGAATCGAAGCCGATTTGTTCTGCCTCAAACCGAAGGATTTTTGAAAAAATAGAGTGGAATGTTCCCATCCAAAGTTTGGATGCACGATCACCTATCAGTGATTTAATCCGGTCCTGCATCTCTCGTGCGGCTTTATTGGTAAAAGTGAGGGCAAGAATATCCTGTGGTACTGCTTTATGCTGCTGAAGCAGATAAGCTATTCTGAAGGTAAGAACACGGGTTTTTCCGCTACCGGCTCCCGCAATGATTAGCAAAGGTCCGTGCGTGTGAGTAACGGCTTTTTTTTGTTGAGGATTTAAGCCTTTGAGGAAATTGGCCGGAGCTGAGTGACTGTTCTGATTTGAATCTGAATCAGGCTGAAGTGTAAACTTTTTCATGAACGATCTGTCTAAAATCTTGCATCTGGGGTTTAGCTTTTAAAGTTACAAATTTCTGCTACAACCTTCGGGATTTCAGGCGGGAAAAAATCTGTCGCAGTTCACATACGATTTCATAATCAGATTGTAAGGATATCACCCAATCAGCACGATATGCAGATCCATCAGATTATTACCGGTAGGGCCGGGTTTAAGGTGCCCTCCGGCTTTATCGAAAAAATGATAGCTGTCATTGTTCTCCAGGTACTGTCTTGGATTAATGTTTGATGAAATAGCCTGATTGTATGTTTCATTAGTAATAACAGCGCCGGCAGCATCGGTGGGCCCGTCAATTCCATCAGTTCCCGCACTCAAAAATGCAATGGGATGATCGAAGTCTTTCAGGCCATGCGCCATTCTGAGAGCGAGTTCCTGGTTGCGTCCTCCAAGACCATCGCCCTTAACCTGAACCGTGGGTTCCCCAAAGCTTACAATGGCTTGCCGGGACTTATTCTTTTCTGTCAGAGTCCGGATTTGACTTATAAGTGACTGAGTAACCTCATCAACTGGTCCAGCTACTGCTTCTTGATTGAGTGTCGTTTCAAATCCCTGTTCTTCAGCTATTTCAGATGCCCTGGACGCCATCATAGAAGCGGAAGCTATTATAAACGACCAATGGCGATCAATTTCCTCCGTATTGCGATAGGAGTTATTTTTCATTTCCTTATCCATCTCGGATGCAATGAATTGACGCGCAATATGGGGTATTGAGTTGTACAGCTTATACTGTTTCAGAATCTTAAAGGCTTCAATCGCTGAGATATCCTGGGCAACAGAAGGGCCGCTGCCAATCATTTTGATGTCATCGTCAGTGATATCGCTTATCATGAGATCAACCACCTGTTTCCCTTTGAGATACTTCAAAAGCTGGCCACCCTTTACGGATGAGAATACCTTCCTTACCGTATTGATTTCATGAATATTGGCCCCGGATTCAATAAGAAGCGAATAAATGTTATTGATTTCTTCAATATCAAGATCACCCGCCGGTAAACAAAACAGGGAAGAGGTGCCTCCCGAAATGAGATTTATGACAAACGAGTTATTGGGGATCTTTTGAAGGAAGGAAACCAGTTCATATGAAGATGATAAGCTCTCCTTATCAGGCAGGGGATGTGAACCTGTAAACACCTGAATTCTGGATTCACCTTTGAAAGGATCAGGAGAAATCACTATGCCGTCCCTGATCCGTCCTTGCATGACATTTTCGATGCCCAGTGCCATTGGTACAGAAGCTTTACCCGCACCGATAACAAAAACGGGCTGATTTTCATGAATGGCATAAGATTTTCCCCTGATTGTAAGCTCACCTGAAGTCTTATTCCAGATAACCGCCTCAGAAATTATCTTTGAAGGATTGACATGGCTAAGCGTCTGGTTGAAAATGTCCGTTGCTATTTCTGTCAGTTGCATTATTTATTGTCTTAAAAGTGATTCCAAATCTTTTGATCATCAAGCAATCTTAAAGTAGTGCTTAACACCTGTACATTACAAACGTGTGTCAGATTGAAGTAGTTTATGAGAATACTCATCAAATTCTCATATGTGTATATTCTGCCCGGAGTGGAATAATAGAAAGGATTCCTAATATAAGCAGCAAATGCAGGATACTTTATTACACTTTGGTTAAACTGCAGCAGCTAAGTACATTGAAATAAATTCAAAATCTATCAAAAATCTATCAATGTCTGACAGAAAAACGGTTTTACTAACGGGATGCTCAAGAGGAATAGGGTTTGAAATTGCCAAGCTATTTCTCAACGATGGTTGGCGGGTGATTGGGACAGCGAAAAAGTCGGAATTTCCTGCAGAGTTGAACCAGTCAGATGGGTTTGAAGGAATCCATGTGGATCTTGAAAATATCTCTTCTCTTGACACGAAAATTAATTCGATTATAAAAAAAGAGCATCCGGATGTATTGGTGAATAATGCCGGAATTTTCACAGATGCCGACTTTGAAACCGATGATGAAACCTGGCTTGAAATCTGGGACAAAACGATGACGGTAAATCTAAAATCTGCCGCGCTTCTGAGTAAATGGTTTTTACAATCACACCTTGATCAAAACTCGGAGGGTGTTATAATAAATGTGGCCTCCAGGGCGTCGTATCGAGGCGATACGCAGGAATATGCGGCATATGCAGCTTCAAAAGCAGGCATGGTGGCGCTCACAAAAAGTATGGCGCGTAATTTCAGTAAACGGGGTGTGGTAGCTTATTCCATCGCCCCGGGGTTTATCGAAACGGATATGGCAAAAGATGCTGTTACAACGCTTGGAAAAGATTACATCTTAAAGGATTCTGTCTTTGATGAAATCACTCAGCCTGTTGAAGTAGCAGAGCTGGTCGTATTTCTGGCACTAGGTAAAATTCCGCATGCATCCGGGCAGACATTTCACATCAATGGTGGATCATACATGCTTTAGCTTTATGTCAATTGCTCCAGAAAGATTCAGTTTAACATAAACAATCAATGCCATGAAAATATTATACATCTTTCCACATCCTGACGATGAATCCTTTGGCCCTGCACCGGCAATGAGCGCCCAGCTTAGCCAGGGTCACCAGGTGTATCTTCTTACCTTAACGAAAGGTGAAGCAACCAAGCAACGATTTCGCTTGGGCGTAGATAAAGAGGAGATGGGCAACATTCGATTTAAAGAGATGCAGTGCGTTGAGGAAACTCTTGGACTTTCGGGAATGACCGTACTCGATTTACCAGACGGAGAACTAAAGCACCTGGATCCGAGAATAATTGAAGATGAAATTGAAAGAGAAATACAGTCTGTTAAGCCTGATGTTATAATTACGTATGCTGTTCATGGCGTTAGCGGTTTTCATGATCATTTGGTCAGCCATGCAGTCGTTAAAAACTTGTTTTGTAGAATGAAACGCCGCGGTGATGACTATCCTAAACGCCTGGCATTTTTTACACGCATGGGGGAAACATATACAGAAGGTAAATTCAGGCTGTCAGCATCTTCAGATAATGAAATTGCATATGTAGAAACTTGTAGTGATAACGATATGAATGCATTCCACCAAGCTCTGGACTGTTATGAAACCTACCAGCAGGTCATCGAGGACAGTCATGTTAAAGAACTTACATCAAATAAGGTGCCGTTCGAGATATTTGGTGAATCATTTGAAAGGCCCTTGAAAAGCCTGGTTGATCAGCTGCCCGACTAAGACAGCCGATATTAAATTACGTTCTGATTAGTTTGATGAGTTTCCGGATCTGGAATTTGCGGTTTTAAGCATGCCATCTAGTTTTTCACCACCCTTGATACCAAAGTCGAGCGTGCGAATTGGAAATGGAATCATAATATCGTTTTCGTCAAATGCCTTTGTGATAGCGATGATGGCCTCGCTACGTGCATTCCAAAAATCTGGATTTTTAGAGAAAGCGACCCAGAAGCGTATTTTGAAATTGATGGAACTGTCGCCAAACTCTTCAAAGTAGAATTCTATCCCTTTCTCTGACTGAATATGCTCTAATTTATTTACAGCCTGCGTTGCGACATCGCGTGCTTTTTCTAAATCATCCCCGTAGGACACGCCACATGAAAGGTCAATGCGTCGTTCACCTGTAGACGTAAAATTTTCAAGAGGATTTTCAAATACCTTCTTATTAGGAATATAAACGATCTGTCCCGTAACTGTTCTTAAAATTGTATTCCTCAGATTCAATTTCGTAACGGTTCCATAGTAGTCATTTGTCGAAATGATATCACCAATTCCGAATGGATGGCGTATGGACAAGATTACCCCGGAAATAAAGTTGGACGCGATATCCTGAAATGCAAAACCAAGAGCAAGACCAATAATACCGGCACCGGCAAGCAGTGATGTAACGGCTCCGTCAAGTTGCAGAACGCTCAATGCAATAAATACCCCGATACCCAGTATTGAGATACTTATTATAGTCTCGAGCAGGTTGGTAATCGTTTTATTTGCAGATATCTTACCCAGTAGATTTGAAACAGCTTTCCTGGCAAACTTACCTATTACATAGAACAGAATGAGAATTAGTAAGGCAACTACCAGATTAGGCAGCATTTCTATAAAACCTGTAATCCATGATTCTACTTTACCGGCAACGATGTTATAAGAGTCGTTTATCTGATTTGTATCCATTTAGCTGATAGCGTTTAAATTTTTGAGTAACATACAGTTAATGATTTTCAAGCTCATTTCATTTCCACATTTCTGATGTGATTATTTCAAGACTGTTACCTGCAGGATCCCGAAAGTAAAATGAACGGCTTTTATTCGGCCATGAAATTTCTGATTCAATAGTTACTTCATGATCTTTTAAGTGCTCCTTTATTTGGTCGTAGGAATTTTCAGAGACGGAAAATGCGACGTGTATCGAACCGGTTGCACCATGTAGAGGGACGGCTTGACCGTCAACATCAGTCAGCTTTTTGCGGGTATGATCGGGATTAAACAAAAAGAGTCTGTCATCTCCACAGTTAAAGAAAACATGACGATTCTCTTCCTTCATGAAAATTTCGAAGCCAAGAACCTCCTCATAGAATTTTGCGGTTTCGTCGAGGTTTTTCGC
>Ga0102943_1000491_pt1 | contig 26492 bp, 24 predicted proteins | sample SalPonC_black_MG_FD_78174 | JGI IMG/M metagenome (GOLD analysis project Ga0102943, IMG submission 78174) | Salt pond soil microbial communities from South San Francisco under conditions of wetland restoration - Salt Pond MetaG... | ecosystem: Environmental > Aquatic > Marine > Intertidal zone >...
GCATTTTTCACCGGATTGATCAATCCCAGCAGCAGTTCACCGGTGTCAGACTCAAAAATGCGCACCCGGTCCTGGATACGGGTTTTCATCACCGGCGGGTCAGTATGGTGGCAGGTACGGCAGGCCACATGGTCTTTGGTTCTTTTCTGGCCAAGCTCTTCAGGGTTGTTGGAAAAACGGACCTGTCCTTCGCAGTTGAATACCCGTATTTCCTTGATATCATTGTATTCCGCCATGGAATGGAGGATATCCTGCATCCCTTCGGTGGGGTTGTGCAGCATGGCAAACCAGGTGAGTTTCAATACAGAGTTGCAGAATTTGTCCACCTGGGATACGGCGGTATCAAGAAGCTGTTTTTCCCGGTATCTGCTGGTGTAATGGGTCCAGATAAAAATGGATGAAAAAAGAACGATACCCACCGGAATAAGCAGCTTAAATGCCAGTCCCCTGTTATGTATTTTTCTTTTTTCCATGCAGTGCCTTTATTTTCAGATTCACCGGCTTAACACCTGCCTGACCTTTTCCAGGACTTCATCTGCATCAAAGGGTTTGGCAAAAAACCCTTCTGCTTTGGGTATGGAATGCTTCCGTCCGGACAGACCGGATATAACGATCACCGGGGTGGTATACCCTTTTTTGGATATTTTCCGGAAAAACCGTGGTCCCCATTCCTCGGGCATTTCCAGGTCCAGGGTGATGAGATCCGGTTCCTGGTCCAAAAAAACATCCATGGCCTGTCTGCCGTCATCGGCAATACAGGTCTCATACCCGTTGTCTGTAAACAACGCCTCCAGATATCTGGTAATGGCAGGATCATCATCCACGATCATGATTTTTTTTGTCATGGTCCCTCCTTATTCTTTTATGTGGCATTCCCCACACAGAACAGGGCCCTTGTCCCGTTCAAAGTGGCAGTCCCTGCACAGGTTGTGATAGGCGGCTTCCAGGGGCATCTGGTTATCAGGTGCAGGTTCCAGACCGTGGCAGTCGGAACAGTAATAATCCTCGCTGCTTTCACCGGGCAGAAGTTCACCGTCTTCATACACATGGTGACAGATGCTGCAGTCATCATCCAGGTCCATGATGTGGTCATCATGGCTGAACACCGCCCCCGGCCTTCTGGGAGATTCAAATGCCCATGGATCCAGCCGTTCCACATACTGGTCCTCCTGGGCAGAAACAACCACCCACCCTGCGGCAGACATCAGCACCAGGGCAATTGTGAATATGGTCCATTTTTTCATTTTATTTCCCCGGTGTATAAATTTTCTTTTCCATGGTTTCATAAATCAGATCTCCCAGGAATTTAATCTCCATTTTAAGGTCATAGTGGTGGATAATGTCCTCCAGCCCGCTGTGGCAGTTGTGGCAGGGGGCGATGAGCACGTCCGCCCCTGTGGCGGCCAGCTGCTCCGCCTTGTTTCTGTTGTTCACCATGCGCTCGCCTTTGTAGGGAGGGCCGCAGTTGATGACCCCGCCCCCGGCACCGCAGCAGAAATTGTGCTCCCGGTTGGGCACCATGTCCACAAAATCCTCACACACCATGTTCACCACCTGCCTTGCCTTGTCATGCAGGCCCCTGCCCCTGGCCACATTGCAGGGATCGTGCAGGGTGACTTTTTTCTTGTATTTTTCCTTGATGGTGATTCTGCCTTCCGTGAGCAGTTCATGGTAGAAGGCCAGGGCATGGACCACCTCAAAAGGCGGCATGACCCAGGAATTCCAGCGGTTGCCCATGTCATACACCGACCGGAATGCATGACCGCATTCCCCCATGACAATGCGCTTGACCCGCAGCTTTGCTGCGGTTTCAAAAAATGTCCGGGCAATCCTGCCGGAAATTTCATTATCTCCGGTGTACATGGCCATGTTGCTGTTGTCCCATCCCGGGGTGGAGGGCATGGTCCAGTCCATGCCTGCGGCATGCATCAAAGCGGCAGCCTGGTAAATAAGGCCTGCCTGGAACTTGGGTTCCGGTGCAATCACCGAATACATGATATCCGCCCCCACCTTGTCCAGAGGAATCTGCAGGTCTTCAAACTCCTCTCTGGCATCTTCCTCCTGCCACTGCAGGGTGTCGATCCATTCATCATCTTTGACCCACATCTGGTTCAGGGTAACGGAATGGGAATTCACCGTATCCTGGATATACTGGGGCGTGATTTCCAGTTTGTGGCAGATGCGGCGCACCAGCAGCATCATATAGGCGATGTCAATGCCGAAGGGGCAGTACATGGCGCAGCGTTTGCACACATTGCATTCCAGATGGGATATGTGCACCGCCTCCCGCAAAAAATCTTTGGACACGTTTCCCTTTTTTGCCAGCATCTCCCAGATGGTGTTTTTCACCTTGGCTGCCGGCATAAAATGCGGATCACGGTCATTGGACAAAAAATAGCTGCAGGCATCGGCACACATGCCGCAGCTCATGCAGGTTTCCACATAGGCCTTGAACCGGGGTCCGGTTTCTTTTTCCAGCACCTGGTTGATGGTGTTCCGGATCTGTTCCGGGGTCAGTCTTTCCAGGCCTGCTTCAACAGCAGGATCTGTGGCTTTTTCTTTTTTGGGATCTGCTGCTGTTCTGGATTGTTCTGTCATGGTATTATCCTGTGTCTGCATTGGTTTTTCCTCCTACCAGTCCCGGGCATGTCTGACATGGCCGAATTCCGATCCCATGTAGGCCCGGGTCAACGGTGCTGTGAGCATATGGGAAAGCCGGGAAAACGGAATAATGATCAGCATCAGTTCCCCGGACAAAACATGGGCCACTGCCATCCACCGGTAGGCAAACCACTGGTGGTAGGCCAGAAATCCTGTGATAAAAGGCAGGGCCACTATGGCAATCATCAGATAATCGCTGGCTCTGGTCAGGTATGCCACCTCCGGCACCATCTGTCTGCGCACCGCAAAAAAGACCAAAGCGGCAATCACCACAACGGTCAGCCAGTCTGCCAGCCTGTCGTTCAGTGCGGGCCAGGAAATCTGAAAGGCCTCATTGAACAGAACAATATGGGATGCCAGAAACAATGGAACCACAAACAACAGGATGTGAAACACATAGGAAATCCCGTAATACACCGGCCGCAGCCGTGTGCTTTTGGGAAAAAACGGCACCAGCCAGGCCCCCATGGACCGCAGGCTGTGTTTAAACGTCATATATGAAAAAATATAGGGCTCTTTTTTCCGCACAGACTGAATAATGCCGATGAATTTAAGTAACAGGCCCCCCACAAAGATAATGGCCGATATCCAGACCATGGGCCCCATGATAAAGGCGATAAAACTGTTCATTGCATACTCCTTTGAAAAATTTTTTCCGCTGATGCCAAGGATATGGTTACACACGGAAGATCTGCCGTTTATACACCCCGTTTTCAATGGCCTTGAGCATCACCTGTGATCCGTCCGGACTGATAACCGGGTCTGCTATAAAGCTGAAACCCGAAGCTGTCACCCGGTTGTTGACCACCAGGTGGCAGACGCTGTTTTTTTCCATGATCACCGCCACCACACTGCCGTCTGTGCTGAGGCTGGGAATAAAGACCTTGTCCGCTCCCATCTGCCAGGGGGTCTGGTTGACTGCCAGATCCCATACGCCCTTGTGCTTATATACCGCTGCCAGACAGGACCCGTCCTGTGAAAAATGGATATCAGACACCATGGTATCCCAGGACTGCTGCCACACCCTGTCATTCACTGCCACGGTCCAGCGGCCGAAAGGAGTGGACACAATGGCGGCAATGTCATCACCTGCCGGGGACACCGCCAGATGCCACAGCTGGTCATAGGCAGTGGCCCAGAAAGGGGCATTGTTCTTATACAACTGCCATTTGCCGTTAATGCGCACCGGTGCCACCAGGGTTTTCTCATCAAGGAATACAGGCTTCCATGCTGATTGAAACCGGTTATCCCAGATGGCATCATTCTGGAAAATGGAATAGGCTTCCCTGTCCAGGCGTATGGTACAGGCGATATTCTGCGCCTCTGCATCAAAACTGATATCCCAGGCATTTAAAAATCTTGGACCCTGTGCCTCACCATTGCGGGCAACACAGAAAACCCCTTTTTTAAAGGCATCCACATCGGCCGCAGCCATGGATGCCATCTGGACCACGGCTGCAGATGTCCCGTTGGGCGCCATTGCCGCACCAGTCAAATTTTCATACCGGTTCTCCCAGGGCACATCATTTACAATGACCCCGTATTCCGAATCGGTCTGGAATGCAGCCCCGAGAAAATCACCACCCGGGCTGATCTTCATATCCCAGATAAAATCAGACCAGTTGGACCATTGCGTGCCATTCACATTCACAGTCCATTCTTCATCTTTGGCCACAAATGCGGCAAATGCATTGTCGGAAAAAGGGGTAAGGCACCATACCTTTTCATATTCATCCTCCCAGACCTCCCCGTTCACACAGACATTAAACGCCATTTCATCCAGGTTCACAATGGCTGCGATACGCTCCCCATCCTGGCTCACCCGGGGGGCCTGTACCCAGTTAAAACGTGATTCCCATTCTTTAACCGGAATTTCTTTTACATCTGTGTGCCAGTCCCATGATGTTTTTTCTTCCATATTTCTCTCCGCATGCTTACATGATTTTGTATGGTTGCGCTGTTTCCCGGTCAGGTGTATTCACGGTGTTTTATAACCGGTCAATTCATCAATAATTGTATCCAGAGAAGCCACGGTCAACGGTTTTTCAATGTACCTGTCAATACCGGCTTTCCGGATTTCACCTATCAGTTCATCACTGATCAGGGTAGCCATGAGAACCCGGACCACGCCGGAATTATGGGTTCCCACCTGGTGCAAAAACTGAATGCCGTCCATATCCGGCAGAAAATAATCACATACCACCACATCTATTTTCTGATATTTAAGGGAATTAAGCCCTTCTTCCCCTGATTTGAATATCAGAAAATGGGTGTGACCATTGTCAAAAAAAAGCTTTAAAGAATCCCTGACAAGCGGATCATTATCCACAAACATGATCTGGGGTGATGAAACCCTGGGTTTTTTCATACGGCCCTTTCAAACCCCGCTGTAAAAAAATTGACACCTGCCCCATATAAGAGCAGAAACCATGCCAGACAAAAGCCAAAAAAAAATGCCTGTAAAAACAGGCACTTGATATATAAGCTGGGACAAAAACCCGGGTGATTTAAGGATTATTCAAAAAACCGCCTTGAACCATTCCAAAAATTCGCAAATTTTCTAATTCACAGGATGGGACCAGAGGTTTGTGAAGTTTTTTCAGTTTTTTTCCACTTTGCCTGATAATCGGACAATGCCAGATAAAAGCCGCCCACAGCCAGCTCTGCGCAATGTTCATGATCTTCAGGCAGGGTCTTGAGATAGTCCTTCACATGCTCCGGGGTGATTTCCCAGGCCTGGTCAATGGTTTTGTCCCGGGCAAGGGCCGCTACTGTATTGCAGCAGGCAGTGGTGTTCAAACACCCTTTTGTGGTAAATGAAATCCGGGTAAGCCTGCGGTCTGAAACTTTGACAAAAAATTCCACAACATCACCACAGTCACCCACCCGTTTGCCATATCCGTCCGGCTGGTGCAGCACCTCTTTATGCGCAGTTTCAAACGCCATTTCCAGGTATTCCACAGAGTGGCGGTTCCAAAAATCCATATCATTCATTTTATAATTCTCCTCTGATGCACTTCCTGCACATCTTTTTGCTGGAAAGCAAGGAATATGCCATATTTTTTCATATGAAATCTGTCAGTACGCAGTCACCAGCTTCCAGAAAACAATTACAATTTTTTCCCTCCTGGTAACTCCCGCCTAACAGCTAAAAGCTAACAGCTAACAGCTTTTATATAAGCATTACCAAGTCCAGGTCAACCAGGAGGGAAAAAAATAGATGCATTCTTGGACCCGGAAAAAGTGCATTTTTGCAACTGCCGCATCGGCCCGAACTGGATATTTACCATAAGCATGCCGGGTTTTCGATCGCTCTGTGCAGCACCCTTTCCCAAGCCCCGCCCCTGGCAGCCTCCTGTGGCCGGTCCGAGATCTACGGGGGCTTGTTTCCATAAGAACAATATAATGCGGCAACCCGCCCTCTGGTTGAAAACCATCCCGGCATATTTTACCAGCGCCCCCTCAGGCTCTGACGGTCCGTTCACAAAAGACTGCCAGGGGCTCCCCATAGAAGCACACGGTACTATAGCAAAGATTAAGGCCCGACACATGCCTTGATTTTCTGACCTCCTGGTACTATCATGACCACATTCACACGACACCATTGGTTGTCATTCACGAAGATATCAGGAGATATGATGGGCACCCATTATGACATCACAGTGATCGGCGCCGGCATTGTCGGGGTCTCAACCGCACTGGCCCTCAAACAACGGTTTCCCGATGCCGCCATCCTGCTGCTGGAAAAAGAAAACCGGTTTGCCGCCCACCAGACCGGCCACAACTCCGGGGTAATCCATGCCGGTGTGTATTACCAGCCCGGCAGTCTCAAGGCGGATTTCTGCCGCAGGGGCTCCCGGGCCACCATTGATTTCTGCAAAGAACACAACCTGCCTTTTTCCCGATGCGGCAAGCTGCTGGTTGCCGCAAGTGATGTGGAGATTGAACGCATGCAGGCCCTGGAACAGCGCTGTATTCAGAACAACATCCGGGTACACCGGATTGACCGGCAGGAACTGCGCAGTCTGGAGCCCCATATCCAGGGGCTTGGGGCTCTTGTGGTGCCGGCCACAGCTATCTGTGATTTTGTGAAAATCACACAGAAAATGGCATCTTTGTTCCAGGGCCTGGGAGGTGAGGTCCGGACCGGACAGGCAGTCACCAATATCAAGGAATCTTCTGACCAGGTGGTTCTGCACACCGGGCAGCAATCTTTTTCCACCAGGTATGTGATTGCCTGCGGGGGTCTTATGGCTGACCGTCTGGCAAAAATGATGCATATTGCCATTGATTTTGCCATCATCCCTTTCCGGGGAGAATATTTCAGGCTTCCCGCCCGCCGGTCCCACCTGGTTTCCCATCTCATCTATCCCATACCTGACCCGGCCCTGCCCTTTCTCGGGGTGCACCTGACCCCCATGATTGACGGCAGCATCACCGTGGGCCCCAACGCGGTGCTGGGTTTCAAGCGGGAGGGGTACGGCTCCAGGAACATGGATCTCACAGATATGGCAGAAATGGCTGCTTTTCCCGGTTTCTGGAAAGTCCTGGCCGCAAACCTGGGGTCAGGCATCAGAGAACAGATGGATTCTGTCTGGAAACCGGGATATCTCAAGCGGGTCCGCAGATACTGCCCCTCTCTGACACTGCAGGATCTTCTGCCCTGGCCTGCCGGCATCCGGGCCCAGGCTGTCATGAAAGACGGCAGCCTGGTGCATGATTTTCTGTTTGCCCGCACCCGGCGGTCCCTGCATGTATGCAATGCCCCGTCCCCGGCTGCCACATCCGCCATTCCCATCGGCCGTTACCTGCGGGACCAGGCCATTGACCTGTTTGGCCTGGGACATTGATCTGTTTGGCCTGGAACATTGACAAACTGTGGATGTGTGAATAGCTTGCTTTTATGTGCATCACCAGAAAACCATATGGCCGGCAGACAAAAAACTCACCGGTATGATAAAGTGTACACTAAACATCTGAGGTTATTGTATCAACATTCCGGGACAGTGCCTTACGCCTCAGTTTCTTAAAAAAACCAAGAAAATGAGGAAGGCACCTGGGTTCCCGCAATAGCATATTAAAGGAGGCACCCATGACAGACAAAAAGGAACTGATTAAAAATATTGATTTTTCCCAGCCCGTTAATTTGGTGGATCTGGTGGATTATGCAGAGGGCCGGGTGGTCAGCCGCACCCTGGCGGCAAAGCCCCATGTGAATATCACCTTGTTTGCCTTTGACAAGGGTGAGGAAATCAGCGCCCACACCTCTCCCGGAGATGCCATGGTCCAGGTGCTGGACGGTGAAGCCCTGATCCATGTGGGGGACAAAAACCTTACTGCCAAAGCCGGAGAGGTGGTGGTCATGCCTGCCAATGTGTCCCATTCCGTGGCTGCCGCCTCCCGGTTCAAGATGCTGTTGACCGTGGTAAAGCAGCCTGCAGGCATCCAGGGGGTCTAACCTTTTTTGTTCAATTTTTTCCAGCGGTAGCGGAAAGTGTGGTGGTTCATGTGCAAAAGCCTTGCTGCCTGGCTTTCATTGCCCCTGGTCTGGTTCAGGGCTTTTGCCATATAGGCATGTTCCATGTCTGACAAAAGCTTTCCCAGAACCACGCCTTTGTCAGGGAGGGGCACCGTGTGTTCAGATGGTTCAGGGTATTCAGAACTTTCAGAATTCCCAGGGCTGTTTTTCCGGTCCTGGGATGACAGACGCTCAGGTGCTGTTCCGCCGGCAGTGTCTTGTACGAGCCCCAGTTCCTGCGTATCCACCAGATCATTTTTGGCCACCAGCACAGCCCGCTCCACAATGTTTTTCAATTCCCTGACATTGCCGGTAAAGGTGTGGGATACCAGGCGCTGTCTGGCATCTTTTGTAAATCCAGTCAAAGATTTGCCGAATTTTTCATTGAACTGCAAAAGAAAATACTTGGCCAGGGGCAGGATATCATCTGGCCGTTCATTCAAAGAAGGAATATCGGCCTTGACCACACAGAGCCGGAAATACAGATCTTTTCTGAACCTGCCTGCTGCAACCAGTTCATCCAGATTCTTGTTGGTGGCAGACACCACCCGGGTGGATACCTTGTAGGTGCGGGTGCCCCCTACTTTGTAAAATTCACCGTTTTCCAGGAACCTGAGCAGTTTGGCCTGGCCGGCCGGGCTCAGGTCTGCCACCTCATCCAGAAACAGGGTCCCCTGGTGGGCTTCTTCTATAAACCCTTTTTTGCCCTGGTGCCTGGCCCCGGAAAATGCACCGGCCTCATACCCGAACAGCTCTGATTCCAGCAGGTCTTCAGGAAATGCCGAACAGTTCACCGCCACAAACGGCCCCTGGAATACCGGACTTCTGGCATGGATGGCTTTGGCGATCAGCTCCTTGCCTGTCCCGGTTTCCCCCAGGATCATGATGGGGGTGTCCGGGCTGCTGGACACCAGGTTGATAAAATCCATAATATCTTCAATGTTTTTGCTTTCCCCGATAAAGCAGGGCTCGTTTTCCCGGAGAAATTTTTCCTGGAGCAGCTGGACTTCCTTGACCAGGGCAATGGAGGAAACCGCCTTCTGGATGGTCAGTTCCAGCAGGTCCGGGTTGATGGGCTTGAGGATGAAATCAAATGCCCCCAGTTTCATGGACCGGATCACCATCTGGATATCTTCAAAGGCTGTGATCATGATCACAGGCAATCCCGGATGCTGTGCCTTGACAAGTTCCAGGGCCTCGATGCCGCTCATGCCGGGCAGGCCGATATCCATGAGCACCAGATCCGGCACCTTGTCGGCCAGGGCTGCGGCAAAACTTTCCGCATCCCTGTACAGGTCCAGATCATAGGTGTCTGCCAGCACCATATCCAGCCCGTCCCGGATGGTCTGCTCATCATCCACAATGGCGATGCTGTACCGGATCACCTGCTGCTGCCGTCCCTGGTTTCCCTGCTGCCGTCCCTGGTTTTCAACGGCAGTTCAATGGTGAACCGGGTGCCTTTGTTTTCTGCGGAAGTAAGTTTGAGCACCCCGCCGTGGTCCAGGATGATCCGGTGGCAGATGCTCAACCCGATGCCTGATGAATTGGTCTTGGTGGTATAAAACGGATCAAATACTTTGGACTGCCGGGATATGGGGATTCCCGGGCCGGTGTCATTGATCTGGATGATGACATGGTCAAAGGTGCTGGTGGTGGCCAGCTGAATCAGTTTTTCCCCGGAAAAATTTTTCATGGCTTCTGCTGCATTGGTGATCAGGTTGAGGATCACCTGTTCAATGAGGTGGGGCTCCACATAACACTCCGGAATATCCGGATCCAGGTGTTTGACAAACCGTATGCCGCTTTTGCGCAGGGTCACGGCAGTGAGTTTGGTGACCTCATCGATATAGGTGTTGAGATTGGCAAACACAAACCTGGGCTGGCCTGGTCTGGAAAAATCCATGACCCGCTTGATAATGGATTCAATCTTGTCCGAAGCCAGTTCAATCTTGTCAATAATGGACACCACCTTTGTGATGTCTCCCATTTCATTGTAAATCTTTTTTAAGGCTTTGAGATAAATATAGATCCCGGACAAAGGATTGCGGATTTCATGGGCAATGCCTGCGGTGACCCGTCCTAAGGATGTCATCTTGTCCTGGATACGCAAAAAATTTTCCACTTCCTTGGAATCGGTGATATCCATGATGTTTGTGAGCACAGACTGCACCCCGAGATAATCGATCATGGTGGCGGAAATCAACGCCCATCTTACTTCAGAGGCAGCCTGATCCGATCCTTTGGGGTAATACCTGAAATCCTCTTCCATACGGTGGATCTGTCCTGCCAGAAGATCCTGGTATTTCTGCCTGATCCGTTCTCTGTCACCGGCATAGACATGGGAGAACTGCGGCGGATTGAACACATGGGTCATCAAAGAGTGCACCTTGCGCTGGCCGGATTTCTGATAGACAACCTCATGGTTCTGGATAATGGAAATATAGTTGAGGGAATTTTCGATCAGGGTTTTGAACCGGGCCCGGCTCTTCTGGGTGGCCAGTTCCGCTTTTTTTTGTTTTTCCTCCAGATCCAGACGGTACAGGGCTGCAGCAATGTCATCAGCCATCTCTTTGACAATGTGCTTTTCGGTCTGGTCTGCTGCCAGCTGTCTGGGAATGGACAACACCATGAACCCGAAACTGCGCTGCTCATGGACAAGGCTTACAGCCAGTCCGCCCCGGTCTGCATACCCGTGGGCAAGCAGACATTGGGCACATTCTTTTACCGGATCCAGAACAGCAAACACCTGATCCGATGCCAGGGTTTTTTTGATACACCGGGTAAATTTCTGGTCCAGGATCTGGGTGCGCACCTTTTCAAACCGGCCGGCAAACCCGGAATCCGCCACCAGAAAGACCCTGCCCTCCTGGTCCATGAGGCCGATCCAGGCGTTGTAGTATCCGCGCTTGCCCACCAGGATATCACAGATCCCCTGCACCAGCCTGCCTTTGTCCCGCTGGCTGATGAGCAGCCGGCCCACATCCCGGATGGTGGTGAGTACCAGGTTCAGCCGCTCGCTTTTTTCCAGTCTGGCATCGTTGTGCACGCAAGACCCCGCTTTAAAAAATCAGTTTGCTTTTGTTCATGCCATGCATATGATTTTTTGGTCCAAATGACAAGAAAAAAAGCCGGACCTTGTATCTTATATCTTGTACTGGGATATGGGCAGACTCACCGTGAAGCAGCTCCCCCGGCCTTCCTGTGATGTTACATCGATTACGCCGTTATGGGATTCCACAATACTTTTCACAATGGCAAGGCCCAGCCCGGTACCATTGATATACCGGGTTTTTTCATTCTTGATCCGGAAAAACCGGTCAAATATCTGGGCTTTGTACTCTTCGGGGATGCCAAGTCCTGTATCTTCCACATGGATATTGACAAAATCATCGTCCTTGTCGCACCATACCGTTATCTTCCCATTGGAAGGGGTATACCGGATGGCATTGGAAATCAGGTTGGCCAGCACCTCTTCAATATTGGTGCGGTTGCCCATGACAAACATGTCATCCGGGCAGGGTTTTTTGGTGAGATGGATGGATTTGGCATCAGCCTGTCCCCGGTAGAACTGCACCTGTTCTGCAATCAGGCGGGACAGATTGAGTTCCTCGCGTTCCTGGTTGATGAGTCCGGATTCAATTTTGGACAGATCCAGCAGCTCTGCTGCCAGGTCTGAAAGAGAGGTGATTTTGTCAGCACTCCTGGACAGGATCTGGGTCTGCTTTTCGGTCAGATCCCCTGCCAGGCCGTCCAGAACCACTTTGAGCTGCATGAGAATGGAATTCAAGGGACTTTTGATTTCATGGGCCACCATGGAGACAAAATCTGATTTCAGCTGGTCCATTTTTTTCAAGGCGGTGATATCATGAAATACCGTTACCGCCCCCAGGTTCCGGTGGAGCCGGTCCCGGAAAGGGATACACCGGATACCGATGACCTTCTCTTCCCGGTCTTCTTCAGCTGCCAGGGTGATCTCATCAGTGATTTCAGCGAACTGGTCCCCGGGCTGGGCAATGGCCTGATCGATCATTTCCAGAATCCGCGGGTCTTCCACAACATCCCTGACATCCTGGCCGATGGCAGACCGTTTGGCAGAACCGATCGTCTTTAAAAAAGCCGGATTGGCCAGAACAATGCGTTTCTGGTGATCTGTGGTCAACACCCCCTCTCTCAGGGTATTCACCATGACCCGCATGCGTGATTTTTCACTGGAGATATCCTGAAGGGTGCGGATAAACTCAATGGCTTTGGATATCACCACCCGCAGTTCCTGGGGAGAAAACGGCTTGGATAAAAAATCAAACGCCCCTTTTTTCATGGTTTCAATGGAATGCTCCAGGGTGGCATATCCGGTGATGACAATAATCACGGTATCCGGGTGCCGGGCCTTGATCCCGGTCAGCACATCCATGCCCGACATCCCGGGCATCATCAGATCCAGCAGAACAATATCAAAATGGGCCTCGTCGATCATCTTCAGACCCTTTATCCCGTTGTCCGCCATGGCCACATCGCAGCCTTCCCGGGTGAGCAGGCGGTGGCAGGCTTTCTGGATCCGTTCTTCATCATCCACCACCAGGACCCGGGGCTTAAAAAAGATATCTTTGTCATCAGGCTGCAGAACAGCACCATGGGCTGTGTTTTTTTCATCACTGGTTGGTAATTGGGACATATCAGCAAGTTTCCTGTTATCATGTAAAACCCGTTGCCGGGTGTTGTTTTTTATTCCAGCATAGAGGGATCGCAAAAATGGGGCCCGTCTTCCGTGGGCAGGTACAAAGGAAATTCAATGATGAATGTGGTTCCCTTGGCTCCGGTTTTCTTGACGGCAATTTTACCGCCGTGTTCTTCGATGATGCCGTACACAATGCTCAGGCCCAGGCCGGTGCTTTTTCCCACCTCCTTGGTGGTGAAAAACGGATCAAAAATTTTGGACAGATTTTCTCTGGGAATACCTTCACCTGTATCCTTTACTTCCAGAAACACCTTTTTATGGGGTTTGTCCTTGTAGGTGTGCAAAGTGATTTTGCCATTGCCGTGCATGGCATCTGCCGCATTGATCACCAGATTGATGATCACCTGGTTCAGTTTGCTGGTATCGGCATTGATGAGCATCATCTCTTCGGACAGATACCGCCGGGTCTGGATATTGCGGAATTTTTTCTGGTCCCTGATCAGTTTCAGGCTCTGTTCCACAATCTCGTTGATCTGGACGATGCGCTTGTTGGAATCCGTGCTCCGGCTGTACACCAGAAGGCTTTTGACAATATTTTTGCACCGGTCGGCATCTTCCACAATATAATTGAGATCTTCTTTTGCATCTGCATCCAGATCCGGGCGCTCCAAAAGCAGGCTGGCATAAAACAGCACCCCGGTCAAGGGGTTGTTGATTTCATGGGCCACCCCGGCTGCCAGCTGTCCCAGAGATGCCATTTTTTCCGACTGGGCCAGCTGCTTCTGGGTCAGTTTTAATTGTTTTTCAACCTTGATCTTGTCCTTGAGATCATTGTAGATGGCCATGGTGGCGGATTCGTTGCCGTGTTCATCATAGATGATGGCCGCTGACATCTCCACTTCGATCTCTTCGCCTTTGGCATTGACAATGGTGGTTCTGGGAATGATCAGCTTGCCTCTGCCCCCGATTTTTTCATCCCGCAGCATGCGCATGATCTCTTTGGCTTTTCCCGGCGGATACAGCTGTTCTGCATGGGTGATGGTGCCCTCCCCGCCGTTAAACGCGCCGAACAACTCCTTGGCCACGGAATTCATCAGCTCGATCCTGCCGGACCGGTCTGCTGCCACAATGGCACTGGCAGAGGCATAAATCACCCGGGTGATGAATTCCTTGACCCCGATGAGCTGGTTTTCCAGGGATTTGGTGCGGGTGATGTCCCGGATGCTGGAAAGCACAAACGCCACCTCCCCGTTGTCATCAAAAATCGGAGAAAACACCCGCTCCTCCCATTTGTACTGGTGCTTGAGGGTATAGGTGTGCACTTCCTTGTTCTTGATCACCCGGGAGATGGGACAGGCTTCTGAGTTGCAGGGGGTGTCCTTGTACAAAAAGGAATGAAAACACTTTTTGCCCAGGATGTCTTCAGGAGACAGGCTGTAAACATCATAAAACTTTTTGTTGGCCCCCACCACGGTCTTGTCCGGAGAAATCATCACCGACGGATAGGACAGAGAATCAAACAGCCTGAGCCGCCAGAACAGTTCTTCAGGGCTGTGGTTGTCCTGTTTCATGGGGCTTCAAATCCACTGGCAAGGGCATTTCCGGCATCCTGCCCCCGGCCTTCCGGCACCACCAGGCTGATGCTGGCACCGGTGCACCCCACCAGAATAACCGGTACCCCGCCGGCCCCAAGACAGTCCATGGCAGTTCCCAGAATCTTGTACCGGTCCCCGAAATGGGGACCGTGAAAACTGATGAAATCCGCGGTCATTGTCGAAGTGGTACCCGCACCTGGATCTGTCAGCAGAAACAGGTCATATGCATGGTCAGGCCCGGGCATGGCAGACACAAAATAAAATTTTTTACCCGATTGGGCCATACCAGCCAGGTGTGCACCGGCATCTGCCAGTTCTGTACCAGTACAGGATATCTGGTGCAGTGCCAGGCCGGGGGTGAGCCCGATACCATAGGTCTTGATTTTTTCTTCCACATAAAAGGCCCGGGTCTCCGGGTATTTTTGCAGAAAACAGGAAATATCTTCTGTGATTTCCTGAAAATAAGGGGTGTGGGACGGTGGAAGGTCAAAAGCGGATTCCACAAGGGAAATAACCCGGTTCTGGTCACGGATATCAATGACCACACATACCATGGCAGGAGAAGACACCAGGTGCGCAAATCCGATGCCGGCCTGCCCCATCATTTGGAGCAGTGTTCCGGGAACCGCAGGGCTGCTGTGGTGGGGATAAATGGAAACCATGCACACATCCGGCAGATCAGAGACATCTTCCAGAAGCCGGGCCGCAGTTTGTCTGTGTTCTGCTTCCAGGCAGCAGGAAAACACCCGGGTTTTGTCCAGGTAATGCAGTCCGGCACAGACCATATTGATCCGGTGGCGGGCCAGGGTCTGATACACCGGGGGATTGTTTTGTCCGGGCACCGAATATCGGACCGCCTGAACCATTTTTCTGCCCAGGCGGATGCCGTTAATGGATATCTGCTTCATGGTCGGGCACACAATAGGTTGCAAAAAGCCATGATGGCGGGAAGCTGTTTGCGCTCCCCGCCATCAGCAGCGTTATGGTTATGCAGGCAGAATAAACAAAAAAAGCAGATTAACTGCAATGATCATTCACGATCTCCATAAGTTCATCCAGGTCGATGGGTTTGGGGATATAATCATCCGCCAGGGTGGTTTTGCCGTCATGGTGGGTATAGCTGGTGGTTTTTACGGAATCCGCCACTGCGGTCAAAAGCACCACGGCAATGTCTTTGAGATCATCACTGTTTTTGATCTCCTCGCACACATCCCATCCATTTTTCCGGGGCATCATCACATCCAGAATCACCAGGGCCGGTTTTTCCTCTTTGATGCGGTCCATGGCTTCCACACCATCATAGGCTTTGGCCACCCGGAAATTTTTGGCTTCCAGCTTCATGGAGACAGCCTCCACCAGATCCGGATCATCATCTACCACCAGAATGAGTTTTTGTTCGCTCATGTTACGATCTCCTTATAGTTTTTGTCCTGACAAGACTTTTGGTATCTGTCTTTGTATATTACACCCGGCATCTACACCGCAGGTCTGGGATAAAGCCCGGCCTGTTCAACAATCTGGGGCACTTTTTCTTCCCATTCAATGGCCATGATATGAAACCCGTGAACCCCTTTGATCGCTTTGATGCGCTCAATTGATTCCACTGCCATTTTTATGCCCTCTTCCGGCTGCTGTTCCTTGGAAACCCCTTCCAGCCGCTTGATCACTGCATCGGGAATATCCATTCCCGGCACTTTGTTTTTCATGTACCGGGCCATGCCCACGGATTTCATGGGGGTTATGCCTGCCAGGATATGCACTTTTTCATCCAGGCCCCGGTCGGTCACCCCTTTCATCCATTCTTCAAATTTATCAAGATTAAAAATACACTGCGTCTGGATAAAGTCAACACCTGCCTTGATTTTTTTGGCCAGGCGCATGACCCGCAGTTCAAAGGGATCGGCAAAGGGGTTGGCAGCCGCACCGATAAACATTTTGGGGGCCCCGTCAATCTTGGCACCCCCCTGGAAGGTTTCTTCATCGCGCATGCGCCGGACCATGTTGATCATCTGCACGGAATCAAGATCAAACACGCCCTGGGCCATGGGATGGTCCCCGAACTTGGCATGGTCACCGGACAGGCACAGCATGGTGTTGATGCCAAAGGCGTAGGCCCCGATGATATCGCTCTGCATGGCCAGCCGGTTTCTGTCCCGGGCCACCATCTGCATGATGGGGTCCAGCCCCATCTGCTTGATGATCACGGCTGCGGCAAAAGAGGACATCCTGACCATGGCGGTCTGGTTGTCAGTGACATTGATGCCGTCCACATGGTCTTTGAGCAGGGCTGATTTTTCCTTGACCTTCTCAGGCAGTGCGCCCCGGGGGGGACCGCACTCAGAGGTCACTGCGAGTTCACCGGATGCCAGAATTTTTTCAAGTCTGCTTTCTGTGTTCATTGTGCCAAATCCTCCCTGATAATTTTTCCGGGTCCGGCGGCGCCACCAGGTCTCCAGTCCTTTGCATTCATGAGATCCTCATATCTGTTTTCCATGCCCAGTTCTTTCAACCGTTCCCAGATGAGGCGCCAGGCACAATCCACGTCCGGACTGATTTCGCACTGGCCGTTGGAGGTACCGCCGCAGGGACCGTTGAACAGGTGTTTGGAACACCGTGCCACAGGACAGATACCGCCGGTGATACCCAGAACGCAGTCTCCGCAGCCTTTGCACCGCTCAGCCCAGACACCCTGGCCCAGAGAAGCACCCATGAACCGGGTGTTGACCGCCGGAAACACAGGGGACGTCTTGAACCGGCCGGCAACAGACTGCACACCGCAGCCGCAGGCCATGGAAACCACGGCATCCGCCCCGTCAATATACGGAGCCAGCTCTTCAACATATTCCGGATCACACTGCCGTTCCAGGGTGATTTCCTTGATATCTATGGTTTTGCCCTGTTTGAGGCTGTTCAGGTGAAGCGCGGATGCCAGCAGGCCGACCTCTTTTCTGCCGCCGGCTGCACAGACAGTCACACATTCATTGCAGCCCACCAGAAGGATCCTGCTGTAGGGTGCAATATACTGGATAATTTCCTGTATGGGTTTTTGTTCTGCTGTAATCATGTATATTCTCCGAAGATATGGTGTTTAACTGGCAGCCTTGCTTTCATTCCCGGTAAGTTTTCCAGGACTGGGGCCCAGTTTTTTTATGGTTTCAGTAAATTCTCTGGCAGTTTCGGCAAATTTTTCGCCCATGCCGGCGGACATGTTAACCATGCCCACCCGTTCAGGTTCCCATCCCAGTTCGGTGAGCACTTTTTTCACCCGGTCCACTCTGGCCCGGGCCCGGAGATTGCCGTTTTTAAAATGGCAGTCCCCTTCTAAACATCCAGCCACGTAAACCCCGTCAGCCCCTTTTTCCAGGGCTTTCATCAAATGGATGGCATCCACCTTTCCGGTGCAGGGCACCCGGATGATCTTGACATTGGATGGGTAGGATATGCGTTTGCTGCCAGCCATGTCTGCTGCAGTGTATGCACAGTAATGGCAGCAGAATGCGACAATTTCAGGTTCAAAATTTTCCATAAATATTTACCTCTCGAATAAGCCGTCTAATTTCGCCAGGATCTGATCATCTTCATAGGCCAGCAGCTGAATGGCCTTGGCAGGACAATCCCCGGCACACACCCCGCATCCATGGCATTTGTCCGCATCAATCTGGGAGACCCCTTCTGCATTGATAAAAGGCACATCAAAGGGGCAGGCCCGCACACACACCAGGCAGGAAGCGCATTTATCAGGATCCACCTTTGCCACGCAGGCCCCCAGGTTGATCTCTTTTTTGGCCAGCAGGGTCTGGGCCCGGCCGGCTGCTGCCTGGGCCTGGGTAATGCTTTCCCTGATGGTTTTGGGGGAATGGGCTGTGCCGGCCAGGAAAAATCCCCGCTGGGCCATATCCACCGGCCGCAGTTTCACATGGTCTTCCAGAAAATAATTATCAATTGTTCTGGGCAGATGAAACATAAGGCCCAGATCTTCCGTGGTTTCATCATCAGCAATAAGCCCTGTGCTCAGGACCACGCAGTCTGCAGCAATTTCAATGTCACTGTCTAAAATAAAATCATGGGCAAGCACGGAAAGGGCATTGCCGGCATCCTTCACCTCTGGTCTTGTGTCCAGGGAAAACCGGATGAATTTTACCCCGAGATCCCTGGCTTTGCGGTAATATTCCTCCTGGAATCCGTAGGTGCGCATATCCCGGTACAAAACATAAATCTGGGTGTCCGGGCTGATTTCTTTTATTCTCAAAGCATTTTTCATGGCTGCCTGGCAGCAGATCCTGGAGCAGTTGGGGTTTTCCGGTTCCCTGGAGCCCACGCACTGGATCATGACCACCTGGTCCATATCTCTTATCTTATCCGCTTCATCTTCCAGCAAGGCATCCATTTCCAGCTGGGTCATGACGCCGGCATAAGTGCCCAGGCCGTACTGGGGCGGCCGGTTGGCCATTGCCCCGGTTGCCAGCACCGTCACCCCGTGGTCAATCTGCATATAGTTCATGCGCACCCCGGTCTGGATGCCGGTTTTAAACAGCCCGGGCATGCCGGAGTGGTCAACGATAATGGAGCGGGTCAGCACCTGGATGTTGTCATGGGCCATAACCTTTTTAACCAGGTCCTGGACAAAAATGCCCACATCCTCTCCTTCAATGGTTTTGCGGATGGATCTGGCCAGACCGCCCAGGGCAGGGGCCCGTTCCACAATATAGGTTTTAACCCCCTGGTCTGCCAGCTTCAGGGCTGCGGTCATGCCGGTGACACCGCCGCCCACCACCAGTGCATTCCGGCTCATGGGCAGGGTATGGTCAATAAGCGGCCGGTTTTTCCTCACCCCTGCAATACCAACATTGAGCAGTTTGACCGCCTTGTTCTGGGCCTGTTCCGGTACGTTCATATGGGTCCAGGTATTCTGGTCCCGCAGATTGACAATCTCCACCAGGTATTTGTTCAATCCCACCCGCTGGAGCAGGTCCTGGAATTTGGTTTCATGGGTCCTGGGGGAACACCCGCCGATAACCACCCGGTTCAGGTTGTTTTCTTTTATCATGGCTTCAATACTGGCCATGGACTCGGAGGAACACCCGTATCCCACAGCCCTGGCAACCGCCACATCAGAATGGGTGTCAGCAGATGCAAGCAGTTTTTCCACATCCAGGACCCCGCCGATCTCGAATCCGCAGTCACAGACAAACACACCGATCCTGGGATCTTCTCCCCGCACATCCCGCTCCGGGGGAAACAGGTCTTCCATGTCCCGGTCTTTGGGTGTCACAGGCAGGTCGGTGACAGCCATGGATGCGGCTGCAGAGGCCTGGACCATGGTTTCCGGAATGTCTTTGGGGCTTTCAATGACACCGCACACATACACCCCGGGTTTTGACGTGAGCACCGGGTTGAACGGATGGGTGGCGGCAAAATCATACGGGTTCACATCAATACCCAGAACACCGGCCAGGTTTTTTGTGTCTTCGCCCACCCGGAATCCTGTGGACAGCACCACCATGTCGAACTCTTCTGTTTCCTGGACCGGTTTTTCCTCCAGCGCATAGGTGATGGACAGATTTTTCGTATCTGCTGTTTCCACGATGGAGTGGGGCCGGCTTCTGATCATCCGGATCTTGTATTCATCCCTGGCCCGGTTGAAATACAGCTCATAATCCTTGCCATGGGTGCGCATGTCCATGAAAAAGATGGTGGTGTCTATATCGTCTCCAAACCGTTCTCTGGTGACCATGGCTTCTTTAAGGGCATACATGCAGCAGACCCCGGAACAATAAGGCACATCGCCTTTGTTGATGCCCCTGGAGCCCACGCACTGGATCCAGGCCACTTTTTCGGGCCGTCTGCCGTCGGATTTTCTCACCAGGCTGCCCTGGAAAGGACCTGAGGCTGACATGATCCGCTCATATTCCAGGCCGGTGACCACATTGTCAAATTTTCCGCCCCCGTAATTGTCCAGCACTGCCGGATCAAACAGATCCGCACCCACACACAGCACCACTGATGCCACATCCATCTTTGTCTGGACAGGGGTGTCATCAGCCAGGATGGCATCTGCCCGGCAGACCTTTTTCAAAGCGGCAAGGTCAGTGATTTTTTCCATATCAATGGAAAAGGCAAACGGGGTTGCCTGGGGGTAGCGCATACAGGTAGGGGCCCGGGGATCAAGCCCCGGAGTGACCCTTACTGCGTCCGGAAACTGTTTGGCACACTCGCCGCAGGCGGTGCACTTGTCTGTGTCGATGTACCGGGGTTCGGTCTCCAGGGTGGCGGTAAATGCCCCGGCCTCCCCTTCCAGCCGGGTGAGCCTGGTCATGGGTTTGATTTCCAGGTGGCGTTCTCTGGCCCCCTGGGACAGGTATGGGGATACCGTACACAGATCACAGTTGTTGGTGGGAAAAGTTCTGTCCAGCTGGGTCATCAATCCGCCGATGGCATAGGATTTGTCGATGAGCAGCACATCACGCCGGGATTCCGCCAGATCCAGGGCAGCCCGGATTCCGCCGACACCGCCCCCGATAACCAGCACGCGTCTGTCAGGGGACAGCGAATTTTCTGAACTATTATTTTTTTGCATGAGTAACCTATATTTATTTACGGATATCCGTCAGACATCAGGACCGGCACAAACAGACCCATACATGCAAAACGGATCTTCTCGGGTTAAGTTTGCTTTCTATAGTCCTGCACTGTCCAGGATAGCCGGCAGCCGGTCTTCCCAGCCCAGAGCGGATATCTTGATTCCCCGGGAGATACCCTTGAGGGAACGGATCATTTCACCGGCGATGGCAATACACTCGGTGTCACGGTCCTTTGCTTTGCGGATCCGCCGGATCAGGTCCTCGGAAAGACGCGATCCCGGATCATTTATGGAAATATACCTGGCCATACCCACGTTTTTAAGCAGAAAAACAGAGGGAATAACCGGTACATGCAAGGTGGCGAAGGCCTCGATGATCAGCGTATAAAAGGCCAGGTCAAACACCGGCTGAAGCATGATATAACGTGCGCCGGCAGCAACTTTGCTGCGGGCATCTTCCACCTGTTCTTCCAGCTGCGCTTCATCGGCAATGGGGGGAACGGCGATACCCGGCAAAAAATCGGGTTTGCCCCGCAGCTCAAATCCAGCCAGGTCCGTGCCCGTGGTCAGCGACCGGATCATGGCCAGAATGCCCAGGTCATCCAGGTCATCCACGGTTTTGGCATCCGGGTGATCCCCGTTGATCATGTCTTCTGCTTTCACCACCATGAGATTGTGAATGCCCAGGACATGGGCCGCCAGAAGATCTGCCTGGAGTGCCATGCGGTTTTTGTCCCGGCCGCACACATGAATCAGCGGTTCCATGCCCTGCTGGCGCATAACCGCACCGCCGGCCAGCGCACCCAGGTGCATCACCCCGTTGTCCAGGTCTGGAATAACCACAGCATCCACCCGTGACTTAAGATATCTTACATTGGTAACCAGATCAGATATATCCACGCCCTTGGGGGTATCCATTTCAGCCAGCACCACAAATTCCCCGGACGTCAGTTTTGCCTGAAAACTCATATGCACATCCTTATATTAATAGTCATCTAAAAAATTAAATTCTGCTGCCCCCGGCACAGTCTGCACCGCTGTCATACGGCAGCCCTACCGGACACGGCAAAGCATATTAGCAGAAACCATGCCATAACACAACTGAATTGGCATTCAGTCATACAGCAGACCCTGGTAGGGGTGTATACGGGTTTTCCCGGCAAATGTACAACAAAAAACCCTTGAAGGATTGCAATTTTATTTTCGCATTTTTTCAAAAATTTGAAAAAATGCGACCCTGGGGACCCATAACATGGGGCAGGATGATGCCGCCGGTCTTTTTTTCCCGGTTTTCGGGCGGATCAGTTCTGCCCCGGGACCGGCAGTCAGCAGCACGGCTGTCTGAAACCGGTGTTTCCAGGCGGGACAAAAGTTTGCCTAAAATCAGGCTGATTCCTGAGAAAACACCTGCCCCGAAAACATTGAGCCAGGGCATGTACGGGCTGTCACTGCCGGCAATGAGCAGGCCTGCCACCCAGATGCAGCCGCCTGCTATAATCTGTATTTTTGTATGTGCCCGGAATCCGGTATCAGCGGCCCTGGTCCCTGCCTGGGAAATCTTGGATGTCAGTTGCATTGGTGTGTCTCCTTTCAAAACTGTATTGGTGTCTTTTTTCATCTTTTGTTGAAAAAACTAAACAATGCCGGCAAAAAAAAGCCCGGCACTATTCTGCCGGCCTGAGCGCCACTTACCGGTATTCCCTGCAGCTCCAGATAACCTTGCCCAGAATGCGCACCTTTTCGCATGCATCTTTTTCCAGATAAATAGGGGAAAAATCCGTGTTGTCACTGCACAGAACCAGCTTGTCCGGATGTTTTTCCAGCCGCTTGACCAGAATGGTATCATCCACGCCCACAGCATAGATGGCCCCGGCCAGAATCTGTGTCTGGGACTGGTCAATAAGCACGGTGTCTCCTTCTTTGATAACCGGTTCCATGGAATGGCCGAACACCTCCAGGGCCACCATGCTTTTGGATGACCCTTTCCTGGCCAGCCAGGCAGCGGAAAATGCCAGGTGTTCCGCGACCTGTGCATCACAGTCAAATGATCCGGAACCTGCAGACAGCCGGGCCGCCACCTTGGGAATATGTTTGAATTCTGCATCATCTTCCCCGGTTTTGTGCATAAACACCGGCCCTGTGCCGGATTCTATCCACCCGGGATGCAGCCCGAACTGCCGGTACAGCTTGATCACCCATTTTTCAGGTATCTGGTTTTTGTTGCGGGCATGGGTGATGCCTGAGCGGTTGATGCCCAGCTCCCTGGCCAGTTCAGACTGGGAACTGATGCCGGTGGCATCCTGTATGCGCTGGATCAGGCGGTCCACTTTGTTGTCGGTCATGGGGTTTTCCTTTTTCATATCTTGCTTTTGGCAAAACGCATCTTTGTTGTCCGTTGTCTGAAACCGGCCTGATTTTTGTTCTGGCATTTTTGTTTAAAAAATGCAACAGTTTTTTTACAATGCAAAGAAAATGTTCCGGATCTGCGGTTCTGTGAAGAAGGAATGCAGGGTATGGGGAGAGAATGGAGTTTTCAGTCTTGTTTAACGACTGCGATCTCCACCCGCCGGTTCATCATCCGGCCCCAGGCGGTTTCATTGGTCTCCATGGGATTTTCACTGCCAAGGCCTTTGATTTCCATCTGATGGGGGTGTATGCCTTTGCCAAGCAGAAAACTGCCCACAATGTTGGCCCGGAACTCTGAAAGCTTCTGATTATAGGGCTGGTACCCTTCTGAATCTGTATATCCTGTAACCTTGATTTTTACATCCGGATACATGGCCAGAATATCTGCATATGCAGCCAGTTCTGCATACCCTGCATCTGTAAAATCATTGGCATTGTATTTAAACCGGATCACCACTTTTTCCTGGAGCAGCGGCGGTATTTCATCCAGGGCATCTCTGGTGGTTTGTGTTTTTTGTACCGGTTCTGCAAGGGTATTTTCTTCTGGCTCTGATAATGGTTTTTCCTGTTCCGGTGTATTGACTGCAGCCGAAAGTTCAGGTATTTCACTGGATACTTCTGCTGCCGCTATATCCGGCTGTGCTCCAGCGGATTCCTGCACAACTGCAGATGCCTGCCCGGAAGAAGCATCCCCGGCTGCACGGTCATTTGCTTTTGGAATCTCAAATGTCTGGGCATTACTGTTGTGTGAGGATACCGTTATTTCAGGTTTTGCCGTGGAAGAATCACCGCCGGTAAAAATAGCCGCATACTGCTCAGGCACAATTCCCATGGTGCGCTGCGCCAGTGCGGCAATGTGCTGTTTGACAAAAACAGCACCTGACCCGTATGCCTCGGGAAACAGATAAAACCCTGATGCAAAAACCACCACCACAAAAACAGCAATACCCATTCCGGACAAAAGCCTTTTTTTCCGGTTTTTTTCTACAGCCGGAGAAGGTGTTTTTGATTTTTCTGTATGCCCCCCGCCTTCTGAAATTTCTGTAAAATTATCAATATCCCCGTGCCTGCGGACGTGGGCGGGAATTTTCAACTCCCTGGCACATTCTCTGACGATTGTTCTGTCTATAATTTTCTGGTCCTTAACATACCCGGACAGCAGGCAGTGGTCACACAAAACATTGATCCTTCTGGGAAACCCCCCGGAATAAATAAAAATTTCCCGGATTGATTCCGCATCAAAAATCGGATGGGTGCCGCCAGCAACTTCCAGCCGGTATTTTATATAATCAGCGGTTTCATCCGGGGTCAAAGGATCAATGTTATAATTTAACGTCAGCCGCTGCCGGACTGCCCGGTTCTGCTCCCTGTTCAGAATTTCATTGAACTCATTCTGGCCCACAAAGAAAATATTGATCAGCTTGGCATCGCTTTTTTCAATATTGGACAGCAGCCGGATCTCCTCGAGCAGTTCCTGGGTCAGCAGCTGGGCTTCGTCAATGATCAGCACCACCTTTTTTCCGGTCTCACCGGCCTGGAGCAGAAACCGCTTAAAACATGCGAGAAAAGCCCCTTTGGTCTGAAACTCCCTGTCAATGCCGAAGCCTGCAGCAATATAATTGAAAAAATCCATTTTCTCCAGGCCGGGATCAGGTACTGTCGTGCAGACAACATCCCCGCCCAGGCGCTGAAGCAGCGTATTGATCAATGTGGTTTTACCCGTGCCCACATCGCCGGTGAGCAGCAAAAACCCCTTGTTGTCCAGAATCCCGTATTCCAGTGTGGCCAGGGCTTCTTTGTGTTTTTCGCCAAACCACATGAACGCCGGATCTGAACTGATCTGAAACGGTTTTTTGTCCAGGTTGTAAAATGATGTATACACAGTTGTGTTCCGACCTCTGTTTTTCTGTTTTTACATGAGTGTAATGGGCTGGATGCAAATTGTCAAGAATGCCGTCGGATCCAGAACCTTTTGCCGGTATCCAAATTTGAACCGGCAAAGGGTTGTCTGCGAATCCTCAGGGCTTTGCCATGATGGAAAACCGATTCGAGCAGATAGACAAACGGCTCGAAAGCATGCAGCACAGCATTTACAAACGCTTTGATGTCCTGACCGTCCATCTCCACCGATACATGCGCTGGTCATTCGGGCTGACCCTGACCGCTGCCGGCATTATCATTGCCGTGCTCGAATTCACCTGAAGGCCCTCTTCCCATGGTCAACCCGGGGATGCCCTTTCTCCTTGGCCGCAATCTGTGCATCCACCCGTGACAACTCAGCCTTTGCATTGATGGTTTCAAAGATACTTCCGGCGCTTTTGAGACGGGCAATATCATCAAGACATCTGCCCATCTCAAAACAGATCAGACCCTCTTCGAATACTGCCCCAAGGCCCCGGGCGACCGAAATGCCCTGATGCCAGAACTGCGCTGCTTTTCCGGGGTTTCCGGCAAGGCTGTAAAACAGGCCGTTCAGGCGGCAGGCTTCTGGCAGCCCGCATTTGAAACAATGGCCATGGCGCAGGGCACGGGCAGCATGTTTTTTGATATTTCGCAATGTGACTTTTTCTTCTATCTGGATGGATTTTTCAAAAACCGTCAAATAAAATTCACAGCGGGCATTATGAAACCGGCTGACAACAAATCCATTGAGGTGTTTCCCAACAACAATATTTTCAGCAGCCTTGATTGCCGCATGCGCCCTGGTGTAATTTTCCATGTGCAGATAACAGGACATCAGATCAACATGCGTGGTTATAAGGGTATAATAATCAGGGATGGATTCCAGCAGAATTTTTGACTGGTCCAGATCCTTGACAGCTGCTTCAAAGTCCCCCATTCGTATCTTAAAAAACCCACTCATCCCGAATCCCCACCCCTGCAGCTGCCGGTCCCCTGACTCCACACCGATTTTTTTCAGTTCCCGGGCATAATTCAGACTTTTTTCAAACTCTCCGCGATGGTGGTGTATAAATGCCATCAAAGAGGTGATACCGCCTCTTTTTTTGATATGACCGATGTTTTCAAACAGGGCGGCCGCATTCTTATAAAGTACCA
>Ga0102943_1000493_pt1 | contig 26403 bp, 26 predicted proteins | sample SalPonC_black_MG_FD_78174 | JGI IMG/M metagenome (GOLD analysis project Ga0102943, IMG submission 78174) | Salt pond soil microbial communities from South San Francisco under conditions of wetland restoration - Salt Pond MetaG... | ecosystem: Environmental > Aquatic > Marine > Intertidal zone >...
CGACCCGCAGGTCGGTGGTCAGCGGGATCCGGGCCACCCGGAGCGGCGGCTCGAGCTGGACCTCGAGCGAGGCTCGCAGCAGCGGCTCGCCGTCCACCAGGCGCGCGCCCGGAACGCCGAACGGATCGGCCTCCGCCGCCTCGCCGGCGGTCCGGCCCAGCTGCAGGTCGCCGTCCTCCAAGGGGAGCGTGTCCGCGCTGCCGTACACGTAGCGAAGCCGGGTCGCGCCGTCCTGATCGACCAGGACGACATCGTGAAGCTCCCGGCTGCCCACCGGCGCGCACGCGGCCAGCACGAAGGCCAGGAGGACGGTCGGGACCAGGGTGGGAAGCAGATGGGTGCGCATCGCGCACCACGGTAGCACCGCCGGGTGAGCCGCCGTGAGGAAGCCTTGCTAGACTCTGGCCCGTGTCCATCCGACCCAGGGTCCTGATCCTGTCCGCGTCGATCGGCGGCGGCCACGTGGCGGCCGGAGAGGCCTTGGAGGCCGCGTTCGGCGTCAGCGGCGACCCGTGTCTGCACGTCGACCTGCTCGACTACACCTCGGCACCGTTCCGACGGCTGTACCGCCGCAGCTACTTCGAGCTCGTGCGGAGCGCGCCCGATTTCGTCGACTGGCTGGGAAAGCGGCTCGATCGCAGCCCGGGCGAGGTGCCCAGCCGCGCGCGCCGCGTCCGGGCCCGGCTGTCCCGCCTGGTGTCGTACCAGCTGCCCGGGGTGCTGAACGCCTACCGGCCCGATCTGATCGTTCACACCCACTTCCTTCCGCCCGAGATCCTCTCCTCCGCGCGTCGCCCCTCGCTCCCGCGCCAAGCGGTCATCGTCACGGACTACGGCGCGCACGCGCTCTGGATCCAGCAGGGCATCGAGCGCTACTTCGTCGCGGCCGAGGAGGTCGCGGTGCACCTCCGTGCCAGCGGCGTGGACGCGAGCCGGGTCGAGGTGACCGGCATTCCGATCGATCGCCGGTTCACGCGCCCGCCGAATCGAGCCGCCCTCCGCGACGCCCTGGGCGTGGCGCCGGACCGCGACCTGCTGCTGCTGATGGCGGGCGGCATGGACCGGCGCACGTTGGGGACGCTGCTCGATGAGCTTTCGAGCGTGCGCTGGCCGCTGACGGCGATCGTGGTGTGCGGACGCAGTCCGGAGCTGCTGGACGTCGCGACCCGGGCGTCGGAGTCGCGCGAGGGACTGGTCCGCATCCGACCGATGGGCTTCACGACCGAGGTGCCGGGACTGATGACGGCGGCGGACCTGATCGCCGGCAAGCCTGGCGGCCTGACGGTCAGCGAGGCGCTCGCGGCGGGACTGCCGTTCGCGGTCATCCAGCCGTACCCGCTCCAGGAGGAGGCGAACGCGACCTACCTGCTGGAGCACGGCGCGGGCGTGCGGATCGAGCCGCTGACGACCTTCGGCCACAAGGTGGTGCGGGTCCTGAGCGATCGGGAGCGTCGCGGGGCGATGCGCGCGGCCGCGCTCCGGATGGGTCGCCCCGACGCGGCCGCGACGGTGGCCGCATCGTGCCGCGCGCTGCTCGGAGCGAGCGCGTGACCGCCGGGCGTCCGGCGGCGGTTCGCGGGATCGCCGCGCGCCTGGTCGCGGCCGTGCTGCTGGCGCTGAGCTGCGCCGCGGCGGCGCAGCCGGGTTCGCAGAGCCAGCGCCGCGGCTTCGACGTCGTCGTTCTGGGCTCCGAGCCCGAGGCGATCGCCGCCGCGGTCGCCGCCGCGGAGAGCGGCGCGCGCACGGCGCTGCTGAGCCCGGACGCGCGGCTGGGCGGCCTCTTCGTGCTGGGCGCGCTGAACGTGCTGGACGTCAGGACCTCCCCCGTTCCGTACCAGCGAGGGCTGTTCGAACGCTGGTGGGAGCGCGTGGGGGCGCGCGGCGCGTTCGATCCCGGCGAGGCCGAGCGCGCGTTCGGGGCGCTGCTGGCCGAGGCTGGCGTGAGCGTGGTCCTGAACGCCCGCGACCTGCGCATCGTCGCGTCCGAGGGGAGGGTGACGGGGGTCGCGTGGAACGGCGGCTCGCTGGCGGCACGCCAGGTCGTGGACGGCGACGCCGACCTACGGCACGCCGTCGAGGCGGGCGCGCGCGCCTCGTTCGGCTGGGAGGCGCTGGGCACCGACGTCCGCATGGCGGACACGCTGGTGTTCCGCATCGACGGCGTCGACTGGTCGGCGCTCCGGGCGGCGGCCGCCGCCCGCGGCTCGGGCTGGGCGCGTGTCGACGACGCGGTGGCGTGGGGACCGTTCGGCGGCGTTCCGGCGTCCTACCCGTCGCGCGATCCGACGGTCCGCCTCCGTGGCCTGAACCTGGGACGCGACGGCAGGGGTGGCGTCTGGGTGAACGCGCTGCTCGTGCACGGCGTCGACCCGTTCGACGCGGCGTCGCGGGCGGCCGCCCGCGCCCGCGCGGCCGACGAAGCGGAGCGCATGGTGGCGTGGCTGGCCGAGCGGCTGCCGGGCTTCGAGGGGGCGCGGCTGGGCGCGGTCGCAGAGCGCCTGTACGTGCGGGAGACGCGGCACCTGCACGCGCAGTGCGTGCTGGACGCGGACCATCTTCTCGACAACGTGACCGGTCCGTTGGACGTGGCGGTCGGCGGCTACCCGCTGGACGTGCAGAGCCTGACGCCCGACGACGACGGGTTCGTGTTCGGCACGCCCGAGCTGTACGGCGTGCCGCTCTGCGTCGCGGTTCCGCGGGACGGCCCCAGCGGGCTCTGGACGGTGGGGCGAAGCATCGGCTACGACCCGCTGGCGCACGCCAGCGCCCGCGTCGTGCCGCTGGGCATGGCGGTGGCGGAGGGCGTGGGGTTGGCCGCGGCGCGCGTTGCCCGCGAGGGCGGCGATCCGGTGCTCGTCTCGCTGGACGTGGACTTCGTGGCCGACGTTCGCGACGAGCTGCGGGTGCGGGGCGCCTACCTCCCGGCGCCGCGGGAACGGTCTCCCGTCGGTCCGGTCGCGCATCCCCACCACGACGCGTACCGGCTCATGCTGAGCCGGGGCCTCACCGTGGGCGGGTACGAGAACGAGCCGAAGCTGGACCTGCAGGTGAGCGCGCTGAGTCACCTGTACCTGACGTCGAACGTGATTCGCCGTTTCGCGCTGCGCCCCGGACTCGCCTACGACCTGGTCGCGGCGTACGGGGGCGTGAGCGGCCCCGCCCTGGCCGAGCGCGTGGCGCCGGTCCAGCGGGCGGCGGCGTGCCGGCTGGAGCTTCCCTGCCCGGACGGCGACGATCCCGAGGCCCTGGCTCGCGCGGGGCTGTGGCCGCCCGGGGTCGCGCTGGCGGGCGCGCTGACGCGGGGCGAGGTGTACGCGCTCGCGGCGACGCTGGTGCGCTGAGGCCGCGGGTGAGCGCTCGGATCAGCCTGCGGTGAGCACGTCGAGCAGGTCCTTCTCGGCGTCGTCGCCGGGATGCCCGGCGGGGTAGCTGCCGTCGAAGCAGGCGGTGCAGGTGCGCGCCAGCCCGATCGCCCGCTGCAGGCCCTCGTCGCTGATGAACGCCAGGCTGTCCGCCCCGATCCGGTCGCGGATCTGGTCGACCGTCAGGGTGGCGGCGGCCAGCTCCTTGCGGGCGGCGGTGTCGATCCCGTAGTAGCACGGGTACTGGATGGGTGGGCTCGAGACGCGGAAGTGCACCTCGAGCGCGCCGGCCTCACGGAGCAGACCGACGATCCGGCCCGAGGTGGTGCCGCGGACGATCGAGTCGTCCACCAGCACGACGCGCTTGCCCACGACCGCGCCGGTCGCGGCGAGCTTGAGGCGCACCTTCTGCTCGCGCAGGCGCTGGTTCGGGTTGATGAACGTCCGTCCGGCGTACGGGCTCTTGTACAGCCCCAGGTCGTACGGGATCCCGCTGGCGCGCGCGTAGCCCAGCGCGGCGGCCAGGCCGGACTCCGGAACGCCGACCACGACGTCGGCCTCCATGGGCGCCTCGGTCCACAGGCGCTCCCCCATCCGGACGCGGGCGTCGTGCACCGGCGCGCCGTCCAGCACGCCGTCGCCCCGCGCGAAGTAGATCCACTCGAACGCGCACGGCGTCGGAGTGGGCGTCAGCACCTGCATCGACCGGAAGCCGTCGCCGTCGGCGACGACCAGCTCGCCCGGGCGCACGTCCCGGACGAAGCGCGCCCCCACGACGCTCAGGGCGGCCGGCTCGCTGGCGAACACCACCGTGCCGTCGTCGCTCTCGCCGATCACCAGCGGCCGCACGCCGTGGCCGTCGCGCAGGCCGACGATCCGCTCCTTGTCCATCAGCACGACGGCGAAGCCGCCCTCGAGCTCGCCCATCACGCGGGCCGTCGCGTTCGCGAGGTCCAGGTGGGCGTAGCGGGCGACGAGGTTGATCATCACCTCGCTGTCGTTCGTGGTCTGGAACACCGCCCCCTCGCCCAGCATCCGGTCGCGCATGGCGCGGGCGTTCGTGAAGTTCCCGTTGTGCGCCAGCGCGATCAGGCCCTTGTTGCTGCGCACGGTGAGCGGCTGGGCGTTGAAGCGCAGGCTGGATCCGGTGGTCGAGTAGCGCGTGTGCCCCACGCCGACGCGGGCCCCCTCGAAGCGGAGCCTGTCGAGGCGGGGCTCGTCGAACACCTCCGCGACGAGGCCCATGTCCTTCTCGATCCGGAACTCGTCGGCGCCGGCGACGGAGATGCCGCACGACTCCTGCCCGCGGTGCTGCAACGCGAACAGGCCGATCTGGCACAGCCCGGCGACGTCCGCCTGGACCGCGTCGGGAACGCGGACGGCGACGACGCCGCACTCCTCGACCGGCTGGTCGTTCACGAACCCGCTCACGCCAGCGCCTCCGCGAGCGGCGCCTGGTGGCGCGCGTGGAGCTCGTCCACGCTCCGCCGCAGGCGACCGTCGGGCCACCGCAGCACCAGGTCGCCGCCGCCGCTCCGTCCGAGCACCGACCACGGAACGCCGGAAGCGGCCAGGCGTCGCTCGATCTCGGTCGTCCGCGCGGACGGGCCGGCGATCACGATGCGCGAGGCGCTCTCGCCGAACAGCAGCGCGTCGGGGCGGACCCCGGCCGCGGCGCCCGCCCCCACGTCCGCCGCCAGCCCGATCCCCTCGGCGAACGTCATCTCCGCCAGGGCGACCGCCAGCCCCCCTTCGCCGCAGTCGTGCGCGGTGTCGACGAGTCCGTCCGCGACGAGCTGGCGAACGACGGTCTGGACCGCCGCCTCACGCGTCAGGTCGCACGCCGGCGGGCGCCCGACCTCGAGGCCGTGCACGTGCCACAGGTACGCGCTGGCGCCCAGCTCGTCCAGCGTCTCGCCGACGATCCAGAGGCGGTCTCCCGCTCGCTTCAGTCCGGCGGTGGCGTGGCGTCGCACGTCGGCCAGCACGCCGACCATGCCGACGGTGGGCGTCGGCGCGATGGCCCGATCGTGCGCTCCGTCGCGCCACTGGTTGTACAGGCTCACGTTGCCTCCCGTGACGGGCGTGCCGAGCGCCAGGCAGGCATCGCGCAGCCCGTCCACCGCGCGGACCATCTGGTGGTAGACGTGCGGCCGCTCGGGGTTTCCGAAGTTGAGGTTGTCCGTCACGCCCAGCGGCGTGGCGCCTACCGCGGACAGGTTGCGGGCCGCCTCGGCGACGGCCAGGACGGCGCCCTGGTACGGATCGAGGCGTACCTGACGCGGGTTCGCGTCCACGGTCGCCGCGATCCCCAGCGGCGTCCCCTTGACGCGGATCACCGCGGCGTCCGCCGCGCCCGGCGCCACGACGGTGTCGGTACGGACCTGGTGGTCGTAGCGCTCCCAGATGGGCCGCGTCGAGGCCAGGCCGGGCGCCGCGATCATCGTGTCCAGGATCGCTCCGAGGTCGCTCGGGAGCTCCGGCGTCGGATCCGTCTCGCGGGCCGCCGTGACCGCGGGATCCTCGTGATGATCGCGGACGTACTCGGGAGGCTCGTTGATCAGCGCGACCGGCAGGTCGGCGACGACCCGGCCGGCGTCCAGGACGCGGAAGCGGTCGCCCTCGACCACCTCGCCGATCCAGGCGGCGTCCAGCTCGTAGAGCTCCAGCACGGCGAGCACCTCGTCCATGCGATCCGGGCGCACGGTGAGCACCATGCGCTCCTGGGACTCCGACAGCATCACCTCGAGGGGGGTCATGCCCTCCTCGCGACGCGGCACCCGCTCGACGTGCAGGTCGACGCCCTGGCCCGCCCGGTGCGCCATCTCGGCCACGCTGCTGGTCAGTCCGGCGGCGCCCATGTCCTGGACCCCCTCGACCAGCTCGGCCTCGATCACCGCGAGGGTCGCCTCGAGGAGCTGCTTCTCGAGGAACGGGTCGCCGACCTGCACCGCGGGCCGATCGGCGGCCGAGGCGCCGGACAGGTCGGCCGAGGCGAACACCGCGCCGCCCAGCCCGTCCCGCCCCGTGCGCGAGCCGACGTACAGCAGCCTGTTCCCGGGCGCGCCGACCGTCCCGCTCTGCAGCCGCTCGACCGGGAGGACGCCCAGCGCCATGACGTTCACGAGCGGGTTCTCCAGGTAGCTGTCGTGGAACGCCAGGTCCCCGCCGACCGTGGGCACGCCGATCGCGTTGCCGTACGACGCGATTCCTTCCACGACGCCGTGCAGCAGGTACCGGGTGCGGGGACGGTCCAGTGGGCCGAAGCGCAGCGCGTCCAGCACCGCGACCGGCCGGGCGCCCATCGCGAAGATGTCGCGAAGGATCCCGCCCACGCCGGTGGCGGCGCCCTGGACCGGCTCGACCGCGCTGGGGTGGTTGTGGCTCTCCATCTTGAACGCCAGGCCGAGCCCCTCGCCGATCGAGACGACGCCGGCGTTCTCGCCGGGGCCCTGGAGCACCTGCGGTCCGTCGGTCGGCAGCCGCCGCAACAGGGGACGCGAGTTCTTGTAGCCGCAGTGCTCGCTCCAGAGGGCGCCGGTGATGGCGGCCTCGAGCGGGCTGGGCTGCCGGCCCAGGCCGGTGACCAGCCGGGCGTACTCGTCGCCGCTCAGCCCGAACTCGGCGGCGCGGTCGCTCAGATCGGGTCCGGCGTCCGCGACGCCGTGGCCGGCGGTCCCCAGGAGGTCGCGCGGCCCGGTCACGCCGTCGCCTCGGCGGCCGCGCCGGCCAGCGCGTCCAGCAGCGAGCCCAGCACGACGAGGCCGTCCTCGCCGCCCAGCAGCGGATCGGCGGCACGCTCGGGGTGCGGCATCATGCCCAGCACCGTGCCGCGGGCGTCCACGATCCCCGCCACGTCGCCGTCGCTTCCGTTGGGATTCGCGGCAGGGTCGCGGCGACCGTCGGGGCCGACGTAGCGGAACGCGATCCGGCCCTCCCCCTCGAGCCGCGCCAGCAGCTCGGGACCGGCGACGTAGCGGCCGTCGTGATGCGCGACGGGCAGCCGCAGCACGTCGCCCCGTGCGGCACGTCCGGTGAACGGCGGGGCGGCGAGCTCGACGCGCACGTGCACGTCCTTGCACACGAAGTGGAGGTGCTCGTTCCGCGCCAGCGCGCCGGGGAGCAGCCCCGCCTCGGTCAGTACCTGAAAGCCGTTGCAGACGCCCAGGACCGGCCCGCCGCGGCGTGCGAACGCCGTGACCGCGCGCATCACGGGGCTGCGGGCCGCCAGCGCTCCGCTGCGCAGGTAGTCGCCGTAGCTGAACCCGCCGGGCAGCACGACGGCGTCGATCCCCGCCAGGTCGGAGCCCGTGTGCGGCACCTCCACGACCTCGGCTCCCAGGACGCGCCCCAGCGCCCAGACGGTGTCCTGGTCGCAGTTGGAGCCGGGGAAGCGGACGACGGCGATGGCCATGCGCGCTATGCTACCAGCGCGCCCTGCGCGCGCGGACGCCCGCGAGACGGTGTCGCGCAGCCCGATTCTCCGGTTGACCGCCCGGTCGCCCGTTGCTAGCATTGAACGTTGACTCCGTGCCGGGATGGCGGAACGGTAGACGCAGTAGACTCAAAATCTACCGGGGAGACCCGTGCGGGTTCGAATCCCGCTCCCGGCACCAGCGATCGTTTCCCCCGGACCCGTGTCCGCGTTGGAGGTCCCCTTGTTCTGGATCGTTCTCGTTCTCTTCGTCCTCGCATCCGTGTTCCTCACCACGGCCGTCCTCGTTCAGGAGCCCAAGCAGGCCGGTCTGGGCGACGGCTTGACGGGCGGTGGCGGTGGAGGTCAGGACTTCGGCACCGGCGGTGGCACCGCCGGCGGTCTTCAGCGCGTGACGATCTACCTGGGCGTCGCCTGGGGCACGCTGGCGCTGCTCCTCCAGGTCATCCCCCGCTAGCGTTCCCGAGCGATCGGCACACCGCACGTACGCGAGCGGCCCGGACCCCACGGTCGGGGCCGCTCGCGCGTCGACGCGTCCGTTCGAGCGCATCGTTCCGCCGCCGTGGAATCCCGCGGAAGCAGGTGCATGAATCGCCACGGGGACGGGAGAAGCGTCTTGCAGGCATGGCGGACTCCTCACGTCCCCTCCCGTCCGTCCGGGGTAGCCTTGAACGCGTGTTTCGGCACCCGTACGCCGGCCGGGGCGGCTCCCGACATCGGGTCGGACCCCCGGACCCGCGACGGCACCGATCTTGGAGGTAGCATGAAGAGAGTCCTTCTATCCCTCGCAGCCCTGGCCGCGGTCTCCATGGCCGCGGCGCAGCCGTTCGTGTGGCCCAACGCCTGGACCGCCGCCGAGCCCGGCGAGGCGGCGTACGGCGGTACCTTCCGCGACAGCGCCATCTCCGATCCGCGTACGTTCAACCCGATCGTCAGCGCCGAGCAGAACCAGGTCGTGGACCTCGCCGACGCGACCACGCTGATCCAGCAAGGCCCCGACTCGGACGCGTTCATTCCGTACATGGCCGAGAGCTTCGAGATCAGCGACGACGGCCTGGTCGTGACGATCGACGTCCGCGAGGGCATGAAGTGGTCCGACGGCGAGGACATCACCGCCCAGGACTTCTACCTCACCTACCTGGCCGAGACCGACCCCGACGTCGGCTCCAACGGCTTCGACAGCTGGTTCATCGGCGACGCCCAGATCGAGGCGGAGCTCGTCGACGACATGACGCTGCGGTTCGTGTTCCCGACGCAGGACCGCACCGCGCTTCCGGTGCTCGCCATCGTGCCCACGCCCGACCACATCCTTGGCGAGATCTACCGTGAAGGTGGCGCCGAGGCGCTGCAGGGCGCCTGGGGCACCGACGCGGAGATCTCCGAGACCGTCTGGGCCACGGCGTTCGTGCCGACCGAGTACGTCCCCGGCCAGCGCGTCGTGTTCGAGCGCAACGAGTACTTCGGCGAGTGGAACGTCGACGAGCAGGGCAACGCGCTCCCCTACCTGGACCGCTACGTCGTCCAGACCGTCGAGTCGACCGACGCCGCGCTGAACCTGTACCTCGCGGGCGAGATCGACGCCTACTCGCCGGCCAACCTCGACGAGGTCGGCGTCGTGAACCAGGCGATCAACAACGGCGACATCGACGCTACGCTGCTTCCCAACGTCGCGCCCGTCGCCTCCAGCCAGTTCATCGTCTTCAACTGGAACAAGGCCGGCGATCCGTTCAAGCAGGACCTGTTCCGCAACACCGCCTTCCGTCAGGCGATGAGCCACCTCGTCGACCGTGAGGCGCTCGTCGACCTGGTGTACGGCGGTTCCGCCTCGCCGATGTGGTCGAACGTCTACCAGGTGTACGACTTCTGGGTGAACCCCGACGTCCCCAAGTTCCCGTTCGACCCCGAGCGCGCGACCGAGCTGCTGGCCGAGATCGGCTTCACGCAGACGAACTCCGCGGGCGTGCTGGTCGACGCCGACGGCAACGAGCTGTCGTTCACGCTGGCCACGAACGCCGGCAACAGCCAGCGCGAGCAGATCACCCAGGTGTTCGCCGACGCCGCCCGTGAGGTGGGCGTGAACATCGACGTCCAGGCGATCGACTTCAACCTGCTCGTCGACCAGCTCCTCTCGACCGGCGAAGACCGTCCGTTCGATGCGATCCTGATCGGTCTGCAGGGCGGCAACCGGGTGTGGCCGTTCGGCGTCAACGTGATTCCGTGCGGAACGAACCTGCACATGTGGAACACCTCCGGCGAGTGCCTGACCGCTCAGGAGACGTTGGCCGAGGAGCTGTACTTCCAGGGTCGGCAGGAGCTCGACACCGATGCCGCCCGGGAGGTCGGCTTCCGACTCCAGACGACGCTCGCGACGCTCCAGTCGCAGATCTTCACCGTCAGCCCGCTGTCGCACTACAGCTGGCTGAACGAGGTGGCCGGCGAGCATCCCGCGGGCCTGATCAACGACGCGCTGGGCTCTCGCGAGCTGCCGCTGACCTTCAAGGCGCAGTGACGCATCGGGCCGGGACGCTCCGTGCGTCCCGGCCCTCCCCTATCTTTTTCGCACGTGCCGCGCCCCGCGTCGGGCGCGGATTCTCGCAGGAGGCCCGTCTTTCGTGTTCGCGTACATCGTCCGGCGCCTGTTCAACCTGATCCCGACGTTCGTCGGGGCGACGCTGCTCGCCTTCCTGATCGCGCAGCTGGTGCCCGGCGACTTCCTGGCGCAGCGCGCACTGGAGCCCAACGTGCGTCCCGAGACGATCGAGCGGCTGCGGACCCAGTTCGGCCTGGATCTCCCCTGGCCGGTCCAGTACGTCCGTTGGATGGGCAGCCTGCTCCAGGGCGACCTGGGCCTGTCGTTCAGCAGCAACCAGCCGGTGACGAACCTCATCCTGGACCCGATCCGCAACTCGATGATCCTGGTCCTGATGTCGCTCGTCATGCTGTACACGATGGCGATCCCGCTGGGCGTCTTCTCGGCGGTGCGTCAGTACTCCGCGGCGGACCAGGTCGTCTCCGCCGTCAGCTACTTCGGACTCGCGATTCCGAACTTCTTCTTCGCGCAGGTGCTGATCCTGGGGCTGTTCGTGCTCCGCAGCTGGACACGCGAGGCGTTCGGGTTCAATCAGCTGCTGTTGCCGGTGGCGCAGATGACCAGCAGCGGCTACCTCGACTGGCCGTGGTACCGGCAAGCGTGGGACATCTTCCTGCACGCGCTCATGCCGGCGTTCGTGGTCGCCACCGCAGGCATCGCCGGCTTCACGCGCGTGCTGCGCGCGCAGATGATCGAGTACCTCTCGAGCGACTTCATCCGGACCGCGCGGGCGAAGGGCCTGGGCCAGCGGAGCGTGACGTACAAGCACGCGCTGCGGCCGGCGATCATCCCGTTCGTCGCGGGCATCGGCGGCATCCTCCCCGTCCTGATCGGAGGCGCCGGCCTGGTCGAGATCGTCGTCTCCTGGCCCGGCATCACGCCGACGCTGCTCGAGGCGATCAGCCGCCAGGACATCTACGTGGTGCTCGGGCTCGTCGTGATCACGACGTTGCTTCTCATGGTGGGCAACCTGATCTCCGATCTTCTCCTGGCCGTGGTCGACCCACGGATCCGGTACGACTGAGGCCGTGCGATGAGCGATCCCCGTCCCGAAGCCGTCATCGATCCGAGTCGCGCCGATCCGGTGCTGAAGAAGCAGTCCAAGAGCCAGTCCGAGATCGCCTGGGAGCAGTTCCGCAAGCACCGGGTCGCGCTCATCGGCGGCGGCGTGCTGATCGTGATGTACCTCGTCGCCGCGTTCGCCGGCTTCCTGGCGCCGTACGGGATCAACGAGTACCGCACGCGCCCGTCCTCCGCGTTCCGCCCCCCGACGCAGGTCCACTGGACCGACCCGGAGACCGGGCGACTGACGCGCCCGTTCGTGTACGACGTCGCGCAGGAGCGCGATCCGATCACCTTCCAGCGGGTGTACGTCGAGGACACCAGCACGCGCTACCCGGTCCGCTTCTTCGTGAAGCGTCCCGAGGCCACCTACAAGGTCCTGGGGCTGTTCCAGAGCGACCTCCACCTGTTCGGCGTGGACGATCCCGCCCGCATCTTCCTGTGGGGAACGAACAACCTCGGCAAGGACGTGTTCAGCCGGGTGTTGTACGGGGGACAGATCAGTCTCACGATCGGCATCCTGGCCGTCTGGGTGTCGTTGTTCCTCGGTCTGCTGTTCGGCGGCCTGGCCGGGTTCTACGGCGGCTGGGTGGACGAGTTCGTGATGCGCCTGGTCGAGGTGCTCTCGGCGATTCCCGGGCTGTTCCTGCTCGTGGTCCTGGCGAGCCTGCTGCAGGATCCGCGCAACCCGCTGGCCCGAGCGTTCGGGCTGCAGATGAACTCGGCACAGACGTTCCTGATGATCGTGATCGTGCTGGGATTCGTCGGCTGGGGAGGCTTGGCCCGTACGATCCGCAGCCTGATCCTGTCGATCCGGGAGATGGACTACGCGCAGGCGGCGAAGGCGCTGGGCGCCGGCGAGAGCCGGGTACTGTGGCGGCACCTGCTGCCCGCCACCGCGAGCTACGTGATCGTGGACCTGACGCTCGCGATTCCGGGCTTCATCCTGACCGAGACGGGCCTGTCGTTCATCGGGCTGGGACCCAGCGAGGTGGACACGGCCAGCTGGGGGCTGCTCCTGCGCGACGCGACGGCGCGCGGCATCTCGATCCAGTTCGTTCCGTGGCTGCTGATCCCGGGCATTCCGATCTTCCTCGCGGTGCTGTCGTGGAACCTGGTGGGCGACGGCCTGCGGGACGCGCTCGATCCCCGTAAGCGTCGCTGAGCGAGCGTCGCGATCCGTTCGCCTGAGTCCTTTTGCAGTCGAGAACACGGTCACGCCTCGCCCCGGCGCCGGCGATGTGGTGTACACTTTCTCAGTCCGGTCGTTCGGGCCCCTATCTGCAGGTCCCGCGCCGTCCCTGGCGCGCTCTCTCACGAACCCGAATCTCGAGCAGGCGATCTTGCCGCGGCGGAGGCACGCTATTCCGTCGCCGTCCCCCACCGGGGGCGACCGCCTGTGCGGGGTTTTATTCCGGTTCCGTGAGGAGATTCATGCATGCCCAGTTCTGACCGGCTCCTGGAGGTCAACGACCTCAAGACGTACTTCGATACCGACGAAGGCACCGTCAAGGCCGTGGACGGCGTCAGCTTCCACATCGACAAGGGCGAGACGCTCGGCGTGGTGGGCGAGTCCGGCTCCGGCAAGTCGGTGACCAGCCTCTCCACGATGCGCCTCATCCCCCAGCCTCCCGGACGGTTCGCCGGGGGCGAGATCAAGTTCGAGGGCCAGGACCTGCTGAAGAAGTCCGAGCGCGAGATGCGCAAGATCCGCGGCAACGAGATCAGCATGATCTTCCAGGAGCCGATGACGAGCCTGAACCCCGTCTATACCGTCGGGGATCAGATCGCCGAGGCGATCGTGCTCCACCAGAACAAGAGCCGCAATCAGGCGATGAAGCTCGCGACGGAGATGCTCGATCTCGTCGGGATCCCCGAGCCCGCCAAGCGCGTGAAGAACTACCCGCACCAGATGTCGGGCGGCATGCGGCAGCGCGTGATGATCGCGATGGCGCTTTCGTGCGGGCCGAAGCTGCTGATCGCGGACGAGCCCACCACGGCGCTGGACGTCACGATCCAGGCGCAGATCCTGGATCTGATGCGGCAGCTGCAGCGCGAGATCGGCATGTCGATCCTGTTCATCACGCACGACCTGGGCGTCGTCGCCGAGATCGCCGACCGCGTCGTGGTCATGTACGCCGGGCGCGCCGTCGAGGAGGCGCACGTGAACGACATCTACGGCAAGCCGCAGATGCCGTACACCCGGGGCCTCCTCAACTCGATCCCGCGCGTCGACCAGGCCGCCGTCGCGCAGGAGCGTCTCGAGGCGATCCCCGGCAACGTGCCCAACCCGCTGCACCTGCCGGAGGGCTGCGCGTTCCACCCCCGCTGCAAGTACATGAAGGACGCCTGCAAGGACGCGATCCCGCCGCTCGAGGACACCGGTGGCGGCCACATGGTGCGCTGCATCCGCTGGAACGAGATCAACCTCAAGGACGACGAGGTGTTGGCATGAGCGCCGACCAGACGCAGAACCGGGCGGACGCCGCGAAGGCCCAAGCGCAGGCTCAGGCGGCCGACACCGGCAAGCCGCTGCTCGAGGTCAAGAACCTGAAGAAGTACTTCCCGATCCGCGGGGGCGTGTTCTCCCGCGTCGTCGCGAACGTCAAGGCGGTCGAGGACGTCAGCTTCGCCGTCCAGCCGGGCGAGGTCATCGGCCTCGTGGGCGAGTCGGGCTCGGGCAAGACCACGGCCGGCCGGGCGATCCTGCGCCTGATCGAGCCGACCGACGGCGAGGTGCTGTTCGACGGCGTCGACGTCACCAAGCTCAGCAAGTCCAAGATGCGCGAGTACCGGAAGAAGATGCAGATCATCTTCCAGGACCCGTTCGCCAGCCTGAACCCGCGCATGTCCGTCGGCGACATCATCGGCGAGGCGTTGCAGATCCACAACCTGGCGCGCGGCAAGGCGCGCGAGGAGCGTGTCGCGGACCTGCTCGAACGGGTCGGGATGTCTCCCTCCCACATGCGCCGCTACCCGCACGAGTTCTCGGGCGGGCAGCGTCAGCGGATCGGGATCGCGCGCGCGTTGGCGGTCGACCCGCAGTTCATCGTCGCCGACGAGCCGGTCTCGGCCCTCGACGTGTCGATCCAGGCGCAGGTCGTGAACCTGCTGCAGGACCTGAAGGAGGAGCTCGGCCTGACGCTCCTCTTCATCGCGCACGACCTGGGCGTGGTCGAGTACATCAGCGACAAGGTCGTCGTGATGTACCTCGGCAAGGTGATGGAGATCGCTCCCGCGAAGGAGCTGTACAGCAACCCGGTGCATCCGTACACCGAGGCGCTCCTTTCGGCCGTGCCGATCCCCGACCCGACCATCAAGCGCGATCGGATCCTTCTCCAGGGGGACATTCCCAGCCCGATCAACCCGCCCTCCGGCTGCGTGTTCCGTACCCGCTGCCCGATCGCGGTCGAGGATTGCAAGCACGTCGAGCCGCCGCTCGAAGAGGTCAGCCCCGGGCACTTCAAGGCCTGCATCCGCCGGCCCTGACGGACCGGCCTGCAGTTCCCCGGGTCGATGGGACATGAGGTCGCCTCGTTCATGGCCGAATCCGACGAATCCACCAGCACGCCGCGTGACGGGTCGCCCCGGAAGGGGCGGCCCGACCCGTCTCGGCGCGACCTGTCACGAGGCGACGTGGTCAGGCTGATCGTCGCCTCGTACCGGGCCACCCTCCCGGTCTTCCTGGTGGTCCTGCTCGGTCTGGTGCTGGCCACATGGCTCTTCACGACGGTCCTGTTCCGGTGACGCGGCTGCCCGAAGAGCTGGACCGCCTCATCCAGGAGCGCGTACTCGCAGCGCTTCCAGAACGGCACGACGTGCCCGAGCTGGACCGGTTCTCCCGCCTGCAGCGCGACTACCCCGAGCGCAGCGGCAAGGGCATCCGCGGCCGGCTGACGGTCGCGTCCGCCCTGGCGCACGGCGCGGCGGCGGGCGAGGCGCTGCCGGTGGCCGCGGCGTTGGAGCTGTTCCAGAACTGGGTCCTGGTCCACGACGACGTCGAGGACGACTCCGAGACGCGGCGCGGCCAGCCGGCGCTGCACCGCTCCGTGGGCGCTCCGGTGGCGATCAACGTGGGCGACGCGATGCACGTGTCGATGTGGCGGCTGCTGATCGAGCAGCGCGCCGCCTGGCGCGACGCCGTGCTGAGCGAGTTCCTGGACACGATCGACCGGACCGCCGAGGGACAGCACCTGGACCTCGCCTGGGTCGCCACCGGCCGGTTCGACGTGAGCGAGGCCGACTACCTCGCGATGGTGGAGCGCAAGACCGCCTACTACACCGTCGTGGCCCCCCTCAGGCTCGGAGCGCTCGTCGCCGGCGCCGTTCCCGATCGACGGTTCCGTGCGGCGGGACGGGCGCTGGGCGCGGCGTTCCAGATCCGCGACGACGTGCTGAACCTGCTGCCCGACGAGCACGGCGGCTACGGCAAGGAGTTCGCGGGCGACCTGTACGAGGGGAAGCGCACGCTGGTCCTGGCGCACGCGTTCGAGGTGCTGGACGAGGACGACGGCGACCGCCTGCGCGCCCTGCTGGACCGGCCCCGGATCGCGAAGTCCGAAGCCGAGATGAACGAGGCGCTGAGCCTGCTGCGCCGCGCGGGTGCGCTGGAGCACGCCCAGGCGATCGCCGAGGCGAAGGCCGATGAAGGACGTTCGCTGCTGCGTGAGGCGCTGAGCACGGCGGCCGACGCGGACGGGGCGAACGCCGTGATCGCCCTGGTCGAATCCCTGGCGGCCCGCAGGTCCTGACGACCAGGACGTCGGCCGTCGGCCATCCCGACGCAACGGCTGCACGCCGAGCCGTCTAGGCTCGGCCCATGCGCTTCCTCGCCGCCACGCTTCTCCCCTGTCCGTTGTGCGGCCGCACGGCATCGGGACGCCAGGGCGCCTGCCCATCCTGCCTCGCGAAGCTGGCGGCCCCGCCGGGGCGCGCCCGGCTGGACGGCGTCGACCTGCTGTGGCTCGGTCCGTACGAGGGGCCGTGGCTGCGTGCGGTGCGCGCCGTCAAGTTCGGGGGACGCCGCTCGCTGGCGCGCGTCCTGGGGCGCAAGTTGGGGGTCCACGCACGGCGCGCCGGCTGGCGCGTGGCCCGGGTGGCGGCCGTGCCGCTGCACCGCGCCCGGAAAATCCGGCGCGGCTACGACCAGGCGTGGCTGCTGGCCGCCGCGGCGGCGACGGAGCTGGACGCACCGGCCTGGGCCGGTCTGCGCCGGATCCGTCCGACCGCCCGGCAGGCTCGCGGCGACGCGACGGCGCGCCGCGCGAACGTGGCCGGCGCGTTCGCGTGCGGGCGCTTGCCGCCGGTGCCCGTCCTGCTGGTCGACGACGTCTGGACGACCGGCGCGACGGCACGGGCGTGCCGCGATGCCCTGCTGAGGGCCGGCGCACGCGAGGTCCGCGTGGCGGTCGTGGCCCGCGCCGGACGGGACACGGCGGGTCAGCCGCTCAGCACGACCGCCGTGAGCGCGCCCAGCACGCCGCCGATGAGCACCTGGGGGTAGGTATGACCGAGAAGCGTCTTGAGCGCCTGTGGCTGGAACCCTTCGTCGAACAGGTGGGCCAGCTCGTCGACGAGGTCGTTGATCAGCTGCGCCTGCATGCCGGCGGCGCGACGGATGCCGGTGGCGTCGTACATGACGATGCCGCCGGTCACCGCCGCGATCGCGAACAGCGGCGAGGACCAGCCGTACTCGATGCCGATCGAGATGGCCAGGCCGGTGACGGCGGCGGAGTGCGACGACGGCATGCCGCCGGTCTCCAGCAGGCGCTCGGGCGCGAAGCGCCGCTCGGTGGCGGCGACGATCAGGATCTTGACGATCTGCGCCGCGAGGGTGGCCGCCAGGGCGATCCACAGCGGCTCGTTCGCGAGCAGCTCAGCCACCGGTCCCTCGTCGGGCCCGTGCCGCCTTCACGGTGTTCGCGACGACCATCGCCACCGTCATCGGGCCCGTCCCGCCCGGCGTCGGGGTCATCGCTCCGGCGACCTCCGCCACCTCCGGCGCCACGTCGCCGCGGAGGACGCCGTCGACCGGCGACTGTCCGACGTCGAGCAGGACGGCTCCCGCACGCACCATGTCGGGTCGGATCATGCCGGGACGACCGGCGGCGGCGACGATCATGTCGGCCTGTCGGATCCGTCCGGGGAGGTCGCGCGTGCGCGAGTGCGCCAGGGTCACCGTGGCGTGACGCGCCAGGAACAGCGCGGCGGCCGGCTTGCCGACCAGGTTGCTGCGGCCCACGATCAGGACGTCGCGTCCTTCGATCTCGTAACCGTAGTGGTCGAGGATCCGGATCAGGCCGGACGGCGTGGCTGGGACGAGCGCCGGACGGCCGCTCCACAGCCGGCCGACGTTCACGGGGTGGAAGCCGTCGACGTCCTTGGCGGGATCGATCGCCTCGAGCACGGGCGCGGCGTCCAGGTGGCCAAAAAGCGGAAGCTGGACCAGGATTCCGTCGACGTCCGGATCGTCGTTCAGGGACGCCACTTCGGCCATCAGCGCGTCCTGGCTCGTGTCGGGATCCAGCACGCGGGTCTCGGCGCGGACGCCGGCCTTCGCTGCCAGCCGCTGCTTGGAGCGAACGTACGAGGCGCTGGCCGGGTCGTCCCCGGCGCGCACGAACACGAGCCTGGGCGCGACCGGCATCTCGGCGACCTCGGCCCGGAGCTCCTCCATCAGCGAGGCCGCCACCTCGCGACCGTTCAGGATGCGGGCGCTCACGACGCTTCCGCCGTTCGCGGGTGGCGCTGGCGGTAGAGGGTGCCCAGAACGCCGTTCACGAAGCGTCCGGAGTCTTCGCCCCCGAAGCGCTTGGCCAGGCGGACCGCCATCTCGAGCGTCACGCGCGGCGGGATGTCGTCCTCGTACAGCATCTCGGTGACGGAGAGGCGCAACACGTTCAGATCGGTCTGCGACATCTGCGAGAAGCTCCATCCCTCGATCAGCTCCTCGAGCAGACCGTCGATCTCGGCGCGGTGGTCCCGGTAGGCGTGCACCAGCCGCTCGGCGAAGCCCAGGGCCTCGGCGTCCAGCACGTCGCCGTAGCCGTTCTCGGCGGCGCGGTCGTCCTCCCGCTCGCCGACGTCGCCGCGGACCTGCGCCCAGACGGTGTCCAGGTCGGCGCTCCCACGGTCCGCCTGGAACAACGCGCGAAACGCGAGCTCGCGCGCGCGGCGTCTAGCCATCCTCGTCCTCCGATGTTTCCTCGGCGATGTCGATGCCGACGACCGACACGCGCACGGACCGGACCTCCAGGCCCGTCATCGAGCCGATCGACTCGCGCACCACGCGCCGCGCCTGCTCGGCGACCTTGGGGATCTCCAGACCGTAGCGCACGGTGACGTTCAGATCGATGTCCACCGCCTCGCCGTCGCGCTCGATCCTGATCCCTTTCGCTCGGCGGCCGGTGAGGAACTCGCCGACGCGGGGCGGCGGCGCGAGCGGCTTGATGCCCTCGACCTGTTCCAAGGCGAGCTGCGCGATGCCGAACAGAACGTCTTGGCCGAGCTCGGGTGGAGCTGTGTCGTTCACGTGGGTCTCCTCGTCCTCAGCTCATGCGGCGCGCCACGAAGTTCGTGTAGACGGCGCCACGGCGGTAGAAGGCGTTGTCCAGGACCCGCAGGTGGAACGGGATCGTGGTCGTGATCCCCTCGATCACCGTTTCGCGGAGGGCCCGCTCCATGCGTGCGATCGCCTGCTCGCGGGTCGGGGCCCAGGCGACGATCTTGGCGATCAGGCTGTCGTAGTTCGGGGGCACGCGGTAGCCCGCGTACACGTGCGAGTCGACGCGGATGCCGGGACCGCCCGGCCAGTGCACGTCGGTGACGGTGCCCGCCGCGGGCCGGAAGTCGCGATCGGGGTCCTCGGCGTTGATCCGCACCTCGATCGCGTGTCCTTCGACACGCACGTCGTCCTGCGTGAGCGACAGGCCTTGGCCGAACGCGACGCGGAACTGCTCCTGAACGAGGTCCACCCGGGTCACCATCTCGGTGACCGGATGCTCGACCTGGATCCGCGTGTTCATCTCGCTGAAGTAGAAGTCGCCGTTCTTGTCGACCAGGAACTCGGTCGTGCCCGCTCCACGGTAGTGGATGTGCTTCGCGAGGTCCACCGCCGCGGTCGCGATGCGGGCCCGGAGGGCGGGATCGAGGATGCTGGGCGCCTCTTCGAGCACCTTCTGGTAGCGGCGCTGGATCGAGCAGTCCCGATCGAAGAAGTGAATCACCTCGCCCTCGCCGTCGCCGAACACCTGGATCTCGACGTGCTTGGGCTCCTCGAGGTACTTCTCCAGGTACATCTCGGGATTCCCGAACGCGCTTCGGGCTTCTTCGCGCGCGTTGACGAACTGACGTTCCAGGTCGGCCGGGCTCTGCACCACGCGCATCCCGCGCCCTCCCCCGCCCGCGGACGCCTTGAGGATCACGGGGTAGCCGACCTTCTCGGCGTACGCCTCGGCGCTCGTGACGTCCTCCAGCGGGCCGGAGCCGGGCGTGAGCGGCACGCCGGCCTCCTCGGCCAGGCGCCGGGCGCTGGCCTTGTCTCCGATGAGTCGGATCGTCTCGGGGCGAGGGCCGATGAAGACCAGGTTGTGCTCTTCGCACTTCTCGGCGAACTCGGCGTTCTCCGCCAGGAAGCCGTAGCCGGGGTGGATCGCCTCGCAGCCCGACACCAGCGCCGCGGAGAGCAGGTTGCGGACGTTCAGGTAGGAGCCGGGAGCCGATGCGGGCCCGATGCAGACCGCCTCGTCCGCGAGCAGCACCGGCAGGCTGGACTCGTCCGCCTCGGAGTACGCCGCGACGGTGCGGATGCCCAGCTCGCGCGCGGCCCGCAGGATGCGGAGGGCGATCTCGCCGCGGTTCGCGATCAGGATCTTCTTGAACACCGCCGTCAGTCCGGATCGATGCGGAACAGCACCTGGCCGTACTCGACCGGCTCTTCGTCGCGGACGAGGATCTCGGCCACGGTTCCGGCCGTCTCGGTCTCGATCTCGTTCATCAGCTTCATCGCCTCGATGATGCACAGGACCGCGCCGGCCTTCACGCGGTCGCCCACCTTGACGTAGGCGTCGGCGTCGGGCGCCGGCGAGTCGTAGAAGGTGCCGACGATCGGTGCGGTGACCTCGACGAGGTGGGAGGCGGGCGCGGGCGCCTCGTCCGCGGGCACCACGGCCGTCTCGACGAGGGCCGAGGCGGGCGCGGGCGCGGCCGGCGCGGGGGGCTGGACCGCGGGGGCCACGGCGGCGGGCGCGACCTCGGCGGGCGGCTGGGCGCCCCGCTTGACGGTGATGCGGACGTCGCCGGTCTCGTACGTCAGCTCGCTCACGTCGGCAGCGGCCGCGGCGTCGAGGAGCTTCTTGACCTCCTTGACGTCCATCAGGCGCGCCCCAGGTACTCGCCGGTACGGGTGTCGACCTTGACGACCGTCCCCTGGTCGATGAACAGCGGCACGGCGACCGTGGCGCCCGTCTCGAGCTTGGCGCGCTTCGTTCCGCCCGAGACGGTGTCGCCCTTCACGCCGGGATCGGTCTCGACGATCTGAAGCTCCAGCACGTTGGGCAGCGTGACCTTGAGCGGCTTGTCGCGATAGTAGTCGACGGTGACCTCGGTGTTCTCCTTCAGCCACTTCGCGGCGTCGCCGATCTGCTCGCGGCTGAGGACCGGCTGCTCGTACGTCTCGAGGTCCATGAAGGTGTAGTGGTCGCCGTCGTTGAACAGGTACTGCATCGTCTTGTAGTCGATGAAGATGTCCTGCAGCTTCTCCGACGCGTTGAACGTGCGTTCGACGATGCTGCCGGTCTCGAGGTTGCGGAACTTCGCCACGACCTTCGCGCCGCCACGGCCGATCTTCTGGTGCTGGTAGTCCAGGCACTCCCAGAGACCGCCGTCCATGTCCACCTTCGTGCCGTTGCGCAAGTCGGTCACGCTGATCATTGTCGTTTCCTCCACTGGGGCGGGGCACGCGCGGCGCCCACGGTTTCGGGGGATGTCGACGGCAGTCTATCACCTGGCGCGCCGGGCTCCCGGCCGGCGTCGCCGCCCCCGGCGTCGTTCTGGGCGGACGTCGTGACCGCTCCGGCGGGGAGACCGCTCAGACGAGCAGGCGCTCCGCGTCGTCGGCCGCCTGCGCGTACAGGCGCTTCGCGTACCACTCGAGCACCGGCGCGGCGTCGATCGCGAACGCGTACCCCAGCGAACGCCAGAAGCGCTGCGCGCGCGGATTCTTGCCGTACACGCTGGCTAGGACGCGCTCCACGCGCCCGGCGAGGCGATCCTCGAGCCGCCGGATCGCCTCGGAGCCGATGCCGCGGCCCTGCAGGTCCTCCCGCACCAGCAAGAGGTTCACCGTCGCGTCGTCCGGCTCGAGGTAGTCCAGCGTCACGTCGAGGTAGCCGGCCACCCGTGGCCGTGCTGCGAGGTCGGGCTCGAGGGCGTCGCCCACGAGGACGAGCTCCGTGCTGCGTCGCGGGTCGGCTGCGGCGGTCTCGAGCTCGGTACGGACCTCGCGGACCGTGGGGAGCGGGATCGAGAGCACGTCGAAGTAGCTCGGCGCGGCGCAGTAGATCTCGTGCACCGCGGCAGCGTCGTCCGGCCCGACCGGCCGGAACGTCACCGATGGAGCCGTCAGCTGCACGACGGTCGCCGCCCGACGGCGTGGATCGTCCGTGAATGCGTCACTTGCCGGAGGATACCACCCTCCGCGCGGACGCCGCCGCGCCGAATCGGCGGGTGCCGCGGACGGCCCGGCCGACGACGCGGGAGGTGCGGGTAGACTGCGCGAACGTGGACGTATTCGCGACCAGACTGGCGCAGGGCGGTGCGGTGCTGGCGCCCATGGCGGGCTATACCGACGCGCCGTTCCGGCGACTGTGCCGAGAGCAGGGCAGCGCCTGGGCGGTGACGGAGATGGTCAGCGCCCGTGCGTTGGCGCGCGGCGACCAGCGCAGCCTCCTGATCGGAGCCCCCTACCCCGGCGAGCCCGACCTCGTGATCCAGCTGTTCGCATCGGACCCCGGCGAAGCGGCGGCGGCCGCGCTGAAGCTCCAGGAGCGCTACACGCCGGTCGCGTTCGACCTGAACATGGGCTGCCCGGTCCGAAAGGTCGTGCACAAGGGCTGCGGCGTGGAGCTGATGGCGCGACCCGAGCTGTCGCGCGCGATCGTCGCCGCCGTGCGGGACGCCTCCGGCCTGCCCGTGTCGGCGAAGATGCGGCTCGGCAAGGACGAGGTCCGCCTGTCCGAGGCCGCGCACGCCGTCGTCGAGGGCGGCGCGTCGCTGGTCGCGGTGCACGGGCGGACCGGCGCGCAGAAGTACGAGGGCGCCGCCGACTGGGCGCCGATCGTCGACCTGGCCGCGCGCCTGCCGGTCCCCGTCGTCGGATCCGGCGACGTGACGGACGCGAGCACCTTCCGGTCCAGGCGTGCCCAGGGCGTCGGGGTGATGATCGCCCGGGGCGCGCTGGGTCGCCCGTGGATCTTCGCCGAGGTCCGGGGCGCGCCCCCGCCCACCTGGCCCGAGGCGGCCGCCACCATCGCGCGGCACGCCCGCCTCCAAGCCGACTGGTACGGCGAGGCGAGGGGCGTGCGTGCCCTTCGCGGCCACCTGGAACGCTACGTGGCGCCGTACCGCGAGGGACGCGCGCTCCGCTCCGCGCTGGTGCGCGCGACGACGGTCGCCGACGTCGAGGCGCAGCTGGCGTCGACGCTGAGCGGACCGGCCCTGAAGGCGTTTTCGGGCCGTGGTATCATTCGAGCTTCGCCGGTCGGTGCCGGCGCAGGAGGACCTGTTGTCTGACGCTTTCGACACCCGACCGCCAACGCACGGAGCGACCGCCCCGATCGACGAGGAGCGGCTGCCCGAGGACGCGTTCGCGAAGGCCGAGGCGTTCACGCGCGCGGACGAGGCCGAGGCCGCCGGCGTTCACCCCTACTTCAAGGTGATCGAGGAGCAGCGCGGCGGAACGGTCGTGGTCGACGGTCGCGAGATGGTCATCGCGGGCTCGAACGACTACCTGGGGCTGACCCAGGATCCGCGCCTGAAGCAGGCCGCCCGCGACGCCCTGAACGACTTCGGCACCAGCTGCACCGGCTCGCGCTTCCTGACCGGAACGCTCACGCTGCATCGGACCCTGGAGACGCGCCTGGCGGAGTTCCTGAACAAGGAGGCGGTGCTGACGTTCAGCGCCGGCTACCTGGGCTCGCTCGCCGTCCTCTCGGCGTTGGCCGGCCGCCACGACGTGCTCTACTTCGACCGCGAGAACCACGCTTGCCTCTACGACGGCGCTCGGCTCAGCTACGGCACCCTACGCAAATACGACCACGGCGACGTGGACGACCTGGCGCGGCTGCTGGAGCGCGACGCGGGACGGTCCGGAGGACGGATGATCGTCACCGACGGCGTGTTCTCGATGAGCGGGCACATCGCCCCGCTGCCGGAGCTCGTGCAGGTCGCGCGCCGCTACGGCGCCCGCCTGATCGTCGACGACGCCCACGCCACCGGCGTGCTGGGGGCGGGCGGCCGCGGGACCGCGGAGCAGTTCGGCCTCGAGGACGAGGTCGACCTGATCATCGGCACCTTCTCGAAGTCGTTCGGCTCCGTGGGCGGCTTCATGGCCGGGCCGTCGCGCGTGGTCAAGTACGTCAAGCACCATGCGCGCCCGTTCATCTTCACCGCGGCGTTGCCGGCGATGCAGATGGCCGCCGCCCTGAAGGCGCTCGAGATCATGGCGTCCGAGCCCGAGCACCGCGCCGCCCTGTGGCGCAACGTCGCGCAGCTCCGGGACGGACTGCACGCCCTGGGGTTAGATACGCTGGGCAGCCGCACGCCGATCGTGCCCGTCCTCATCGGCGACGACGACGGCACCATCCGCTTCTGGCGCGGCCTCTGGGACGCCGGCGTGTTCACCACGCCCGCCATTCCGCCGGGGGTTCCCAAGGGGCAGTCGATCATCCGCACCAGCGTGAACGCGAACCATACGTCCGATCAGCTCGACCTGCTGCTCAGCGCGTTCGAGCGGGTCGGCAGGTCGTTGGGCGTCATCTGAGGCAGAACGGCCCGGCCAGCCCCGGCGGACCCGCGTCGGTCGGGTGCGCAGACGGCCTCTGGAGGCAGCGATGATCCGCGTACGCACGACCGACTCCCGCAGCGACGTGGCGCGCTTCGTCGACCTGCCGGTCCGCTTGCACCGGGGGCGACCCGGCTTCGTCGCGCCGTTGCGGATCGCGGAGTTCGAGACGCTCGATCCGCGCCGCAACCCGTTCTTCGAGCACGCCCGGGTCGAGACGCTTCTGGCCGAGCGCGACGGCCGCGCGGTGGGCCGCGTCGCGGTGATCGACGACGACCGCCACGCGGCGTTCCATCCGGACGACGACGTGGCGTTCTTCGGGTTCTTCGAGGCCGCGGACGCCGAAGTCGCGGAGGCGCTTCTCGACGTCGTCGACGAGCGCGCGGCCGCCCTAGGCCGTAGCGCGGTGCGCGGCCCGGTGAACCCGTCGATGAACGACAGCTCGGGCCTGCAGATCGACGCGTTCGACAGGCCGCCGTTCGTGATGATGCCGTGGAACCCGCCCGAGTACCGGGCGTGGATCGAGGCGCACGGCTACGGAAAGGTCAAGGACCTCCACGCCTGGATGGCGGACGAGGAGAAGGGGATCCCCGAGCGGTTCGGCCGTCTGGCGCAGCGTGCCCGCGAGCGGACCGGCGCGGTCGTGCGGGAGGTGCGCCTGAGCGAATGGAAGGACGAGCTGAGCGCGGTCCAGCGGATCTATACCGAGGCGTGGGAGCGCAACTGGGGCCAGGTGCCCTACACCGACGCCGAGTTCGCCCACCTGGCCGAGACGCTGAAGCTGATCATCGATCCGCGCATCGCGCTGTTCCTGGAGCTCGACGGCGAGATCGCCGGCCTGGCGCTGGGCCTGCCCGACCTGAACCAGGTGCTGGCGCGGTTCGACGGTCGGATCGTGCCGTTCGGCATCGTGCCGTTGCTGCGACGCAAGGCGATCGTGGACCAGATCCGCCTGGCGATCCTGGGCGTGCTGCCCCGTCATCGCAACCGCGGCCTGGAGCTGATCCTGATCGACGAGGTGTGGAACCGCGGGGTGGCGGCGGGCTACCATCGTGCCGAGCTGTCGTGGATCCTGGAGGACAACGAGCCGATCGCGAAAGGGCTGCGCGCGCTGGGCGGCGAGATCTACAAGACGTACCGGCTGTACCAGAAGGCCGTGTGAGGTGACGTCGTCGCGGCACGAAGCGGGCTGGCGCCTGCCGGCGTTCCTGACCGTGGCCAGCGCCGCCCAGCTGGCGTTCTGGTACCTGGCGACGCCCGGCCCGGTCGTGCTGGGCGGCGCGGAGCGCGGCCCGGGCGCGGCGGCCGGCTGGATCGCCTGGTCGGTCGCGACGTTGCTGACGGCGACGCTCCTCGCCGCGCCGCTGCTGCGGCGTTCGCTGCCCGATCTCGGCCTGGGCTGGGGTCGGACCGGCAGCGGCCTGGTTTGGGCGGCCGCCGGCGCCCTCGTCGCGATTCCGGCGCTGTGGTGGATGGCGGACGACGCCGCCCTCAGGGCGACCTACCCGTGGGTCGGCGCCGAGTGGCTGGCGGGGCGCCCGGGCCGGTTCACGCTCTGGGCCGCCGGCTACGCCGCGTACTACCTCGCCTTCGAGGCGTTCTACCGGGGTGCCCTCCTGCACGCCCTCGCAGGTCGTCTGGGGCCGCGCTCGGCGAACGTCGTCCAGGCGATGCTCGCGACGCTGATCCACGTCGGCAAGCCGCTCGCCGAGACCGTCGCGGCGTTCCCCGCGAGCCTGGTCTTCGGCTGGCTGACCTTGAGGTTCCGCTCGATCTGGCCCGCCGCGGCGCTGCACCTCGTGATCGGCCTGACGCTGGACGCCGCCGTCGTGCTCCGGGGCGCGTCGTGAGGCTGGCGGTCACCGGAGCGCACGGGTTCCTGGGATCGCACGTC